>Ga0070749_10002169_pt1 | contig 13210 bp, 11 predicted proteins | sample VirMetDEL_Nov_18_FD_75180 | JGI IMG/M metagenome (GOLD analysis project Ga0070749, IMG submission 75180) | Aqueous microbial communities from the Delaware River and Bay under freshwater to marine salinity gradient to study organic matter... | ecosystem: Environmental > Aquatic > Marine >...
CCACTGTCATCGACGTGGTTGGCGACGGTATGTACATCGATGCCAGTCAGTCCGACACCTCGGCGGCCAGCGGCGAGACGGTGGTCAAGCAGATGGACCGCGAGCAGTGGCACTCGACCTCCGACAAGAGCGCACAGTCGCGGCCCTACCGCTTCTTCGCGGACCGCGCCGTCGACGGCAACCAGATCGAGGTGAAGCTGTGGCCGACGCCTGACGAGGCCGGCACCATCCGCTTCCAGGTTCACTCGACGCCTGCCGACAGCCTCACGGGCAGCGCAACGCTCGACCTGCGCGAGTACTGGATGAGCTACCTCGTCTGGGCGCTGGCTCACGAGTCCGCTGTCGCGTCCGGCTTGCCCGCAGCGCATTGCAGCATGCTCAACAAGCGAGCCGGCGAGTTCAAGCTGTCGGCCCGGCAGTACGCCAACCAGAAGCCCGCCAACCGGCGTGTGCTCAACCACCCCACGGGCTGGAACAGGAGTCGCTGATGGCAATCGGAGCAGTTCACTTCAACGGGCTTGGGCAGTCGCTGGGCGATAGCCTGGTCGTGTCTCCGGGTGGGCCCATCGTTCAATCTGGCGCGGTCTGGTACGTCGACTCGCAGACGGGCAACTCTGGCAACGATGGCGTGGACCAGAAGTCGCCACTGGCGACGCTCGCCCAAGCGCAGACCGCTGCAACGAGCGGTGACATCGTGGTTCTGCTCAGCGGCCATGCAGAGACGCTTACCTCTCCGCTGACGATCTCCAAGCAGCTAGTCATCGTCGGTGCAGGCAGCAGCGATGGCAAGCCTACGGTCAAGTTCACCAACAACCAGAGCGCGAACAGTCTGATGTCCATCACGGGCGAGGGCGTGGAGCTTCGCAACATCTGGTTCGAGGAGGAGGCGCAGGCAAACTCGGCGGTGCGCATCTCGGTGAGCGGGGACCATTTTCGAATGGTGGACTGCTACGTGGAATGCAACGAGAACAGCAATGCGGGCGCGGTGAGCATGAACCTGGCGTCCGACGAGGGGGCAGAGATTCGCGGCACGACCTTCGTGTCGACAGCGACCGACAACACCGATCCTCCGGTTGCTGGACTCGTCAACAGCAACGATGGATTCCTGCGGGTCGTGCAGTGCGTGTTTGACGGTGGAACGGTTGGGTTCTCCGGCGGCTACGGCTTCAGCGAGGAGTACAGCACGCCAGGCTTCACCGCTGGCCTGTACATGGACTCCATCACCTGCCTGCGCGGAGCCGACCTCGCAGTTCACAACAGCAGCGTGTTCTTCGTTCAGGTCTCTTCGGACTCGGACGATCCGCGTATCGACATCACGTCAGGGGCGGCCTGATGCATCTCATCTCCACACTTGCAGCAGGCGTCTCCGGTGCAGAGTCCGGCCACGCCATCATCCGCAAGCGCAACACGGCGACTGCTGCGACCTACTACTCGAGCTTCGAGGGGACGGTCCACTCGACCAGTGGCGCCAACCTCGTGCTCGACAGCAGTGGCAGGGCCGTCGCCTACGTCAACGAGCTCGTCGACGTGCTGGTCTACGACTCGTCCGGCACGCTCGTGGTCAGCTTCACCGAGGGCATCGGTGCGGGCAACATCGAGATCCGCTCGGCCTCGTTCACTGGCACCGACTACGACAGCGCAGCGAGCGCGGCGGGCAACCCGACCACGCTTCAGACCGTCGCCAACCTCTGGAAGACGAACGCGGGCAACAGTGCCGGCAACTCCATCGACTTCAAGGTGACGGCCGGCGGACTGACGAAGACGCTTGCCCAGTGGATGGGGCTCATCAGCGGCTCGCTCATCTACAACGTGAAGGACCCGACGTACGGGGCGACGGGAGACGGAACCACGGACGATGCCACCTCGATTCAGGCGGCAATCGATGCGGCGTCTGCTGCTGGCGGAGGGATTGTGTTCCTGCCCCCGGGCACCTACTCGGTGGAGACGACCATCGACCTGAAGGGGACGGTCAGTCTCGTTGGCGCCGGCATGGCGTCTACCGTGCTGACGATGAACCACGCGAGCAACGGGCTCATCACGACGAACGCCAACACCTACCAGCACGACATCATCGGGATGAGGCTCACCGCCTCGACGGCGAACACTGGCACGATCATCGAGGCCCAGGGTGCAACGAATCTCCAGGTCTACGACTGCCACATCGGAGGCGCAAACTGCGATGCAACTCAGCTCGTAGACGGCGCCGCAGCGGACCAGGAGGTTCACTTCCACGGCTGCACGTTCGAAATCGGCGACGCGGCCCAGGACGCCGTCGACTGCGACCAGCACACCGCAGGGCGCTGGTACTTCCGCGACTGCGAGTTCATCACGCCGGCCACCTACAACCCGACGAACGGGGCGGTCATCTACGGCAACCTCGTCGTGATTCATGAGTGCAAGTTCGACCTGTCCGCCTCGACATCGGGCACCTTCTCCGTCTTCACGGCGGACTCGACGACCGTGCTTGCCCAGGCGTTCGGCAACATCATCGTGGCTGGCGGTGGCGCAACGATCACCGGCTACACGCTCGGCACCTATCTGGCTGCGAGCAACTTCTTCGAGAACAACACCTGGTGCCCGGGCTACTCTGACAGCAACTTCACGCTCTACAGCTACACGGTCGCCGCAGCTCAGACGGGGGCGCAGGTTCGCCTCGGCACCCGCGAGACCCGGTTGCAGATCGTGACTGGAGACAGCGCCGCGGTGACGCTCGCCACCGACCAGTTCGGCGTCATCATTTTCGAGCATACGGGGACGACGGGGAAGACCTTCAGCCCGACAGCGGCGCCAGAGGGAGCCAGCCAGAAGATCGTTACGGCTGCCGGGGCCGGCGCCGTGGCAGAGACGTTCAACACGCTGGCGCCTGCAATCACTGCCAACACGCTCACCAACTTCACGTCGAACGTGATCATCGGGGTGTGGCTCACGAACCTGGGCGACAGCCCCTTCCTCCAGACGGTGCAGTCCTTGGACTCGGTGTGATGCCCACTCAGCCCATCGTCTTCGCCAACATCCAGCAGTCCGGCTGGGAGCAGCTCGCCGGGGCGCCCGGTCCTGCCATCAACGTGGTGATCGATGGGCGCGGCACGGTGCGTCGTCGACCTGCGATTCAGGCTCACCCGAGCTTCGACTCATCGGTCATCGACTCCGACGGCTTGTCGTTGATCAGGCACACCCTCGGTGGCGAGCTGTACGCGGTGGGCGGTCTGACTCCGAATCGCTCTGTCTACCGCGTCACCACAGGCTCTTCCGTTCTCGACGGTACGCTTGCTGGGTCCTTGCGCCCACAGGCTGCGGAGACCGAGGCGCTGGTGGTGCTGGCCGGCGGCTCGACCGTTTCCAAGGTCGACCTCACGCAGACGCCCCGCATCGTCGAGGTGCTGGGCGGCTCCCCTCCGGCAGCGAGCCACGTCGTCGCCAACGCCTCTCGGCTGCTCGCCAACGACATGCTCATCGACCGGAGCAAGGTTCGCTACTCCGACCCTGCGCTGGGCACGACCGACTACTCGGGCCACGAGACCTGGCAGTTCGGCGGCAGCGGTAGCAGCGGCTTCTTCACGGCGGAGGCCCGGCCTGACCCGGTGGTGGCACTGGGCGAGACGACCAACGAGGTCTTCGTCTGGGGCTCGACCAACGTGCAGATCTACCGCTCCGACGGCCAGACGGTCTTCGCTCCCGGCGCGACTCGTGAGTACGGGTGCTCAGCGCCCTACTCGCCGGTCAAGGTGGACCAGGCGTATGCGTGGCTCGACCACATGCGCCGCATCGTCGTCAGCGACGGCCGCAGCTTCGAGGTCATCAGCAAAGAGATCCAGCAGGTGCTCGACGACATGGCGACGGTCAGCGACTGCTTCGGCTACCGCGTTCACGTGGGCCCCGTCGACTGCCTGGCCTGGTGCTTCCCCAGCGACGGCAGGACGCTGGCCTATCAGCGCGACGGTGGCTGGTCGACGTGGATGAGCCGAGAGGGGTCCAACTGGGCTCGCTTCCCCGTCAACTGCCACCACCACAGCCCGGAGCTCGACGACAACCTCGTGGGCACGACCGATGGACGCATCGGTCGGCTCGTCATGGCCGCGTCAGATGACCTGGGCACCACCATCGACGCCAGTGTGGAGACCGGTTTCCTCGACCGAGGCACCGACAACCGCAAGTGGTGCAAGGCCGTCTACATCACCCTCGAGCGGGGCCAGCTCTCCAGCGAGCAGACGTGTCAACTGCGCTACGCCGACGCCCCGGGCCAGTGGAGCGAGCCGCTGGAGATCTCGCTGGGTGTAGCGGGTGATACCCACCCCGTGATAGAGTTCCGGAGTCTGGGTGTGTACCGCCGCCGCGCCTGGAAGTTCACGTTCTCCGCGGCGACCGACCTGGCCCTCGCGTCGGTGCGCGAAGAGTTCGAGGTTCTCGAGGTGTGACATGGCCTTCAGCATCTTCGACGACATCATCGGCGCCCCGCTCAAGGCAATCGGTCTGAGCCCCAACGAGCTGCCCATCGTGGGCGGCTTCTTCGGCAACCCCGAGGAGGAGGCCCTCCAGCGGCAGATGGCCGACAACGCGGCCCGGCTGCGCGAGCTCCAGCCCCAGATGTACGAGGCTCGGATGCAGGGCCTGCGCCAGCAGTTGGGCGCCCTGGGCCCGGCCAACAGCATGCTCGCGGCGATGTACGGCCCGGGCGCGGCGGTGGACATGACGGCGCTGGGCCAGAGCCCGCTGCCCCCCGGCGTGTTCCCCCAGCAGCCTGGGGCGCCGGCCGGCGGAGGCGGGCACCCCCTCGACCCGTTCCGTGAGGTGGGCAACACGGCCACGCTCGGGTATCCGAGCATGCTGGGGGTGTTCTGATGCCGTGGAACCCGAACAACCCACTTGGGGGAGAGGGTGGTATCAAGCCGCCGCCTGTGCCCCAGGGTGGGTACACTGCGCCGCAGTACGACGCGAGCGGCCAGTTCGTCCCGAACCCGAGCGCCGGCTACGCTCCGGGGTCGCTGGTTGGCACGGCGTTTGACGTGCCGGCCCCCCAGACGCAGACCCCCTCGACCGCGAACACGAAGCTGGGTGTGCAGCCGATGCCGGGCGACTGGAGTCTCCAGAACCCTGGCACTGCCGAGAACTTCTGGGGGCAGGTGCAGGGGCAGTTTCTGCTGCCTACGCTGGGGGAAGCGTTCGCAAGCTCGCTCGTGCCGGGCATCGCAGCGCCTGGCGCCGGACAGCAGTACTGGGAGAACTTCGGCTCGGGCTTGGCGGGCAACGCCACCTCGGGCGGCAACGCTTCGATGCAGGCGTACCGCGACTTCGCTGGGCGTCGCCCGGACTTGATGAGCGACCCGGGCCTTGGCGGCTACTACGACAACGCCAAGCGCCGCGCGCTGGAGAGCATCGGCCAGCAGTCGGCGGCGGCCGGTGGCTACGGCTCTTCGGTCGCGCAGGACGTGGGCGCTGAGACGGTGATGAACCTGGAGGCCGAGCGCGCCAACCGGGAGGCGGACTATGCGCTGCGTCGCGCTGCCGAGGACCGCGCCTACGGGACCGCTGCGATGATGGGCGCCGGCCAGGCGGACCAGAACCAGCTTGGTTGGGCCACGGGCTTGGGCAGGCTTGCGCTGGGTGCGGAGGAGGCAGGGCTTGCCCGTGAGCTCGGTGCCATCTCTGCTGCGCGCGGTCTGGGTCAGGATCAGATCAGCCGAATCCTGGCTGGGATGAACGCTGCGACGACTGCGCAGAATGCCCGCGAGGGGCGCATCGGCGGCGCCTACGACGACATCTTCGGGATGGGTGCTGCGGCGGCCGGCATGGCAGGCGGAGCGTTCGATGCCGGCAGCGATGCCTTCCTGTCCCTCGAAGACGCCATCCAGCAGTGGCTCACTGGCGGCAAGGCTGCGGGCGTGAACGAGACCAGGTCCGATGCGGCGGAGCAGGCGCAGGGGCTCAGGGACTTCATCAGCTTTGCGCAGGGGCAGGGCTGGATCGGCGGTGGCGCCCCGAGCGCTCCAGCGGCCCAGCCCCCGCCGACTGACTTCAACTTCGGGGGCAACTGGCAGTACTGATGGCCTACCGATTCTCGCCGATGTCGCAGTTCATTCTCCCCGTGCAGCAGCCTGTTGCCGCGGTGCCGGGCAACTTCGCCCAGAACGCGATCATGCGTGAGCAGCTGGCGGAGAGTCAGCGGCAGGCGCTCGAGACCGAGCAGCTTGCGCTTCGTCAGCAGGCCGAGCGCGAGCGTGCGGCGTCGGTCGAGGAAGGTCTGCGCAGGCAGCAGGAGATGCGCGAGCGGCAGAAGCAGGACACGGAGACGTTCCTGAAGGGTCGGCAGCTGGGGATGATGGGCGAGCTGCCTGCTGCCGAGGCGGCGATTCGTGCTGGCGGCCTCCGGCTCGACAAGGAGCTGGTGCCGTCGGAGCAGGAGCGTAAGAGCTGGGCCGGCTCCATGGCTGGTCAGATGCTTGGAGCCCCGATGCCGCCTGTGTCGATTGAGCCGCCTCAGGAGCAGTGGGCGATCAGCCGCGATGGTGAGCGGCTCGGTAGCGTGGACTTCAGCAAGGGCGTCGAGAAGGGCGTCGACGAGGCGTACGCGGCTTTCGACAAGGCCATGGCGAGTCAGCCGACTCCGCTCCCGCCCGGCACCGAAGACGTCGTGAGGATGTACCGGGAGATGGCGCCCGACGTCGTGCGTGCGTTCAACCGCTCTGGCGGTTCTGCCAAGGACGCCATCGAGCTTCTGATGGACAGGATGGGCGCACACCTCAACACGCTGGGCAATGTGCGACGAGGAGGCGGCGGTGGTCGACGGGGCGGGCCGGGCCTGAGCGATCTATACAAGGTGTCGCAGACCGTGTCTCGACTGGTCCGAAACGATCGAATCCGCACCGATGCCCCCAAGCTGCTCGAGCGGCGCCAAGCCCTCGCGTCCGCCGAGGAGATCCTCAAGTCAAAGAACCCCATTGGCGACCGCGACACGGTGATGGCGCTCGTTCGCACGGCCAACGGGGGCCGCCCAACGGACAAGGACTTGAGCTACTTCACCGGGGCCGGCAGCTTGTGGGACCGGATGGACAACCAGATTAGCCAGCTGGCCACGGGCGAGCTGGGAGAAAGCTTTCGCGCGAACATGCTTTCTCTGCTGTCACAGATCCGCACACGCCTCGACAGGGAAGATGCCGCCGCCGTCGCCCAGGTGGCAAAGATTGCATCCACCGACGCCTTCCTGCGTGGCGTCTACAAGGATGATCCAGAGGAGCTGCTCAAGGTAGCAGAGTCGGCAATGATTCAGGCCGGTAGCGGTTCGAACGTCGAAGACAAGGAGGCCGAGCCCGGCGCAGACGTGCTCGACCTGACGCCAGATGAGTGATCCAGACGTCGTCAGGGTCAAGAGCCCAGAGACTGGCAAGATCTACAAGATCCCTCGCAGCCAGCTTCAGCAAGCCAAGGAGAAGTTCGGCTACACCGAGGCCGGCAGTGCCGACGGTGCCGTAGGGTCTCGCCAGAAGGAGGCGCAGGGCTTGCTCGACGCCCAGAAGAAGGGCGCCGACAAGGGCAACGCGCTGCTGGAAAGCTGGGGCACGCGGCTGCTCGACGACCTAGGCTTTGGGGCGACGCAGCGGATGTCGGCCAAGCTCGCCACCAACCCGGCCGAGATGTTGATGGCCGCCCCCATCGCCATGATGGGCGCATTCCTTCCCGACAAGGCGAAGGAACACATGACGTCGTGGGGGGAGATCAACCCGCACGCCGACACCGGCATCCCTGTCACCTACGCGAAGGGCTCCGCCGAGCGCGACATGCACAGCGTGCTCGAGGGCAACGTCGACCAGGCCAGGGCGGCAACTGAGTTCGGCCCTGCGGTCCCCGAGGACGTGCCCGTCGTCGGTGGCATGAGCCTGGGCGGCACTGCTCTGGACATCTTGTTTGGAGCTCCGGCGGCGATTGCGACGGGCGCCACATCGAGGGTGGCGAACGCTGGCGCTCTAGCCGGCGGAGCACTCAAAGCTCCTGCGAAGGACGCGCTTCACGCCACTGGAAGAGCGCTCCAAAGGCTTGCGAAGAGCGCAGTCCAAGCCGGCAAGGAGGCTCTGCCGTTCGGTGCGGCCATGGGCTACGACGAGCCCACGCAGGACCCCGAGTGGGAGCACGCTGAGCGAGCAATGAATGCCGGCGGGTCAGCCGCTGCTGCGTCCCTTTTCGGCTCTGGAACGGTGGCACTCGGAAGGCTCATTGGACTGCCGGCCACCGGCGTCGTGAAGTGGCTGCGAAGCTCTAGAAAGAGTCTCGGCGGGGGGCAGACGCTGGGCGGCGAGGTCAGGCGGCTCGAGCTGGCGCGAGAGCTGGCAGGCGACAGCCCTGCTGCGACAAGCCTGGCACACCCGCTGAGCGTTCGGCCTCCGAGCAACGTGAAGGCAGCGCTCGATGCGGAGATGCGTGGAGAGTCCGCCTCGCCTGGCGAGTTCATCAAGGGCCAGCTGGTTGCAGAGTTCCCTGAGCAGATGGGGCTTGTCGAGTCGCAGCGGCAGCGCGTGAACCAGGGCCTCGACATCGCGTCGTCGGCCGGGCAGTCGGAGGCCCAAGCAGTTCATCGCCAGGCTCGCGCGAACTTCGAAGGCTTCGTCGACAAGGCCGCCGAGAAGCTGGACACGATGCTGACGTCCTCGAAGAAGAGGATGGCCAGCGAGCTGGACCACTACTTCAGCACGAGCGAAGAGGCGAAGACGGCGAAGGTGTCGGCAGCTCCGCTTGTGCAGAAGCTTCGCCGGATGTGGGAGGAGGGGATGTCGGAGGGCTCGCCCAACCCGTTCACATCCGCGCCCGAGTTCGAAAAGCAGATGCGAAAGGGCATGTCTGTCGAGGTCTTCGTCGACGATGGCGGATCGGCTTCGGAGAAGCTCTACGCGACGCATGGGCAGGACATGGTCGACATGATTCCCTACGGCCGCGCTCAGTCTCGCGGACTGCTTGATGGCTTGGATGTCGACAGCAAGATCCGATCCGGGGTCGAGAAGTGGAAGAAGTGGGAAGCCGGCGGCAAGAACGGAAGCGCTCCTTCTGGGGCTCTTGACCCCGCCAACGTGAAGGTTGCTGTTCGCCCCAAGGAGCTGGGCCCGGTCGAGCTCGACACGATCATTCGGTCGCTCAACGACGCGGTCAACGCCGCAAGCAACCGCGGCAACACGCCGACCAACCTGGCCGAGCTTCATGCGGCAGCGATGAACATGCGCCGCCCGTTCGCTCAGTTGGAGTCGCTGAAGAAGCGCCACGCCTCCGAGTCCGAGGCGCTTGCAGAAGGGGTCCGAGCCCTGGGCGTCGAGGGCTTCAAGGACATGACGCAGCTGCCGCCCAGGTCTGCGATTCGGTCCCGCCTTCGAGCGGCGCTCCTGGAGCCTGTCGAGACCGCCGAGCGCCAGGGGGCGATGTCTGCCCTGCGCCAGGCCGGGCTTGGCGGCGACATCGCCAAGATGGAAGCGGAGGCTCGGGCCCAGGCTGACCTGGCATCTCTCATCAAGGACGCGGAGGCCATTGGCGACGTGAACGAGGCGCGCTCCAAGCTTCGTGGCCAGCTCGAGGTTGGAGACCCAGCCGCCCGCGACCTTGCCTCGATTCTCAGCAGGGCGCCGGCTGCTGGCAGCGGGGTGGAGGTGCTCTACACGAGGCCGAGCGACATGGGCCCGCCTCGCGCCAACCGCGGGGTTGGTGGCGTGATGCAGGACGCGATGAAGGAAGCTTCCGAGCTGCGCTCTCTCGCGTCCGAGCTGGGCATGGACCCGGGCGGCGTGCTGGACGCTCCAGAAGAGAAGATCGCCAACGACATGATGGATGCTGTCTGGGAGTACCAGAGCAGCGACAACAGGGCGGCGACTCTCGACAAGCAGTTCGGCTCGGATTCTGAGTTCATCAAGCGGGTGAAGGAGACCATCCCTGGCTTGAGGGCGTACCTGTCCATCCACTCCGGTGCGCCGAGTACGCACATGACCACTGCTGGCAGTGGCGGTACGCCGCACCTGTGGGGCTCCCTCGGTATGCATCATGCAGGCACTGTGCTGGACCCGTACGCCAGGATGCTGGTTGGCGTCGACCCCACGCTGCGCACCAGCGGCAAGGGCGATGCTGGCTTCGTGGACGTGCCGGCCAATCCGGCTACGGTCCAGGAGCAGATCGATGCCGTCGTCGAGTGGCTGAAGGCATTCGATGAGAAGATGAAGCAGAGCCCGGCTGAGCCTGGCGAGGAGAATGCGAAATGAGCGGATGGATCCCGCCCTTCGAGTACATGAACACGTTGGTGGCGTCGGGCACCGTGACCTCGGGCTCGGCGACTGGCGGTCCCATTCCCCTGGGCCACGACGGTATCACGAGCATGTCGTTCCAGAACCTGTGGAACCAGCTGGCCGCTGATGGGCAGACGGTCGCGACCACGCTGGTCGTCGAGGCGAGCAACACGCCCAACGCCTTCTCCGACCCGTCCAACGCGGACTGGGAGAACATCACCAGCCAGCTGACCATCACGCAGCCGACGAGCGGCGCAGGCTCGGACCTGGTGCAGATCAGCAACGTGACGTTCATGTTCATCCGCATCCGCATGACGAGCATCACGGGCTCGGGCCGCTTCCGCAGCACCTTCACCGGACGGAGTGGCTGATGGGCAACGCGCTCGGCACTGACCTCTGCCCGCCTGCGGCAGACGACCTCTCGACCAGTGAGACCGACACCGCCCTGCGCCTGGCACCTGACGGCTCTGGCGGAGTCGAGTGGGCGGCGGGCGGCGGAGGCGGGACCACCTTCGTTGGCCTGACCGACACGCCCTCGGCGTTCACCAGCGACGAGAACCAGCTGGTGGGCGTCAACGCGACGCCCGACGCGCTCGAGCACAAGACGCTCACCAAGGTCATCACGGCATCTGGCGCACTGTTCCTGGACCCGACGCTCGACGCCGTCGTCATCGGCGAGGCTGGCGTCGGCAACGTCGGCACCGCATCGGGCACGGACGTGGTGGTCATCGGCGACAACGCCGGCAGCGCCATGACCACCATGAACCAGTCCGTCGTCATCGGCGCAGACGCTGCGCAGAACGTCACGGCAGACTTCGACGCGGTCTTCATCGGCTTCAACGCAGGCGGCGTCGGCACGGGCACCGGGGCGCAGTACAACACGGCGGTCGGCTTCAACGCCCTGCGCGGTGTTGCGGCGACCGCGCTCGGACAGGCGAACACGTGCCTTGGCGCAGGCGCAGGCGAGAGCATCGCAGCGTCGAGCGCCAACACGCTGGTCGGTGCGTTCGCGGGCGAGGACGTCAGCACAGGCTCCAACAACACCGTGGTCGGCTACAACTCGGCCGGCGGCGCGGTGAACCTGACGACGGGCTCGCGCAACGTCGTGGTCGGCTCGTTCACCGACACGCCCGCGGTCGGCAGCAACGACTTCATCGTCATCGGCGACATGTCGGGCAGCAACCTCGGCAGCCGCATCGTTGTCGACCCGGCAGACGACAACGTCTACATGGGCTCTGGAACGCCGGGCGGCTACGGCACGTCGACAGGCAACCACAACACCGCCATCGGCGACGCTGCGGCGACCACGCTCACCACGGCCTCCCAGACGACCTTCGTGGGCGCCCAGGCTGGCGCAGCTGGCAACCACTCGGACGCCAACACCGGCATCGGCTACCGTGCGCTTGAGGGCATCGGTGCCGTCTCGATGGGGCAGAGCAACGTCGCGGTCGGGGCCAACGCGATGCGCTCCAACCAGGGCGGCAATAGCAACACCGCGGTCGGCGCTGGAAGCGCGGTCGGTCTCAGCAGCGGTGCGCAGAACGTGTTCATCGGCGAGTCTGCTGGAAACCAGGCGGTCAGCGTGACGAGCGGCAGCCGCAACATCGTCGTGGGCTCGACCTCGCTCGCAAGTGCCACGCACAACGACGTCATCGTCATCAAGGTCGACACCGGGCTCGGGAGCAACGGCCAGCAGATCGTGGTCGACCCGAACGTCGATGGCGTCTTCATGGGCGGCGCGTCGGCGGGCAACTGGCCTACGGTCAGCGGCGTCAACAACACCTCGATCGGTGACGCCAGCGGCATCGCCCTCACAAGCGGCGCCGGCAACACCTTCATCGGCGCAGACGCGGGCGCAACCGAGACCACCGGCTCGACGAACACCTGCATCGGCGTGGGCGCAGACGTGCCCGGAGCAGGCACGAGCAACCACGTGAACCTGGCCGGCATCCTGTTCGGTGACGCCAGCGGTCTGGACGTGCGCATCGGCGGCAGCGGCGCTGTCAGCCAGGCAGAGCGCCTCGCCGTTACCGACACCAACGCCGACACCGTCGAGGTGTTCAGCCTCGAGACGACCGGGACCAACGGTGCCAAGGCCCGGTTCTACGTCGGCACGCAAGCGCCGGGCGGCACGATCACCGCGGAGCCGGGCAGCATCTACATCCGCGTCGCCGGTACGAGCTCGGGCGTCTACAACAACACGGGAGCGAGCTCCGGCACGACGTGGACCCAACTGTGACACGTCACCCGTAGGGGTGACAGACAGGAGCGTGCGGACATGGCACAGTCGGCCAAGGAAAAGATGGCAGCCCCGGCTATGGACGAATCAGGAGCGCGCCCCACGTCTACGCCCCCAGAGGCCAAGGTCATGGCTGCGCGCACCGCGCACGTGGTCGCCACGATCGGCGCGGCCAACGACTTTTTCTGCACCGCCGCGATTGCGATCCTGATCGGTTTAGGCCGAATGGATCCCGAGCCATGGGGGTACGTAATGGCTGGTCTAGCGGTGGGCGCGACCGTGGGCCGTGTACGTGGCGGCGGCGGCGGGTCGACCGCGATGGTCATCGGGGCGTTGGCGGGCAAGGGCGTGCTCGGTGTGCTCTTGAAGAAGACGCTGATTGGGGCAGCGTTGCGATGAGTCTTGCCCGGCGGCTCGTGCATGCGCTTACCGCCCGCAAGCGGCTGCAGGCTCGCTACGATAGCCTCTGCAATGACGTGCTCGTCCACGCAGCCGCGCTGCTCTTGCACGAGCACTCGGACGCTGAGACGCTGCGCGAGGCCATAGACGACCACGCGCGCGGCCTGCGGCTGCTGGTGGCGCTGTCGAGGGCGGAATGATTCGCCTCATCCTCGAACGCCCGCCGCTGTTCCCGCGACCACCCCTTGAACGCCCCCCACGTCAGCGCGTGGATGCTGCCATGGCACCCGCGCACGCCATCCCCGCACAGGTCCATCGCCTCGCG
>Ga0070749_10002172_pt1 | contig 13192 bp, 7 predicted proteins | sample VirMetDEL_Nov_18_FD_75180 | JGI IMG/M metagenome (GOLD analysis project Ga0070749, IMG submission 75180) | Aqueous microbial communities from the Delaware River and Bay under freshwater to marine salinity gradient to study organic matter... | ecosystem: Environmental > Aquatic > Marine > Coastal...
CGATGTTGGGGTCGGACACTATTAGCGCGGAAACGTTCCAGCGCCATCATCCGTGGATCGAAGACCCCCATGCCGAGCAGACCCGTATTACTGACGAGAAGTTGGAAAAGGGTGCGGTTAGTGGTTTGTTGCAGCAGGTGGTGTCTGGTCAAATGCCAATGGCTGTGTTTGCACGTATCCGTCAGAAGATGATGGATGGTACGAAAGATATTTTCCAAGCGACTGTTGAGGTTGATGAGGAAGTTCGTGCCGAGCAAGCCGAGGCGCAGCAGGCTGCTATGGAGCAGCAGGCTGCACAGCAGGCTCAGATGAGTCCGCAAGCCCAGTTAGGTTTGGCTGCTGGCCCGCAGGCTGCGGCACCGGGAGCCATTCCTCCTGAAATGATGGCGGCGTTACAGCAGAGACAGCAGCAACAGCCTGCCTTGCCACAAGACCGTATGCGACAAATGTTGCAACAAGCGGTTGGAGGGAGCCAATAATGCCTCGTCGTCGCAAAACACAATCTGGCGCACCCGCACAAAAAATTGAATCTGTAGCCGGACAGCGTTACGGAGAAGGACAAGCCCAAGCAGATATGCAACGAGCGATGCCTGCCCCCGCTTCCCGTGATGCGCCAGCGCCCGTGGTCCAAAGTCCGCCACCACAACCGTCACAACAGGGCGTTGTCGCTCGCCCTCGGGTTTCCCCTGAGGAATATCTCGCGTCTGTGCCGAAAGGTTTGTTACGCAATGGCGATACTAATGGCCCTAATACTGCAGGTTTGTCGCGTGGCCCCGGCCCCGGTCCTGAAGTTTTGCCGAATATGGGCACATCAAACCCATTGCGCCGTACGCTACGAGCGTTGTATGACACGACCGGAGATGAACGTCTTGGCCGCATTGTGCGTGGAGGCTTTTAATGGCTGAAAACCAACAAGAACAAAATATTGCGACTGTTGGCGTAAGCCCAACGGTGACACGAAGGTCAACAGCAGATAGCACGGCTTTAACACAGGGACAGGCTGCTGGGGCAATCCAAAACGTTGTCGAAGTTACTATGCCGTGGCTTCTCAGCAGTGAACAAACCATGATGGCGTTAACAACATCTGGTATTGATCCCGCTGATTTAGCGACCAATGGTGCTGGCGCTTTGACTATTGGCCGTTACGAAGGTTTGCGCGATTTTCTTAGCGGCAAAACCCCATCCCAACAACGGGGTATTTTCCATGAACAATTGACCGACGAACAACGATCTGGTTTGCGTGGTGTCGGATACGAACCTCCGACGGCTGCGAGCAATGAAGGTAACAGCGGTTTTATGTCGGCTTTGTCAACTGGTTTAGGATGGGTTGGGACGGGGTTATCAAGCGTTACTTCGATTTTGCCCGATCCGGTTCGGGAGTATGGTGGCAAAGGTTTAAAAACTGCTTTTGGTGGCGTTGTTTGGGCGGGCGATCAACCGGCACGTTTATACCGCACAATTCGCAGTAATCCTGAAACCGAATGGATCGCGGGTCTTGCAGCAGCCGGAACCGCAATCGGTGTTGGCGTAGCAACCAAGGGGCGGATAAACCCACAAACTTTGGGACGTTTTCGGGCGTTGGGCGCATTGGGCGGTAGCGCATTAGCAGGTGGCACCGCTGCTTCTTTTGCGGCTACAGCATCATCATCAAGCGACGGGTATTTACGTTGGTGGAACTCGTTACAAGCCGCAGGCAACGGCGAGAAAGTATTTGGCGCAGAAGCACGATCAAACGTCGAACGCAGATTAAATAACGCACCCGAATACGTAACGCTTGCACAACAAATTGCCGACGACTTAGACCCAATGAATTTAGCAGAAGAACTTGCTGGTGTAAGAGGCGCGACACGCGGTGACCGGTTAGACATTAACACGTTAAATCAAACCATTTTTGAAATCGCAGAAAATTACGCCGATCCTAATACAGAAGAACACCGTCAAGTTGTAGCAACAATCAAAACTCTTTTAGAAGAAGACGTTTTTTACGATTCCGTTGTTGAACTTGCACAAAGCAAAATTAGTTTTGGGCGTGATGTAGCAAGAACATTGCGTCTTGACCCCGGAAGTTCATCATATAATTTGTTGTCAGGAACACTTGACGCAGGATGGCTTCTTGCTTTAGACCCATTTTTGGCAATTGGCCCAGCATTAAAAGCCCGACGGCTTGGCAAATACGCCCTACTGCCTAAAGGCGAAATGACTAAAACAAGTTTTGTAGATAACTTGCTTGCATTGCATGAATCTGGTAACCGCCGGATTGTTAATTTCAACAATCAAATTATTGGTTCAGTTAACCGTGGCGACGCAAACATGATGCCCAAAACCGTTCGCGGTTTGTACGGACATATCCAACGGCACATTGAAGCAACCCCAAATTTGTCTGCGGAAACATTTGGAATTACTGATCTGTTTGACGTTTACCGCCAACAAGAAAGTATTTTCTTTTTTATGTCCGGTAAAGGTGCAGTAACCGGCATCGAAAACGTAGTGTTCCGTCCGGTCTCAGACAAAACAGCACTTGGCCGTTTGCGTAAAGAGTTATTAGAATTCCGTGATGCTGTAGTGGAACCTGCACGCAACCGAAAACTTCGCAAACTCGCGGAAAAAAACGGTCTGAATCTAGATGAGTTAATGTGGGCTGACATCGACCAACTTAATTTACATAGTCAAGTTATCCCCGTAGAAGAAATTACACAACGCAAATTGCGGCTGGCCGAACCGGGAGGCATCGGCCAACTTTTAGGACGAAACTTTGCGTATGTTGACATGGCAACAGGCGGCGTATTTGGCAAAGTAATGAACTTGCAAACAAAACTTGCAAGTCGTGGATATATCGATATTGAAAATGGCGACAACATTCCAGAATTTATGGACAACGTTGCTGAAATTTTTAACCTTCCTCGTTGGTTTCGCGACACTTACTTAGAAAATGCTATGCGTTCCACTAATCCGGCTGCGCGAATTCAAATTGTCAGAAGTTATATTTCTTCGGTATTTGAACTTAATGGGCTTGGCCGTGTACAAGGCGGACGAGAATACATCGAAAACTTTTTGCGTCAACATTTGCAACACTTTGGCCCCGGCGAAGTCGATAACTTCTTACAAAATCCTGAACTTGGACATGTGATCGGGCGCGGTGTGCTAGGTGGCGAAGTACGTGAACTGTGGGCCGTCCCATCTGCCGAAAAACTTTTAGAAGTAAAACGTCAAATTCGGGTAATTGACGAGATGACTGGTGGGGCGTTAGCAAAAGGACGCGATCTTCTTGATGCCGCAACTACAAACGTTTGGAAACCATCGGTTTTAATTAGCGCAAAATTTATTATCCGTAGTACCGGAGAAGAATTGCTAAATGCTTTAGCAAGAGGGACAGAGGGCGCTTGGGGAGCGGACTTGGGTTCTCGCGTAGTTGCACGGTACGACGATTACGTAGCAGTAATGAACAAAGTTAATATTGAAGGCATTGCGTCTTTGACGCCTGAACAATTACGGGTGTATAACTGGGGCAATTCTCGCGCAGGACGGATGACCACACGTTTGTTGTCTGGCACAGGAGATAGCAATGCTGTCGGCGTTACAACTCGCAATTATCAAAACTGGTTATACCGTGTCGCAAAATACGGAATCAAAGACGGAGAATACGGCAATCGTCTTGGCAACATGAACGCTTGGACACAAGCACTTGTATTGGGGCGACGTAACAGTTGGACACGAACTGCTTTAACGGGTATCGAACCCGGTTTGTTACGTCGCGCAGATATTTGGAATCGTTTGCACGCTAAAGAGGTTATGCGGGAAATATCCGCTGGCTCTACCGGTTTATCGTCAGAACAAATTATTTCTGATGTAGACGCAATATCAGCAATCATGACAAGTGGAACAGACGAAATTACAAAAGTTCGTGTACGCCCCGGCGTTGCTCAACGTTATGACCAGAATAATCCGCAATACGAATTTGCTTTCCATAACAGCGCCCGAGAAATTTTTGGTGATCCAGAAATTGGCCCTGTTTTGTTAGATTTTTTCCCTCGTGTTTTACCGGACAACCCAAATTTCAACGGCGAAGTGTTTGCCGATTTGCTTGAAAATTACGCAAACCTCTCCCCACTTGAGCAACAGTTGTTCGATCTGATTGCGTTTGGACACGACGACATGCTTGACGCATGGGCAGATATGTTGCGAGCCGATCCAGCATTTACACAAGAAAATGAGTACGGCAAATTAGCAACAATCGCAAAGCGCGTTTCGCAGGAAACCCAAATTTCGTCCTCTGCTCTTGACGATTTAGCAAATGGCGCTACGATTTTGTCAATGGTTCGTTCGCTGCCAACCGAAGATACAGCGTTATTAAACTGGTATGGCATGGCACTTTTTGCCGATGCCGCATCGCTTCGGAGCGGAAACCCAATTTGGTCTTCCAAAGAACGGCTTGCTCAATTACGTGCAGGCAGTGTTGTCACAAACGAAGGCGATGTAGGACGACGTATTTATCAAAGTTTTGACGAAGCACGATACGATATTAAAGATCAGTTAAATCAAATTTATTTAACTGGGTCTGGCAAAGATGTTTTCCGGCGAAGTGATTTCTTGCTGCGCTCCCAAGGTGAAGGCTACACACTTGCTGAAATTCCACCTGTGGATTCGTTTCCGATGTTTGCTCCCAACTGGATTCGACAAGATTCGTTGTTGAGCGTGTTTGATTCTGTTGCTACGCGGGTTAACCCGAACGACGAAATTCAATTTGTAGACGAAATTGTGCGCGAAGTTATGAATGGCCCTGCTGCGCGGTCAGCGGCAAATCAACTTTTAACGGGGGATAATTACGACGAATTGTCAAACGTGTTGCGCATGTATATCCGCAATATTTATCGTAATCAATATGATCCCGCTGTGACGAGTGCTAACGCCAAGGTTATTCAAATGCGGATGACCGAACCCGATACTTTTGTGCGCAGTGGCGCCGATGAATTCGATGCTGCAAGTTTGGCATTGGACAATCCCAGAATTGCACAATGGGTAAACGATGTATTGAACGACGTACAAAGTTCTGCTACGCCCGTTGCCAATTTGGTTCGCACAGTGCCTAACCGTTTGCGTTCAGCCGAAGCGTCCCCATCAATTGTTACAGTTCCCGGTGGCAGAGCGCGTCCAAGCGGACGAACAATCAATACAGAATTCAACGGTTCTGATTTTAATGTTTATGCTTTAGACCCCGGGGAGCGTCTTGAATTTGTATTAGTAAATGAAATTGACCCGACCTTACGGCCAATGGCAGCACAAGTTGATTCGTTTACAGACCAGAACATTACTCGTATCCGCAACACTCTTTTTACAGGCACAAAAGAACGGGTGTACACCCGCGCAGAAATTTACGAAATTGATTTTAACGGCAATTTAATACCGGTTCCAGAAGGAACTGAGGTTACTGACAAGTTAGGAAACAAAAAGTTTTTTGATGTTGACCGGCAAGAATTAGATGCTCGCGACCGATCAATGTTTGATTATGCGGCTACGCAACCCGAAGATGCTGATGTTATGTGGGATGTTGTTGCTCCTATGGTGATGGACAATTTTGCGCATCAACGAGGTCGCGAAGTGTTACGCCGCAAACTTAACGTAGATTCTATTACAACGGAACGCGCAACTAGCCGGATTAAAGGGCAACGTGTTCTGGCCGATGATTTGGGCGATGTTGAGTTTGTTGTGCGTCCATATAGTAGGTATGACGACATATCAAAATACGGTGAAGATGCACCGGATACGGTTTACGGCCCACAAATTGAAATTGATCCAGATGATTTAAGTCCGAACAAGTTACGTCAAGGTGTGTCATGGTTCTTCGAAAAGAACGCTGCGGTAATTGATGCTTTGGTACGTCATCCTTTAGCGTTCCATATGTTCCAACGCCGAGTTGCCGAAAACTATCGGTTCATTAACGATTTGTTGAACGTTGCCGATCCGAACGGGGCGCGTTATGTTGGAGCACAAATGCGCGAAACTGCTGACGGTTTGCTTGGGCGCAAAGGCCTTTCGTGGTTTGGCGAAGAATTTGATTTAGAAGTTTCAGCGTTATTGCGTCAATATGAAGACCTTGGCGATAATGCATACTTATTCGTTATTGACGATATCTTTAGTTATTTAGACATACAAACATTGCGTTTAATGCGCGACGGCAAAATTTCAACCGATGAATTGTTTGTCCGCATGTACAAAGCAATTTACGATTCGACTCCAGAGTTAAACGAATTGCGTTTTGGTCTAGCCAATGCTATTTCGGCGGCAATTGCCGACGGTGCAACAATCGGTGATGTTTTCGGCGGGGCAGATAATTTGCCTAAGTTGCTACAAGAATTAATTTCTTTCCGTTCCTTCCGCGAAACAGCAGAAGAACGAGCCGCATTAGCAGCAATTGACAACGTGATCCCATTTATTGACTCACACAAAGTTAAATCGTTGTGGTCATTAAAACTTAAAAACATTATGCCATTCCGGTATGCAGAAGAAAACTTTATTAAACGATGGGTAAGAACAGCAGGTTTGCAAGGTTTTTACGGTCTTGAAGATTTGCGCAAGGCACAACTTGCATACAACGGTTTGCGTTCAACGGGTTTCATCCAAACAGACAGTAGAGGCGAAGACTGGTTTTACTACCCGGGTACAACTTTAATGAACGAGGGCTTGAGCAGAGTTTTTGGTGACTCGCCTGTTCCATATGTTTTTAAATCGCGTACAGACCAATTGCTGCCCGGGTTTAACGAAGACGTTGGTAAATCCGGGGTGGGCTTTGCAGTGGCAATGCCTTTAGCAATTCTTGAAAATCAAATGCCGGAAATCCATGCTTTCCGCCGCGCAATTGTTGGAGACATCGGGGCAACAACTGGTATCGAACAAATTTTCCCAAGTCCGTTCCGCAAATTATATGCGGCCTACAAGGGTGACCCGAGCGCAGACCGAGCATTTGCAGCGGCTTACAATAACGCCATTGCTAACGGGTTTGCATATGGCAATGTTCCACTAGGCGAACAAAGCGCCCGCGAACGCCAACAAACGCTTGACACGTTCCGTGATCAGGCTCGTGGTATTTTGTTTACCCAAGCAGTGTTGCAGTTGTTTACGCCGGGTGTCCCGACGCCACAAGCAATTACTGAAGGCGCAAAGGAAACTGCTTGGTGGACAGGTTTAGGTGTATCAACTCCTGCTGATTTGTTAAGCAGCCAATATCAATCGTATATTTATACTTATGGTATTGACGAAGGGCTGCAAAAGTTTACGGAGGATTTCCCTAATTGGGGTTTGAAAGAAATTATTAACCCTGTTGCTTATACTGTTAGCAGTACAGAAACTGTCAGTGGGGCTTCGTTGCCTGCCACCCAACAGTCGATTGATTTTTATTTGGATAATGAACCGTACGCAAATGAAAATCCATATGGGTTTGGTTGGTTTGCGCCGACACCACAATTAAAAGACGAATTTGACCAATATGCGTGGGCGCAACAATTTAATATGGATTTGCGTGTGCGAAAAGAAGCAGGCGATTTTTATGACGCCATTCATTACCGACAAGTTGCACCCGTTTATTTTGAAAACAAACGCAAACACGAACTTGCTCTAGCGTCAATGACCGACGACGAAGAACGTCGGCTTGAACGAGTCCGTTACGAAAATGAACAAGAAGCCTTAATGGCTAGCAATCCATTGTTCCGCGACATTCTTTTAAACACAGGGAACAAAAATATTCGTGAACGTACAATTAACGAAATTCGCGTTTTGGTTCAAGACCCAGAGTTTGTTGAAAACAGTGGAAGTCCGTATGTCAAACCAATTAGCCAACTTCTGGAAAACTTTGATTTGTACCGAGCATTGTTAAAATCTCGCCCAACAAACAAATTGGCTGATGTAGAATATCGTGAGACAATTAAAGGCAAGTTCCAAAACTGGATTATTCAATGGCTTGCTCAGAACCCAGAGTTAAATTACCTTTGGGCGAAAACGTTTGAGCCGGAGTCAGGGTTTGAAGGATTGTTGGAAAGTGAAGAACTATGAGCATTATAATTCCAGACGACGCACCGAAATTACCTGACGCCCCATTGTTTACCACAGTTACGTCAAGTGGTAATACGGTTGCTTTCGCTGCTATTGATGGCAGTGTGCACGAAGACGTACTCGGAAAAGACGCTGCTACACAACTATTAGTCGAACGTTACACTCAACGGTACGAAATGGATGGCACTGCTCGGAGTACTATTCCATCGCAATACACCGATCCTTATACGTTTCGAGTTTTGCCAGAGTGGGGTGTCGCCTCGGCTATTGTAAATTACCTACCCGAATCGGCTCGTACACGTTCTGTGTTGGCGTCCGCTGATTTTACGCCATTATTAGATTATTTGAACGACAATGGTAGCGCGATTGGTTTGACTGGTAAACAAACCGGTGCAGCATTTGAAATGTTTACGAACGGCAGAAGTTATACTTCTGTTCGCGCTGCGGCAATGGTGTATTTATCTCCGGTTACAACTGATGGTTCGCTTCGTGCGTACGAAATTGCTCCGCCGTCATTGTTGAATAATGTTTCTACACGGATTATTGACGAGCATTACAGCGGGACGCAAAACGAGTTATACCCTGTTGAAACTATCGTGACGCCTGTCAAAGTTGTTGGCGGCGGTTTAAATAATGCTCCCGGGTATTTGCAAATTGTTGCCGAAGAAGAAAATGTTAATTTAACAGACGCTGATTACGATTACCGTCAATTTATAGATCAGTTCCCACAAACTGTGATTGGGGCGATTCCAGATACCCCGCTGTCACCACCGACAACTACACCCGTTACAACAACGACCGTGCCGCCAGTTACAACAACTGGCACATCGGTACCGGCTGCAACAACGACAACTACAACCGTGCCACCCACAACTACGGTTGCTCCCGCACCCAGTGTCGCAAGCCCGCCGACCTCTACAACTATTTCTCCGGCGGCGGACGTAGCCGATGATAACAGTTCTCGTTCGTTAGCCAACACATTTCTTGATGAACCGGCCGCACAAGCGGAACCTACAGATACAGTAACTCCCAGATATGGCCAAACAAATTTAACGCAGTTGTTCCAAACATTTCCTTATGAATCGTGGTCAACGTTGTTAACGTACTATGAGGATCGTGGGGAGAATTATCCTGACCAATACAAATATTTGACTGATGATTTCAAGTTTTCTTTTGTTGATATTCAAACGGAAGAACCGCTCAACGATGTTTTACAAGGTGACATTACGTTGTGGCAAGCCCGTCAAGCCCCGTATCTGTTAACACAAAACCAATTACAAGCGTTACATAATAAACTTGCTGCTGCTGGATATTATGCACGCATTGGCGAAGCACCTGTTTTTCGTAATGACCCGTCGGATCGAGTGTTGCAATCCGCGTGGCAAATATTTCTCGCTGATGCTGGAAGCCAAGAACGAATCCCTGATTTGACTAACTTTTTAGATGAACGAATCCAATTTAATGGCCAGCGTTTGCAAAATGAAATTAGAAAAATTAGCCAAACAACAATTGAAGCAACTGCGAACGAGTTTGCACAATCCTTACTTGGTAGAAATTTAAACGCACGAGAAATCCAACGGGTTGTTAACGCAGTAAACCGGATTGATACCGAAGACATTTTAGAATTCCAATACGGCGACCAAGGGACAATATCTCCGTTTATTTCTACCGTCCAACAAACCGTGGAAGCCACATCACCCCGAGAACAACAACAGTTTAGTTCTTCTGTTGGTGGCGAAAGTTTGTTGGGTCTTATGCGTTCGTACACAAATTCTGATCCGCGTATGAACATTCGTTCGCAACCTACTGCGAATGAAATTGCGCAAAGTCTTTCCGAAGGAGCAGGAACGTGAGTTTAGGTTTAGCACTTTCAACAACGTATAGCGGCTATCAAGGCGGTGGGCAATATGACCCATTATATGAATGGCCATCTATTATTGATCCGCAAACTGCTGAAGTTATTGGTATGGAAAATTCTCATACCTATAACCTTATTGTTAACGGGTTCCCTTTGCCGCCTGATGTGCAATCTCAAATTGATTTTTCATTTGCCACAATGACAGACGATGAAAAGTCGTTTTGGGAAGACCACCGTGAGGGTTTGGCGCTTTTTACCTTAGCAAATCTTGAAGGTTGGGACCCATCTAAGTTAAACAATGCGCTTGTCACAAGTGGTTTTGCGACCGAACTTCAGTTGTTTAATACTGCCCAGTCGTCATCTGCCGGTTATGGCGGGTTAACCGATGAACAAAAAATTACTAATGTGTTAGCGGATTTGCGTAATACCGGTAATTCATTGGGTTTGACAATTTCGGATGAAGCGTTATCGCAGTTAGCAAGTGATGCTGTTTCAAATAATTGGAATAGCAGTATGATTGTTGACGAATTGATTTCTAGGTCTGATCAATCGACGTTTAGGCCCGGAGACATTACAGCAAACGAAATTATTATTAATCGTGTAGCAGGCCAATACCGTGTTGATTTGGATGATGGGGAAGCATTATCTTTATCGCAACGCTTAGCGTCTGGAGAACTTTCCGACGACGGCGTTCTTGCATATCTCGCAGAAAAGGGGAAACAACAAAACCCAGAATACGCTGCTTTGTATGATACTGGCGTTAACATTAACGATTTTGAATCGAATTATAACGATGTCAAAATTTTGTCGTCACAATTAGGTATTTCCCTCACTGACGATCAGATTACTAATTTGGCACTTAATTCTGTTACAAACGAACTTACTCCATCTCAATTAACAAACGCTGTTATTAGCGCCGGTGATACGACCAATCTTGCCGCTGGTGATATTCTCGGTAACAAATTAATTATTCTTGGTGCCGCCGAAGCCAATAATGTTTCTTTGTCAGATGAAGAAGCAATTGATTTAGCCCTTAAATTTAGCCGTGGCGAACTTACCGAAACTGGCATCCAGTCTTATATTAATACTCAGGGGATGATGCAGAACCCTGATTATGCCGAAGCAATCAGCATCGGTCTTGATGTGGATGCGGTGAAAACGCAGGAATCTGCAATTGCTGATTTGGGTTCTCAACTTGGAATTGCTCTTACACAAGATCAAATTAAAGACTTATCGCAACAAGCAATTCGCGGCAACATGTCGGAGGGGCAAATTGCCGATCTTGTTTTAGGTGCTGTTTCGTCTGTTAACGATATTGCTGCGGGCACGTTGACTGCGCAGGGCGCTGAAATTAAACGTTTAGCGTCTGCATATATGGTTGGTTTGTCTGACCAACAAGCGAATCAGTACGCTTTGGATATCGCTAGGGGCGAAAAAACGATGAGCGGGCTAGGATCAATGTTTAGTACATCTGTGAGTTCCCGCTATGAGTTTTTGCAACCCGTGATTGATAAAGGTTTTACTGTTCGCGATTTCTTTACGCCGCAGATTGAAGCCGTTGCGCGAACATTGGAAATTGGGGCTGACACTATTGATTTGTCCGATCCTGATATGGCCAATTATTTTATTGACGAGTCCTCCGGTAGCCCGCGAGCGTTGACAACGAGCGAAACATTGCGTCGCGCTCGCGGTAGTGACAATTATTGGGATACTGATAATTCGCGTCGTGCCGGGGCGCAGATTGTGTCTACGTTAAGTCGTGTATTCGGTGTAAGCGGAACGTGAGGTAAATATAATGGCAGAAGAAATTGACTTTGATTATACGACATGGGCCGAGTTGGCATCGTTTATGGAAAATTTGGGCCTTGGCGAGTTGTTGTCAGTTGATGCTAATGGTCGTCCACGTGGTTGGTTGGCTGAACAAGTTATTGCAGGCGTTGATACACAAGCGGCGTTAGAAATTGCTTTGCAAGAAACCGATGCGTTTAGAAACCGTTTCCCGACAATTGCTTTGCAACAAGAACAAGTGCGTCAAGGGCAGGGTACGTATGTTATGACCGTCGCTGACATTCTTGATTTTGAGCGTACCGTTTCGCAGCAGATGGCAGCGTCGGGTATGCCCTTGTGGTTTTATAACGAGCCACAAGATTTTGTTGATTTGATTATGAGCGGCGAATCGCCACAGTCTATTGCCAATAAAATTCAGACTGCTTATGATTATGTTGAAAGTGCACCACAGGAAGTGCGCGAAGTGTTCGCGGAATATTACGGCACTGATAGCGATGCTGCTTTTGCTAGTTACGTTCTTGATCCCGAACGTACGATTGCCCAGATTGAACGTGCGCAACGCACTGCGTTTACCGCTGGCATGGGGCGTCGTTACGATTTAGAAATTAGTAGAGATATCGCAGAAGATATTTCTGGTGGCGCTATGACTGAAGCCGGTATTGAGCAGGGCTTGCAACGAATCGCCGGTCAAGAGGAATTGTTTGTTGAATCTGTTGGTGAGGCTGGTGATTTAACTGCTGAAGAAACCGGTGTTGCTATTGAATTTGGCGCGGATAGCGAAGCCCAAACAGCAGTAGAACGTCGTTTGGCGGCTCGTCAGGGTGTGCAACGTTCGTCTGTCGGCGGTGCGTTATTGACAGAGCGGGGTGTTACTGGGTTATCATAATAGAAGACAAATTTAAGGAGTTATTATGTCTTACACGATGTGTTCACACGATAAGAAGTCCCGCTCTGGCAGCAAGGTTGTGACGGGTTCGTCGTCGGCTACGAAGGCTGGGTTGTCGCAGACTCCGGCTACTGCTGGCGGCACCAAGGTTCGTTGATGTACGGCAAAAAGTCAAAGGCTGCTAAGAAAGTCGCCAAGAAGCCGGTGAAGAAGATGGCTAAGAAGTCGTCGCGCCGGAGTTCGATGTATTAATTTTGTTTCGTTGCATTGTCGTTGAGTATTGGCGTATGCCTCGGCGTAATAATCAGCCTCGTCGTCGTCAAAAGCGTAAGCAGCAAACCGCTTCTGGTGCTGCTGCGCATCGTCGGCGCATTGTACGCGAGTACGATTGGTGGCAATACGACGACTAATGCTTGAATAACACACATGAGTTGTGTATTCTTAATTGTGTTATGTGTGCTAGTCACGGATGTGTGCTCGCTGGGCCGTCTGTGTTTGGCCGTAACGTCGCCATTTGGCCGCGCAAAAGGGTAGTAACTGAAGTCGCGAGTAAACAATTAACATAGGAGCACTAATGTCAGATACGGAAAACACTCTTGACGATTCGTCGCCAGAGC
>Ga0070749_10002173_pt1 | contig 13188 bp, 17 predicted proteins | sample VirMetDEL_Nov_18_FD_75180 | JGI IMG/M metagenome (GOLD analysis project Ga0070749, IMG submission 75180) | Aqueous microbial communities from the Delaware River and Bay under freshwater to marine salinity gradient to study organic matter... | ecosystem: Environmental > Aquatic > Marine >...
ATTTCCAACAAGACGACAGGCGGAAGCAAGAGCCAAAAAATTAAAAAAGTTTGGATGTGAAGGAATACACAGTCATAAGATTGACGGTGAGTTTAAATATATGCCCTGTGATTCACATGAGGAGTACGAAAAAGCCATTAAGAAAACTGTTAAAAAGAAGGAAAAAAATAAAGGTGAAATTGATGAATTGATTGATTTTGATGGTACAATGACAAATTCAAAAATACCAATTTTAAACCCACACCTTCATCCTAAGAAAACTACAGACCAAACTGTTGCGGCGACTCGTATAACACAAGACCCGTTATTGAGGGGTTATAGAGTTTATTATGGTGAGAGTACAGTTAAGGAAGAAGATATGTCAGATGCCTTTGGATACGAAGAAACTCAATTTATGGATGCCGAGGATACAATAAAGTATTTAGAAAAAGAATTGGGATTAGAACCTGAAAATGCTGAAATGAGAGCCGATGAGTTTGGTAAGTCAGAAGACCGAGATGAAAATTCAGAATTTAAAAACAAAAAAGGTTTTGTAGGTAGACCAATTTTAAAAGAAAAAATGTTCACTAAAGAAGATATTATAAAAATGTCAGAAGATTTGTTGATAAACAAAAGTGATGACAATGATATTCAAAAAAAAGACTTCAACGCCTCAGAAATATTAATGAGAAATATTAAGGTATTAAAAGCACAGGCAGAAGCTGAAGGGGTATCATCATCACAGTTGGTAAAAATGTTAAAAGGTGAATAAGGATTTATACGATAGAAAAGTAAAATTACCTGAAACTTTAATTAATCATTTGGGAAAAAGTTTCGAAATGGTTGAAGCCGATTCTAACGTTGAGGGATATAATAGGAATAAGGATTTAAGAAATGAACCTATTCTGACTTATCAACAACTTAAAAGAATTAAAAATTGGTTTGATTCTTACCAAGGGAAAAAAGAAGACGCTCCTTTTATATTAAATGGTGGAGACAGAATGAATAACTGGTGTAATCATGTTCTTGACCATTGGAGAAACACTTTAGAAAGTGGAAAACAAATAAAAATGGACACCGGAATGGAAAACCAATTTATTAAAAACCATGAAAAAGATGGACTACCACAAACACCTGGACAAAAACACGAAAAGGGTTTAAACAAATATGATGTGGCGGTAACTGAAAACATAAAACTAATAAATAAACTAATTAAAGATATTTTATAATGGCAACTCAAAATGACAAATTAAATTTTTCTCAGCCCGAAAATCAGTTAAGTGCTTATGCTGAGGCTGAAAGAGCAAAATTATTTCCAAGAAATGATTTCTCACCTGATTCTGATAATTATTCACCTCAACATCCTGACGCATTAGCTGACGGTGATACTTTAGGTAGAGGTACAGGTTCTTACTTAGACATCTATAACCAAAAGGCTGGTACAAAAGAAGATATTCAATTAAGAAACGAAGAAATAAAAATTAATAGATATAGTTCATCTAAACCTTATTACGTAAGTGATGATGGTAATAATGCACGACCAATGGCAAATCTATAAAAATGAAATTATTAACAACCGTAAAAACTTTAATAACTGAAATTGCTTCTTTGGATTCAATACAAAATTCCATAAGAAACAAAGAAGTTATGACCATATTTTACGATGGTGACGAACCTGGTGGTAGGGGTTTAAGAACAATAGAACCTGTTTGTGTGGGTATAAGTAAGGCTGGAAACTTAGTTTTGAGAGGGTGGGACCTTACGGGAGCATCTCACACAGCATATAAAGGAGAACAACCATTACCATCATGGAGACTTTTTAGAGTTGATAAAATCTTTACTTATAAACCAACAGGTGATAACTTTTATACACCTAGACCGGGATATAATCCTACAGGGGATAAGAGTATGACTAGAGTTATACTGAACGCACAATTTGACACAACAGAATAAGACATGAGTGATTTAATGCAAAAATTAGCAATGTCCAAAAAAATAATGGAAGTACAAGATAGAATTCCAAGAGGACAAGTAAACGGACAACTACCAATGAACGAGAATGTAAACTATAACATTCCACAGGATATGGTTCAACAACCAGTACCACAACAAATGCCAACACAAAAAGTACAACAACCTCAACCTGTTACTGAAGACAGAATATCAAACTCAAAATTACCAGACGAAATTAAAAGATTGATGTTAGAACACCCAATAGAACAACCAAATTTTGGTGCGGGTAGTCCTGTACTTTCTGATGAAATCATAGAAGGTGCTGCAAGACTTATGGGTAGAAATCAAACAACAAATGAATCAGTAAAAAATAATGTTCAGACACCATCAATAAATAATATTGATACAGATTTAAAACAAATGATTAGAGATGTTGTTCGTGATACCGTAAGAGATGTTGTTAGAGAAGAATTACAAAATGCCGGTATGATTACCGAATCTGAAAACAAAACTAATGAAATACTATCATTACGAGTAGGTAAACACATTTTTGAAGGTAAGGTTCTTAAAATCAAAAAACTAAAACAATAACTTTTCTTATAGACTTTTTTTTGTTATACTTTTAAAAAATTAAAGTATGGCAAAAATTAACGTCTTAGTATTACCGTCAGATAGGACGGGTGTTGGTAAATTCCGTTCGGTTGAACCTCACATATTCTTACAAAATTTATATCCTGATGATTTTCATGTAGATATCGATTATGAACCAAAAATCGATGATGAAAATTATTGGAAGAATTATCAAATAGTTCATTTCCACCGAAGTATTGGTGGTAGAGACGACTCACCTATGATTGTTGAACGACTCAATAAATGGGGTATTGTCACTATCGTAGACTTAGATGATTATTGGTTACCAACCAAAGAACATCCTGCACATGCTTTAGTTATGGAAAGAGGTATTCACAAAAAGATTTGTGAAAATGTTCGAGCGGCACAATATGTCACAACAACCACATCTATTTATGCTGACGAAATTAAAAAATTAAATAAAAATGTATTTGTCATACCTAACGCAATTAATCCTGATGAACCTCAATTTAAGGCCAAAACTGAAAAATCAGATACCTTACGTTTTGGTTGGTTAGGTGGCTCATCTCACTTACATGATATTAAGTTATTAGAGGGTAATTTTAGTAAACTTGAAAGTTTAAAAGACAAATTCTCATTAGTACTTTGTGGTTTTGATACTCGTGGTAGTGTTACAGAAATTAATGCTCAAACTAAAGAACAAAAACAAAGACCTATTAAACCCGAAGAAACGGTATGGGCTCGATATGAGGAGATATTCACAAATAATTACAAGTTAGTTAGTGAAGAACAAAAACAATTTTTATTAAAGTTCAGTAACGAACAATACACAGGTGAGGAAAATCCATTCTATAGTCGTGTATGGACACAACCTGTAACATCTTACGCTAAAAACTATAGATTATTTGACGTATCTTTGGCACCAATTAAAAATCATATTTTTAATAGAATGAAGTCTCAGTTAAAAGTAATCGAAGCAGGTTTTTACAAAAAAGCTATTATAGCATCTGATGTTGGACCTTATACCATCGATTTAAAACATTCATTGAAAAATGGTGAGTTTGTTGATGGAAATGCTTTATTGGTAAGTGAAAACCGTAATCACGGTGATTGGTCAAAACATATGAAGAAATTAATTCAAAACCCAACATGGGCTGAAGATTTAGGTGAAAGACTTTATGAAACAGTAAAAGACACATACAACCTTAATAACGTAACTAAAACAAGAGCAGAACTATATAAATCACTACTAAAATGATAAACACACCATTAACTAAGATTTTATTTATTGACATCGAAACTGTAGGTTTAACACCTGACTTTGACACATTAGAAAAATTTCATCCAGATTTAGCTTACCAATTTGAAAGTTATTTGGATTGGTTTGAAAAACGATTTCCTGAACATAAAGGACAGGGACCGTCTGAAATGTTTTATAACAAGGCAGCACTTGTTGCTGAATTTCTTAAAATTGTATGTGTTAGTGTTGGTTTTGTTGACCCTAAGGGTGATATTAAAATGCAAAGTTTTTATGGTGACGATGAAAATAAACTATTGAAAGACACTCAACATCTTTTGAAAAGAATTGGTAAATTAGATTTTCATCTTTGTGGTCATAATGTGAAGGGTTTTGATATTCCTGTACTTGCAAAGAGAATGGTAATCAACGGATTGCTACCTCCACCTATTTTACCTAACCACGATACTAAACCGTGGGAAATAAAGGCATTAGATACAAAAGAATTGTGGCAGTTTGGTAGTTTTGCATCTATCGCGTCTCTTGAACTTATGTGTATTGGTATGGGTGTAGAATCCTCTAAGACAATGGAGGTAACAGGTAATAAAGTCCACGAAGCATATTGGAAAGAACAAAAGTTAGAACAAATTAAAGATTATTGTGAGAAGGATGTTGAGGTGTTAATAAATGTAGTAAGCAAATTTTACGGATTAAAATGATTAAAGGATTAGGAAATTTAAAAACAAACTTAAAAACTCTTAAGGAATTACAGGATTCAATCGAAAACATGGACACAACAAGTCCTGAAAAAATGATGGAATCTATGGGTATTGACATGGAACAACTAAACAAAGATTTCATGTCAAGTTATAACCATAAAGTTAAGGTACATTATACATACGAATCAGAAAATAAATTACCTGAATACGCATACCCAACCGATTCGGGTTTTGACTTAAGGAGTAATGTAGATTTAGAAATTATGCCCTTCGGTCGAGAGTTAGTACCAACAGGATTATATGTAAGTATTCCTGAAGGTTATGAAATTCAAGTAAGACCAAAGAGTGGATTAGCTATTAAAAAAGGTTTGAGTGTTCTCAACACACCTGGCACGGTTGACCAAGGTTATACTGGTGAAATCAAAGTTATATTAGTTAATATGAGTAATGATTTTCAATCAATTAATAAAGGTGACAAGATTGCCCAAGCAGTTCTATGTCCTGTAGTTGCAGGAAGATATGTAGAATTAATTAAACAAGATAAAATTCAAGATAATGACAGAGGAAGTAATGGATTCGGTTCAACAGGAAACTAATGTAAGTCCAGTTTTACCTGAAAATGTAAAAAATTATTTGATTGACATTGATGGTACCATAACTGATGATGTTCCAAATGAAGACCCTGAAAGAATGAAGGTTGTTAAACCATATCAAGGGTCTGTTGAACTTATTAATGCTTGGTATTCTGAAGGACATATTATAACATTTTTCACGTCAAGAGGAAGTGATTTAAGAGAAATAACAGAAACGTGGTTAAATGATAATGGTTACAAATACCATAATCTTTTAATGGATAAACCACGAGGTGGAAATTACCATTGGATAGACAATCATATTGTCAGAGCAACAAGATACAACGGTAAATGGACACCATTAACTACGGTGAATGCTAACATTCAGGTATTTAAAGATTAATGTTTACACGTTATATAGTAGAAGAAGACGATGAAAAAATTGTTTGGATGGATTGGAATTGGAACAAACATCGAGACAATGACTTACCAGCAATAGTGTGGAAAGATGGTACACTATCTTGGTATAAAAGAGGAGTTAAACATAGAGATAATGGACAACCTGCCATTATTTTTCCTGACGGACATAAAGAGTGGTGGGTTAATGGAAAATTACATAGAGAAGACGGACCAGCAATAATCAGAGCTGAAGGTTATGTCTTCTATTTTAAAGATGGTATAGAATATGATAACGATAGGTTTCAGCAGTAAAAAAGTAGATGAAAATTTTGTAAACTACATTAAAAAAAGTGTAGGAATACCTAACGCGGAAATTATACCTATTGAAAATCCGGGTAAGTATTCTCTCACAGAAGCTTATAATATTATATTAGAAAAATCTACAAACGATATTGTGGTGTTTTGTCACGATGACATTTATTTTGAAAAAAATAATTGGGGTAACAAAGTATTAAAACATTTTAAAAGAAATCCTGAATATGGAATTTTAGGTGTTGCGGGTAGTACAAAACTACCAAAATCTGGTATGTGGTGGGAAGATAAAACTCGAATGAGAGGAATTGTAAATCACGAACATGAAGGTAAGAAATGGGAATCAAAATATTCAAAAAACTTAGGTAATAAAATTGACGATGTGGTGTTAGTTGATGGTTTGTTTTTTGCAATAGATAAAAATAAGACTAAGACTAATTTTGATGAAAGTGTAAAAGGTTTCCATTTATATGATGTAGATTTTTGTTTTAGAAATTATCTCGAAGATGTTAAAATAGGTGTTATCTATGATATTAGATTAACACACAAATCTATTGGTATGACAAACCAAGAATGGGAAAACAATAGAATAGAATTTTCAGAAAAATATCAAGATAAATTACCCGTTAAAATATCACCTGATATAAACATTGATTCAAAAATAAAAGTTTTATTAAGTTCATTATTGTTTAAAACATATACTGGTTCTGAAATGTATGTTTTTGAACTAGCAAAGTCTCTTACAAAACTTAATTGTGATGTGACAGTAATGTCTGACATAGATGGTCCATTATCTCGACAAGCAAGACAATATGATATTAAAACAATACCGTTTAATGAACCACCTGGTTATAAAATGGGGGATGGAAAATGGGGTATGAACACACCCGAAGGTTTTCAACCATCACAACCAAATATGTTGTATAAAGTAAGTGAAGTTGATTTTGACATTGTTCACATTCAGCACAAACCTGTCACTGAAAGAATATTACAACTATACCCTTCATTACCAAAAATCGCCACAATACATTCAGAAGTAATTGATTTAGAGGACCCGATAGATGATGAAACTATTTTAAAGTATATCACAATACGTCCTGAGATAAAAGAAAAAATTACAACGATAGATGGTATTTCAGAAGATAAAGTTGAGGTTGTATACAACCCGATTGATACTACAAAATTTAATACCACTAACACTAAAGATGAGGGGTATATACTTTTTGTTGGTACTATAGATTATTTAAGAGAAAATACCATAAAAGACATTTCTAATTACGCAAAAGAAAACAAACGAGATTTATGGTTAGTTGGAGAAAATAAATCGAATTATTTAAGTGATTTATTAAAAGAACCACATGTCAAACATTTTGAACCAACAACCGATGTACAGAAGTATGTTAAGAATTGTCATGAAACTGCAGGTATATTATTAGGTAGGACCACTATTGAAAGTTGGTTGTGTGGTAAGAATTCGTGGATATATGATGTTGATAGTTCTGGTATTATTTTGAATAAAGAGTTAACAACACCACCTGATGATGTGTCTAAATTTAGTTCCATAGAAGTTGCTAAAAAAATAAAAGAAAACTATATAGAAATTATTAAACAATGGTAATCCTAACTACTACATATAATTGTGAAAATTTTGTTGAACGGTCTCTTTTGACAATAATGAGTCAATCATACGGAAATTTTAAATGTTACATTACTGACGATTTATCTACAGATAATACGGTCAATGTAATTAAGAAAACTATTAAAGGTGATGATAGATTTATTCTCATCGAGAATAAAGAAAAAATGTATCAACCAGGTAACTATGACCAAGTTATTAGAGATAATGAAGACATTTCAGATTATGAAATCTGTGTTGAAGTGGATGGTGATGATTGGTTACCTGATAGGTTTACGTTACAGAGAATACACGATTTTTATCAAAACAATGATGTTTGGTTAGCTAATGGTTGTTTTAAATATAATGATGGAAGACCTGGATTTGCTAAACCACCAATAAAATTTGAGAATGTTAGACAAGAAGTTTTTACTCTTTCTCACATTAGAACGTGGAAAGCATTTCTATGGAGAAAGATTTTACAGGAAGACTTAAAAGATGAAAATGGTAAATATTGGTCCGTGGCAGGTGATTTAGCCTTTATGTACCCAATGTTTGAAATGTCAGGAAAAGAACACTATGGATTTATGACTGATATTAATTATGTATACAATGAATCAAACCCACTTAATGACCACAAAGTTAATATGTCAAAGGTACAACAAACGGTGGTAAAAATTAGAAATAAAAAACCTTACAATAAGTTATGAGTAATAAGTTAAAAGTAATTTCAAATTTCGGTTTTAATTTTAATTTAGATGTTTCTAAACCATGTGAATTATATGTTGATAGAATACCCACATCACCTAAAAATTCTGTTAGATTTTTATGGGTTATTGAACCTAATGAAGTTTCTAAAATGAAACAAAAAATAATTAATAATCATCATAAGTTTGATTTTATATTAGCCTACGATAGTGATATTCTTACGAAATGTAAAAATTCTATTCTATTTCCTTACGGTACTACGTGGATTAACGACTTTGATTTCTCAATTAAAAAAGAGTATTCTATAACTTCGATTGTTGGAGGTAAAAAAATGTGTACTAACCATCTATTAAGACATTTATTAGTTGATAAAATAAATAACATAACAAATATACCTGTGGTTTTATTTAATAGTTCTAACAACCCATATTTGAGTGGACAAAACCTAAAAACAATACAAGATAAAAAATATAAGAATGAAGTTTTTTATTCTCAATTTCATATTGCTATTGAAAATACCACACAAGATAATTGGTTTACAGAAAAACTAATTGATTGTTTTCAAAGTAAGACTGTACCTATCTATATCGGTTGTCCAAATATTGGAGACTTTTTTGATATTAACGGAATTATACACGCAACAGATTTAGATGATTTAATTGAAAAATGTAAATTGATAGATGAGAACACATATTCAAATATGTTAAAATATGTGGAAAAAAACTATGAGTTGAGTTTTAAATATTCTGACCATATAAAGTCATTAACTGAAAAAATAACAGAACTTTTATAATGAATACCGTTTCATGTAGGATTATGGGTGGGTTAGGTAATTATCTTTTTCAGATTGCAACAACATTTGCTATAAGTAAAAGAGACAATAAAAAAATGATTATCGATACCTCAGATAATATGGTACCACATAAACCTTACAAAAATTACACTGATAATATTTTTAGAAATATTGAATTTACTACAGATTATAAGGGGTTTACCAGGGTAAATGAAAATGGGTTCAATTACTCAGATATACCTTATGTCGAAGGAAATACAAAACTTTTCGGATATTTCCAAAGTGAAAAATATTTTAAAAATTACAGGAAAGAAATTTTAGATTTATTTTCAATGGATGAAAACACTAAAAATTATATTAAAGAAAACTACTCTACTTTATTAGAAGGTGATACGTGTTCAATTCATGTTAGACGAGGTGATTATGTAAGATTAAGTCACTATCATTATTTACAAAATATCGACTATTATAAATCAGCTTATGAATATATTGGGAAAGAAAAAAAATATTTAATTTTTTCTGATGATATTGAGTGGTGTAAAAAAAACTTAAACTTCATTGAGAATTCACATTTTATTGAAGGGAATACCGATTATCAAGATTTATATCTTATGTCTTTATGTAAAAATAACATAACCTGTAATTCTACCTTTAGTTGGTGGGGTGCTTGGTTAAATAATAACGATAATATTGTCACGATTCCTTCAAGGTGGTTTGGACCTCAAAACTCACATCTACCCACCGAAGATTTATATTGTGATGGATGGATAAAATTATAAAATAAAATAATATGAGATTTTCGATTGTAATACCAACTTATGAATATAAAGGTTTAGCTCCCGAATTATTAGATAAATTAATCGGTAGTATAAATGAACAAACGTTTAAAGATTATGAAATAGTTATATCTGACCATAGTACAACTGATATAGTTAAAAATTACCTTAGTAAATGGGACTTACCTATAGTTTACTATAAAAATGAAAGAGGTAGGGGTAATAGTTCTATTAATATGAATGAAGGTATTAAAATATCTAACGGTGAATTTATAAAAATAATGCATATGGATGATTGGTTTTGCAATCCAAACACATTAGAGTTGATAGATAATTCAATAACCGAAAACCCAAATAAAAGTTGGGGTGGTGTTGGATTTAATCATTATTATGTTGAAAGAAATGTTGTGGAAAGATACGTAAGACCTCAAATTAATCGTGAAATAAGAACTCTGTTAGGATGTCCTAGTGTTTCTTTTTTCATTAATGATGGTAATTTTTATGATGAAAACCTTATCATTATAAACGATTCCGATATGCATATAAGATTAGGAAAAAAATATGGACAACCAATATTTGTGAATGATTATTGTGTTACTGTAGGTATGTCAGAAAATCAAGTATCTAATCAAGTTAGTGGTAAACAACATGCAGATGAGATTGCATATTATAAAAATAAAAACTTTTAAAAATGGATAAATTAACAGAATTAGCCAATAAGTACGCATCAGATAAAGGTACTATTGCACCCTCGGTAGGTCATCACGGACCTAGATTACATTTCACACCAAAATACAGTAAGTATTTTGAACCTATTAAGGATGAAAAATTAAACATTTTAGAAATAGGTGTTGGTTCAGGACCTTCTTTAAAAATGTGGTATGATTATTTTCCTAATGCAACAATACACGCTTTTGATGTATCACCACAAATACAACATGAAAATAGTCGAGTTAAAACACACATATGTGACCAATCTAATAGGGAACAAATGGAAAAAGTTATGGAGAAAATTGGTGATGTTGACATTATTATTGATGATGGTTCACACGTAATATCTCATCAACAAATATCATTAGGATTTCTTTTTAAATACGTTAAAAAGGGTGGTCAGTATTGGATTGAAGATTTACATACTTCAGATAGTTCAGTTTGGAATAATGGTAAAAGGTTGTATGGGTACGACATGTCTTTTAATGAAGGAGAATCTACCGTTGATGTTATAAACGATTATTTAGATAATAAAGTATTTAATAGTCCATTTTTAACTGAGGAAGAAAACAAATATGTAACCGAAAATACTGATTTATGTGAAATGTATGATTTACCTAAAACATCTTGGGGTTTAAATAAATTAGCTCTTTTTATAAAGAAATAATTTATGAAAATTTTAATATCAGGTGGTGCAGGTTTTATTGGTACTAAAATTATTAATAAATTAAAGGACAATCATGAAATTGTTGTTTTAGATAATTTATTAGAACAAATACATGGAAAAACCCCTAAACTAATAGATGGTATAGAGTACATTATTGGTGATGTTAGAAATATAAGTGACTGGGAAAAATCTATGGAGTTTAATCCTGATATAATCTTACACTTAGCATCAGAAACGGGTACAGGACAATCTATGGATGAGATAAATAGATACGTCTCAACAAATGTTGTAGGAACATCAATAATGTTAGATTTAGTCAACAGTGGTAAATACGATGTTAAAAAAATTATTTTATCGTCTAGTCGTGCGGTATATGGTGATGGTGTTAATGATGAAAATAATCTATCTTTAGTACCTAAATCGGTATATGGTGTAACAAAATTAACTCAAGAACAATTACTACAAACATCGTGTAAAGTTCCATATACTATTTTAAGATATCAAAATGTATTTGGAGATGGACAAAGTTTAAATAACCCGTACACAGGTATTATAAGTATTTTTAGTAATATATTTAAAAATGGCGGTGACGTAGAGATTTATGATAACGGTGAACCTACCAGAGATTTTATTTATGTTGATGATGTTGTTGACGCAACAATTATTTGTATGTTTAATGACAATAGTAATTATGGTGTTTATAACGTAGGTACTGGTATTGGAGTGTCGATATTAGAAGTAACTGAAAAACTAAAAACCAAAATCAATCCAAAGTCTAATATAAAGATAACTGACTACCATAGAGAAGGTGATATAATACACGCTAAAGCAGAAATAAATAAAATAAAAAAAGAATTAGATTGGTCACCCAAACGAGACTTAGAGTTTGGATTATCTAATTTTGTTAATTGGTTTAAAAATGAATACGAGTAAAATATTAATAACAGGTGGAAGTGGTATGGTAGGACAATCCCTTAAAAAACTTTTACCTGACGCAATTTACATATCATCAAAAGATTATGACTTAACAAATGAGTCAGATGTAATTTCTATGTTTGAAAAATACAAACCTAATATTGTGGTTCACTTAGCCGCAAAGGTTGGGGGTATTATAGATAACATTGAAAAACCATATGAGTATTTTGTTGAAAACATTAGAATGAACACATATATGGTTGAACACTCATATAAAAATGGTGTAGAACAATTTATTGGGATTTTATCAACTTGTATATATCCTGACACCGTTGAGAGTTATCCAATGAAGGAAGAGGACTTGCATTTGGGTCCACCAACCATGACAAACTTTTCGTATGGTTATGCTAAAAGATGTTTAGCAGTACAAATTGATGCATTAAATAAAGAATACGGGACAAAGTATCAATATCTAACACCTTGTAATCTTTATGGTGAACATGATAAAACAGGACATAATAGTCACTTCGTTGCAGCATTATTAGAAAAAATATCAATAGCAGATAAAAACAAAAAAGACGAAATACAACTATTTGGTACTGGTACACCATTAAGACAATTTATGCATTCGGACGATTTAGCTTGGGTTATACATGAATGTATTGATAAGAAAATTTATGAAAGTTTTAATGTTGCAACTGAAGAAAATTTATCAATAAAACAAATGGCTGAGATGTCATTAGAAACCCTAAATCTAACACACATTAAATTAAATTTTGACATCACAAAACCTGATGGTCAATATAGAAAAGACGTTTCTATTGATAAATTAAAACATTTACTTACAGATTTCAAACCATTACCTTTTAAAGAAGGTATAAAAAGGGTTTATGATAAAATTAGTAAGCGACACGATTGACAAAAATGATATAAATCATTTAGTAGAATGGTTATCTCAAGATGAGATTCCAAGATTAACTAAGGGTGAACTCACATTAGAATTAGAAAAAAAGTGGGCGGAAAAAATAGGAACAAAGTATTCTGTTTTTGTAAACTCAGGTTCATCATCAATTCTATTGACTTTAGCAGCACTATTAGAATCAGGAAAATTAAAAAACAAGAAAATAGTTGTTCCTGGTTTAAGTTGGGCTACTGATGTTAGTAGTCCTATGTTATTAGGTTATGAGACATTTTTATGTGATTGTAATTTAGATGATTTATCTTGTGACCTAACACATTTA
>Ga0070749_10002177_pt1 | contig 13176 bp, 16 predicted proteins | sample VirMetDEL_Nov_18_FD_75180 | JGI IMG/M metagenome (GOLD analysis project Ga0070749, IMG submission 75180) | Aqueous microbial communities from the Delaware River and Bay under freshwater to marine salinity gradient to study organic matter... | ecosystem: Environmental > Aquatic > Marine >...
CCAATAATAAATTGTGGTCATCCATCTTCGCTGTCTTTAAATTATTCATTCTGGGTCTGGTGTACTCCAATCACTCGTTGCCATTAAAGCTAGAGCTTCGTCTTGATTCATAACATCACCAACAATAGGTAAGCTACCATCACTTAAAAAACTTGGAGTTACTCTATAGCTTAATAACCCTTGTGTGTTTGCTAAATTTCTACGCATTGTCTGTGCAGATGTTTGATTTACTTGTGAAAAGTCTACAAGATTGGTACTTGTTAAATCGATAATTATATAAGTTGTCATTTTTTTTTATTTTAATATTATGTTGGTACTGATATTGATTTAGCGGTTACGCTCATATTGTAAGATACTGCATTATTTGAACTATAAGGTGCATCACTTCGGTTAGTTCCTGATGACATATCTGAAGATGTTCCTGAACCTGTTGCTCCTACACCATCAACTAAATCTGATTGTTCCATATTTACTGAAGTTCCGTTGTTTGTTCCTACCTCATCTAAAACTGTAAATTCTGTAGTTGTTGAGTTATAAAAAGTATTTACTGCTCCTAATCTATACCAAGAAACTAAACTTGATGAAGCAGAATGATTATTTAAATTAGATGGTTTTGCCTCGTTATATACTTCTAAAGCTTGTGTTGAAGTTAGTGAAGTGTTCCAAGATGCAAAGTTAGAAAGTTGCCCATTAAAGCCATAACTTGTACCATCTCCCCCAATTGCTAATCTATTAAATACTGTTCCTTCTTCACTTCCAGAACCCCAACTCTTACTCCCATCGTAATCAACTCCATTTACATATAAATTCGCTGTGCTGCCTGTTCTTACTATTACAATATTTATCCAAGTATTTACAGTATTGACAACTAATTTAGTTGAAGCATTATCAAATGTTATGGTTGGTGATGTATATCTATCAGCATATTTTATACTTCCATTAGATTCAATTCTAACAGCGTAATCATACCAAGCCGAACCCTGACCAATTAAAACATTTGTTCCTGTTGATGGTCGTTTAAACCAAATTGAAATACTATTATTTAAACCTAAGTTAGTTTCTGTGAAAGATATTCTCTCGTCAATTCCATCAAATGAAAGTGAAAAAGGGTCATAGGATTGGTTGATTATAAGGTCGGATTGTGTTAAACTTGCAGCAGTCATTCCTGAAGATGTGCCTGTGTTTGAATTACTTGAAGCATCTGGAATACTCCAATTTGAACCGTCAAACGTTGCTGAAGCGTCTAATTCCCACCAAGCTTGTAAACCACTATAAGATGCTATATTAGGCGGTGTACCGTAGTTATATAAAGATTCAACTGATTCTGTTCCCGTTGCAGGTAATGCTGTGTTAAATACTGATACGTTTGACATTTGCCCATCAAACACAGAGTTAGCAGATGAAAAATATCTTGAACCAATCGCGTTACCTCCTGCAGTTGTAGTTCTTGTAAAACCTGAGTCGCTTGATTCTAATGTATTATCTAAATAAACTTTTGTTTCAGACAACCCAAGAACTGCGGTGCATAAGTGCCAATTTCCATCATTAACTGCTGTTGTACCAACTGTTGTAAATGTTGATGCACCCCTTTGTAATGTTCTCAATAAGCCATCGCTACCAACAATGTAAACTTTTACTTGGTCATTATACAACATAAACGGAGTTAAAACGCCTGAAGTAGCACTTGTTTTAAACCAAAAACTTATTGTTAAATCTCCACCTATTATTAAATCTGAAGAACTTGGAATTTGTATATAGCCATTAGGCACAAAATCAAATACAAAATCTTGTTCTGCTCCGTTAGGTGTTAAAAATTCTCCGTTAAAAGCTGCATTTCCTAAAGGGTAATATGCCACAGGTTTTCTTCCGTTTGTTATTGCCATAGGGTTTCCAATAGCTGAACCAGTACCGTACAGTTGAGTTACTTGTGATGCTGAAAGTGAGTAATCAAACCCTGATATTTCTGTAATTTTTCCACTATAATCTAAACCTCCGCCTGGCCTTGAGCCAATTAAATCAAACTTTATAGGATTAGAACCTGGTGTACCACTCCAAGAAGTTATAGTATCAGTTAATACAGAATCAATATAACACTTTACTTCATTTTCTGATGGCCTAACAAAAGCAACGTGATGCCATTGACCTGTACTTATGGCCGAAGCAGCATTTGGAAAATCTGCATATGCACCAGCTATTTTAAAATAAAATGCAGAACCTGCATAGTAAACAACATATTCATAAGTACCAAGTAATGTATTTCCAAATAAAGCCCCTGTCGTGCCTACATCAATATTCATCCAAAATGAAAAAGTAGATACAACCCCTAAATCAACAGGTGTTGAATAATTTATTTTAGCTGAGCCATCAAAATTCAAAGAATAGTTTGAAATTCTATCTTTATTACTGTTTTCTGGCATTAGCCAACTATTAGATATAAATTCTGTTGCCATATTTTTTTTTAATTAATCATTTTTAATCTGCCAATATTATTCACCCATACGATACCAAACTGTTGGACTTGATGCATTGCTTAAACTGTCTAAATCGTTAGGAACACCACTATTGTAAATTTCTGTTAGTGCATCTGAACTTAAAGTACTATTCCAAATGGCTGCTTCATCAAGTTTACCTTCATACATCCAAAATCCATATTAAGCACGTGCAATTTTATTAATATCAAATGTTCCAGATATACTTCCTGAACTTCCAAATGCATAAGAATTTCTAAAGCAATTTACATTATTAGAAGCATCTCTTGTTATTATTATGTTTTGCCAATTTGATGGAACAATGTCATTGCCTCCTGATTCAGTAAATATATGTTGAGTTCCATTTATTCTCAATCTAATATCATTGTTTGCTAATAACCAAATAAAATTTTGGTTAGTGTCATCACTTACTAAAAATGCTCTGTTATTACTTGTAAATTCAATAGGGTTTACCCAAAATGACATACTAAAAGCACCACTATAATTTTGCTCTGCAAAATCAAAGTAGTCATCAACCCCATCGAAAGAAAAACTCTGTGTGGATGCAAACGCTGCGGCCTCTATACCTAAAGAACGACTTTCAAACGTTCCACTAGGTAAAGTATAAGTAACTACATAAGAATTAATTACAGACGAAGAAAGAGTTATTTCTCCTGTCGAGCTGTTTAGTGTTAACCCTTCAGGTGTTGCTGTAAACGTTCCGCCTGTTTCTCCTGTAATCGTTGGAGTAGGATTAGACTCGTCAACTCTATAACTGTCCTGAGAATAACTAAAAGCGGCACTCTCTGACTTTATAGCTCCTGACGGGATAAAAAATAAACCTTTTCTTTTATTTGGATTGTATATTGTAGGCATCTTTAAGTTATTGGTAAATTACAATTGTTATAGTTAAACGGTATTTTAAGACCTATATTCATCCCCCATCCTGTAAGCTCGTCTTCAAATCTTTCTGTAAAACTCGACATAGTTCCCGAACGTACTAATTGAACTTTTAACCAATCTGAATTATTTGTCGTTGAGGTCTTTTGTTCAAAATATGCTACTAAATCGAGTAACACCTGACACATATCAGACTTAACATCATTCTCATTGCTTTCGTCTTTCTTCACTAAGTCCATTGCTAAAACGTTAAAATTCCAGGTGAACGTTCCCTCTCCTAAAGTTGCAGGTTGGTCAACTACCCAAAATAGTGGATAGTTAAAATCTAAAAGTTGATTATGTTCAACTATCTCCCATAGGTCACCATTACCAAAGTTTTGAATTTGTTTATGTGCTGAAGCAAAGTCAGAAAATTCTTTTAATATTTGATTATAAGTCAATATCATTTTTTAGCGTTGTTGTATTCGTCTCTCCAACAATAAGAAGAACCTGCAGAACCTAAATAATAACTCGTTTGAAAAGCTGTCTTTCTAGGGTTTAAGTCGTCTGAGTGTTCTTTGTATTTAGGGAATAAACTATCGTTGTCACATAGGTAATTAATTAGTCTAGCTTCTCTCTCTTCCGCTTTGTTCTTCCACTCGTCACGCAAAAACTGTAAGTCTTGATAGCTTATCGGCTGACTGTTTTCACTCGATTTTGTTGCTACTGACTTATTTCTGTATTTAAACAACATTGACGCAGAACACTCATAAAGAGTCCACTGACCCATAGCAGGAGCAATATAGTTGTCTAATAAATTAGTCTCGTCAGCGTTTAACGTTCCTGCTGTTATCTTTGCTTTTAAATCGTTATATAAAGGAGTCCCTAATATTGGATGGATTCTCAACTCCTGGCAGTCTCTAATTGACGGTAATATCAACCTCATATCGACATTAGGGTCGATTAAAGTTGTGTTCTTAACGTATGCTTCTGATATAAATAAAACTGCCATTATATGTCGTATTTAAGTTTAATTTCGTTTCTTACATTTTTAGCTCTACTGCTATAAGGTTGCAATATTAAAGCCTCTAAGTCATCCCTTAAAAAGTCAGCTTCTTGTTTTGCTTGTTGCATTTTTCTTTTTAATATTTGATAACTACTTAATCTCATTTTTTTAATTTTACAATTTGCATTTCCCAAATATGACGACAGTAAGGAGTTGTTTGTCCTGTTCTGGGGTTATTATACCAACCGCCTCGCTTTGTAAAAATATCAATTCCAGTCTGACCAAAGTCATTAGTTAACAATTCTAATTGTTTTAAAGTGTATCTTTTAGTCCTAGACAATGCTAACATTTTAATACAAAAAGGTCTACTTTGTGTCTTTAGTGGCGGAGCGTCTGCTCTTTCAATATATTTGTAAACAATAAATGTTTCATCCTCTGGTTTTTGTATGCTTTCTTTGCCATCTTTAGTTGGTTTAAAATCTTTGTTTAAAGCTCCTGAGTTTTGTAGCTCTGCAATAATGTCGTTAACTTGGTCTTGTGGCAATTGTAAAGCGTCAGCTATTTCAGTAATTGGGAGGTCAGGATTGTCAATTAATAAATCTAAAACATTTTTCTCAACATCTGTCAACACTCTATTTATTTGAAATTTAAAATCATTTAACAATTGATTTTCGAATTGTTTTGCATCTTCTAAATTCTTTATTGGTTTAATAAATGTTTCAATAGTTTCAAGCTCCTCAACTTCTATTCCTGTCGCTTCTAATTGACTAAATAAAATTTCATCTTGAACACCTTCAAACTCTTTTTTTAAACTTTCAGTTGTTTTTGTTATGCCTCCTTTTAATCCTATTAATTGTCTAATCTCCTCAATTGACATATTATCAAGAACCTTTGTAGCAACAAGAGGAGAAAGCAATCCAATAGCTTCAGCGACTTTGTTGGCTTCGACATCACTTTGAGGTAAACCGATTTTTTCTCTAAGTTCGTCTTGTGTCATAGCACCTAAAATAGCCGCCTCACTAAAGTATCTTTGTACTGGCTCAATCTTAACAATGTGAACAGGCGAACCTACAACACCGTTAAAATTAAGTATTGAGTTAATTAACTCATTAAATATCTTTTGCTCAGGGTCTATCTGTAAGTTTTGATACAACTGAGATGCAACAGCTATCTCGTCAGCGTTGTTTCCTAGTCCTGAGTTATCTTTTATACCGAATAATTTAGGACTCGTTATCCCGTGAGCTGTGAAAATCTCTTCTCTTATTTGGTTATTTAAATTAATAAATCTCTCATCCTGTCCGTTTACTGGAATAGGCATTATTTGAGGATGGTCTGACGCTTGGTCTGTAAAAGACAAAAGAGGCTTTCCTGCATTGTCTGAGCCTGTAGCGTAGTTCTTAAACCTTCTCTCTATCTCGTGCATTTCCTCCTCTGTAGGCTGTCCGTTGTTAAAGCTAATTACATAACCCGCAGAAAGATTATTTTTTATGTTCTGTAAAGTAAAGTTTGCAATTTGTGCGTCAGACTCCAAATAAGGTATTGCTGAAACGTAGTCAGGCAAAGGATAGACTCCCACATCGGGTCTATATTCTTTGTAATAAATTAAGTAATCAACGTCACTCTTTGCAGTATCATCATAAGGAAACTGCATTAATATTTTAAAATCTTCGTTATTTTCAGGAGTTCTAGTAGTCCAATCGTCAGTATAATAGTAAAGATTATTATCAACACCGCAACGTATATCACAAAAGTCGATGTGATTAACTGCTGCAATCTTACCGTTTTTAGACATTCTTACCTGTAGAGAAAAACCTCCATAAACCTTTTTATCCTTTGCTAATTTAGCAAGTAAGTCGTCTAAGTTTTCGTCTTCGTTTGGCATCCTTAAGAATCCCTCTATATAAGCTCTCTCTTTAAACGATAAATTCCCTTCTATACTAAACCCTTGACCAACTATAAACTTAACCTTAGAGTTGATTATTTGATTGTGTTTTGAGCTTTCATTATATAACTTAGTTAAGTAATCAGGATAGTTATTTTTATAAGGTCTTTCTGTTCCGTATTCATACCAGTCACCTTTCTTTGATTCTTTGAATTGAGGTAGCTCATAACCTCCAAAATCTAACGGTAATAATTTAATGCTCATAATGACGGATTGTATACTATATTAGTATTTGTTGCGTTTGTGTGTTGTGTATATGAAGGAGTGTAAGTGCTATCTAATAGTTTTACTTTTCCCTCTTCTACTTTTGTCAACCCTGTCGGGTCTAAGTTTGTAGAGCTAACCTGCTCAAAAATCTCATAGGAATAAAAACCACCTTTTCCAAGGATTAAACTACCGTTAACAGCATCGTCAACACCCTCAATAAAATTAAACTCATTGTATCGAGTCTTATTGGTGCTGATGTCTGTCATTATTGTGTAGTAACTTACTTTTGTTTGGTCGCTCGTAAATTTAAACAAATAATTCGGATTTGTTAAAGTACTTAACTCAAAAAGTGTCGCCACAAAATTAGTAGTTTGGTTCTTATTTAGCACTATCATTCTTCTTCGCTTTTTTCTTTTCTTCAAAGATATGCTCTGCTCCTAGTTGTTTAAGTAGTTTAATATTTTCTTCTTTTACTTCTACTTTAAAACCTTTTATGTGTAGTGTGTGACCTAAAAATTCTTTTTTTATCATAACTTATTTTTTTAAAAAAAAGGAGATGCTACTTAAAACACCCCCTCTTCCAAACAACAAAGAACTATTATGCAATAGTTAATCCTGCTATTACTGAAGCGTCAACTCCGTAACAGCTAAATTTTGATTTATCAGTAATTTCAATTTGATACTGATTAGCATCTCCGAAAGCTTGACCTGTTTGTGCAACAAGTGAAGAACCTTCAGCGAAAGCGTCTGCTCCTAACGCCCAATAAAGACCGTTATTGTCTTTTACAATTACGAAAAGACGAGCTAAAATCATAAGACGCAATTCGTTCGATTTAGCGGCTGATAATTTATTTATTGTGAAAGCGGCAACATTATCGTAAAACGATGTTCCACCTACTGGGTCAATGGTAGACGTAGAAGTTAGAGAACCCGCTTCTTTCTTTAATTCATACTTGTAGAAGTTTGTTGCTGCTACTTGTGTGATTGCTGAAATATCGTGATTCGCTACTGTAAACGCTGACACATTGTCCCTTTCTGATATAAGAATTTCTTCGATGCCGCCGATTGAATCGGAGCAATCTCTAGAAAAACCTGTAGCTAATGGACAACTCATATTAATTTTTTTTTATAACTGTTTGATAATCAGACAGTTGGGTTAATAAAAGGGAGCTTTTACACTCCCTTAATTCTTATTCTTATGCTAAAACAAATTCAACAATTTGGTCAGGGAAAGCAACGTTTACACCTCTTCTAAAAGCCATAGTGACTTTGTAGATTCTGTCGTTGTCATCATACCAAGACCTTACATCGTTAGACTCTTCATTTGGCAAATCAACACCTACATAAATGTTTGAAGCTCTCATTAAGAAAGACTCACCACCTGAAAGACCTGTTAGTCCTGGAGTAGCACAAACTGTAATGTTTGGGAATCCAATTAAAGGAAGCTCAGCAGTAAAGTCACCGTCAACAACATAGTGGAAATAGTTTCCGTCAGCTATTGCTTTTTGGTACTTTAAGAAAGTATCCATTCCAACAAATAACTTAAGGTCGTCAGCGTCCATAATATCTTCAGGAGTTAGCTCAGCCATACCTGTCAAGATACCAATAACGTTAGCGTTTGTGATGCCAGTTGCAACAGTAATCCCAGTTGGATTTCCGTTAACAGCCGAAGCAGCAGCAATAATCTTATTAAGACCGTCATATTTGTTTAAATTAGCACTTCCTGAAGCTGTGTCACCTTGCCAATCAGCTACTTCGATAGCTTTTTGAAGTTTAGCAACTTTATCAGCGAAATATAACTCTTCGAAAGGAATTTCTTCTTTTTCGTTTGTTAATCCTTGCTTTAACATTACTGCTGTATATTTAGCAGCTAAATCAGACATACATAGGTCTTCGTGTATTGCTACAGCTCCTGGAGTAATTGTTCTTTGTGACAAAGTAGTTGAACCACTAGCACTTCTAGAACATCCGTCAGCTTGAAAAACAACGTCTGTTGAAAGTATGTTTATTGTAGTCGGTCCTTTCACACCGTCTTGGATGTTAGCATATTCAGCTAATCTTCCACCTGCTACAGACTTAACTATTAAGTCCATTGCATTTTGTTCTGTATACGCGGGTAACGCAGTTACATCAAAACTCATAATTTAATTTTTTTTTAGTTAATAATTTTTTTAGATTTTAGAATCTTAATAATATCCTTATTTGATTCCTTTTTTAATGCCTTAAAAGCTGAACTTCTTTTCTTTACAGCTTCTTTTGTTGGCTCGACCAAAAGCTTTTCAGTCAGTCCTAAAAGTTTAGCGAAAGATTCCTTAAGGTTAGCAATGTCGTTTTTTAGTTCTGTGAACTCTTCAGAAAGCGTAGCTTCCATTCCGAAAACTCTTTCTGTAACAATGCTCTCAATAATTTTCTTCGCTTCTCTTTCTTGAGACTCAGTCAAAGGTGCTGACATTTCCGCTTCCTCTTCTTCTTCAGCTTCAACCTCAGGAGCTTCTTCTTCTTCTACCTCTACAACCTCAACGATAACACCTGCCTCTGTAACAATCTTACGACCGTCAGAAAGTTCGTGTTCTCCGTCTGGAGCGGGTAAAAGTTCTCCCTCAACCTCAACTACAACAGCAGCACCAACAACTACTTCAGGCTCAATTTGAGCGACTGTCCCGTCTGCTAGTACTACGTCTTCAAACTTTTCAGTCGTAGACTCTACAGTCTCCTCGCTTACTTCCGTTTGTTCCGTTTCGGTGGTTTCTGTCTGAACTTCAGATTTTGCTTCAACTTCAACGCCTTCGTTTTTGAAAATGCTTTTGATGTCGTTAAACAATTCTTTTAATTCATTCATAATAAAACTTTTTTATATTAAGTATATATAACAAATAATTCAATTTTTGAACGTAAGTGTTATTTATTTTAAATTTTCTTTATATCTCTTTACTACGTCTCTAATCTTTTTAATTAAGTTAGTCGGATATTTAACAGTCTTATCCTGACCGAACATTCCTTCAACTGAAAAGCCTTTGAAAGTTCCGTCTTTTACCATTTGCCACACCTCATCGTTTTCAACTCTCATAGAACCAAACCAGCTTCCGTCAGGTGCGTCTTCAAAACCTTCAGGAGCTTTTGTTCCTCGTTTAGAATCTATTATTAAAGACTCTATAACATAAACACCTTTTGCCTGTAGGTTGTTGTCGTGCATTAAATTAACGTTTGCATTGTAACCGTTTTTAAAGAATTTGTTTACTATCTTCTCAATTGTCTCTCTACGAAATACAACATAATACTTTTCGTTTTTATCGTTAAGTCTTATGATTGGTAAATCGGCTTTCATAAAGTAACCGCTTACAATTCTTTTCTCTTCGTCCTGAATTGAAAACTGTTGATTGTATTTGTCTTTTGTTTTCATTTTATCAATTGCCCAGTTAATGCCTGAAGCACCTCCCCAAGCATCCCACATAAGACCACCACAACCCTCGTCATAAGGAACGTCTTTGTGTTGTTGGTGTCTATTAAAAGAAGCCATACGTCCGATAGTTTCCCAACTGATTTTATCTTTGTTTGCTAACTGTCTCGCTCTCGTCCATCCGACTCTAGTTCCACAATCAACGTTGTTCTCTTCTTTGTATTTAATTGCTTTCTTTGCGTTGTTAGACGCTGACTCAGGATAGTCGTTAAACGTTTCTTCAAACTGATGTTTTTGAAATGCCATCCAATTTGACTCAATTGCAGGACTGTCGACTAGTGCAATATAGTCAACTCCTGACTCGTCTTCTTCGTCAATAATTAATTCTAATAATTCGCTTTTTTCCATAATATAAATTTTAACTTAGTGTTGCCTGTCCTTGTATGACATTCACTTGATTTTGTGTGTTAGTAATATCTGTCTCTGTAACAAAAACCTGTGTTGGTCCTTGTGGAACAATTGTACTCGTATTTGTAACAGGTGATAATTGAGGAGCTGCTCCTCCGCCACCTGAAAAGTCAGGAGCGTTTCTTCCTCCGCCTCCAGGACTCGAACTCTGAAACTGTTGTTTACTTATTGTCGCAACGTTTGCTAATCCGTTAGCAATTGCAATTCCTGCCGCTATAAAAGGCTGAGCGGGAAATAAGACCGTTGCAGGGTTTGCCGCAGCACTCGCAAAGATAGCGTTAGCACCCTGATAAGTTTGAATAATTGCCTGTGCAATTTGTAATCTTTTATTTATTTCAAAAGCTCTCTTTTGACTCTTCTCGTTATCCTTTGCAAAAGCTGTTGTTAAATTAATTAGTGCGTTTACTCCGTCAGCCGCTAAACTCAACTTTGCATCTTCTAAAGCTATTTGTCTCTCTAAGTCTTTTTTTGCGTCTGCGTCTTTTTTGTCTTCTACTTCTTTTTGTTTAGCTGCGTCAAGTTTTATGTACTTATCTTTTATTGCTGAAATGTCAATTTGTTGCTGTTCTTATAAAGCTTTCTCAAGTTCAGCGTTGCCTTGAGCTAATAAAAACTTTTCGTCATAATCTTGAGCTAGTTTAAAAATCTCTTGCTCTTGAGCTGAGTTTCTTATTTGTTGTAAAAGATTGTATTGTTCATCTTCAATTTCTTGCTCTTTTTTATTGTTTTCTATAAGGTCTTTTAAAGCTTGAGCGTCAGCTTTCTTTTGTGCTTCGTCATCTTTTTTCTTTTTCTCTAATCTTTTCTTGTAATTATCATTTGCTGTTTTCTTTTTCTTTTCTAATTCTTTTAATCTTTCAGCCTCCTCTGCTATCATTTCAGCGTCTACAGCTCCCGCCTCAATTGAAGCGTTTTTCTTTTCTTCTAATTCTTTAACGAGTCCGTCAATAGTGTTAATATATTCTTTGTTTTTATTTATTGATTCGTCTGTTTTTAGATTAGCTAATTCCTGAGACGAAATGTCTCCCGCTATTCCTGTCCGTCTTAAAGCAAAAGCCTGAACAGATTCAAACAACCCTTTATTAACACCAGTTTGTCCTTCTATCTGTAATTTTAAATTCTCTTTTGTTTTCTCCTGTCTTAATTCTGCTAATGCTTCTAATTGTGCTTTAATAGTAATTAACTCAATGTTTTTTTCTAAGGCTACACTTACAGCGTCTAATCCGTCTTTCTCAGCGTCAACGTTGTCTAATAGTCCAGGGTATTCTTTTTGTAAGTCTTTAACAGCTTGAACTTTTTCCTCTCTCGTTGCTGTATCGTCTTTTAACGTTTTTTGTAATTTATCAGCAGCGTCTAACTCTTCTCCTATGCTGTCAATTGCTTTTGCTGTTGCGTCATTATATGCGTTTTGTGCCTCTGTTGTAGTTCCTAAAGCCTTTGTTACCTTATCCCAGTTAGCTATTAAAGTTCCTATCAACACAACCAAAGCACCTATCCCCGTAGCTATTAAAGCACCTCTCATTAACTTAAAAGACTTTGTCGCTGTATCTGTCGAAAGTCCTAAAGCTTTGTTTGCTATTGTAGTGGCTTTTGTGAGTGCTAGGTTTGCCTTTTGTAGTACTGTACTATTTTTAACTATGTTGTTTAATAATTTACGACCCGAAGCAATTCCCTCAATAGCACCCTTAAAACCGATTGATACTCCAATTGCTTTTTCTATATTTTGAACCGTCTCTTCTAAAGGGCCTCCACTACCTCCAAGTAAAATAAAAGATGCTGAAACGTCACCAACAGCTCCAGCGACAGAACCAAGCTCTGAAGCTACCTGTTCATTATCTAGTGCCTCCATTGAAAGCTCAGTATTTTTAATTTGTTTATTAACTCCTATTAATTCAGTTTTTAAGTCGTTAAAAGCTTTAGACCCTAAAGGAACTTTTCTTAGTTCTTCGTTTAATCTCTCCGCTTCCTGTTCTAGTTGACCGAGTGATGTTGTCGCACCTTTTGCGTCAACGTCCAATTCTAATGCTATCTTTTCTGCCATTTTTATTTAGTGCTTATAATATTGTAAGTATCTCCATCCCATTGCAGCTCAACTGTGTCATATGCTGCTGTCATTGTGTAAGTTGATGCTCCGTCAATTAAGTTAGTTCCTGCGTTAATAATTGCTTGATGTGATGAGTGTAGTTTTTTAAATATCCAAATTTTCCCATAAGTCGCAGTTGTTGGGAAAGTCAAAGTAACATTTGCCGCAGATGTGTCAATTAAGTAAGTTCTTACACTCTCTAAAACTCTCGCATTTATGTTGACTGTTCTTATAGTTCCTGTTCCTTGTATCTCGTTATTTATGTAAGATATATTACTATTTATAACCTCTGTGTTGTCTGTATTTATTAAACTAACGTTTTTAGCTCCTGAAACTAGATTGTTGTTTCCGTTAATTGTTACATTTTCACTTCCTGCTGTAACATAATTATTTGAACCTATGATACTCACATTTTTAGCTGATGCGTCAATGTGATTATTCGAACCAAAAGCTCGAACGCTTTCAGAGTTTATAATATTATTATTTGAGTGTTGTATCATTCCGCTTTGATAGAGTGGAGTGTTCTCTCCTGCTAATACGCCAGTCCCTCCGTTTATTATTGCTGTAGTCTGTTGAAATACTGTTGCTAATTTAATCTTTAAAAACTCGCATTTTGTCACAGGGTTTGACGGGTTGTAATTCTCTATTTTATTTAATCTAAAATAAGAACCATTAAAGTAATATTGTTTTTTAAACGAAAGTGTTTTTATGTCGCCAGGTGTTAAG
>Ga0070749_10002178_pt1 | contig 13174 bp, 14 predicted proteins | sample VirMetDEL_Nov_18_FD_75180 | JGI IMG/M metagenome (GOLD analysis project Ga0070749, IMG submission 75180) | Aqueous microbial communities from the Delaware River and Bay under freshwater to marine salinity gradient to study organic matter... | ecosystem: Environmental > Aquatic > Marine >...
ATCTAGGACAGTCAGATTCCGTTAAATCTCATGGAATGTTCCTTTATAGCACAAATGCTAGTACACCAAGTGCCTACCTTGATTGGAGATTATCTGGGAATGGTATCTCTGGTGTGACCGTTGTAGGAACTCCATTCTATTTTAATGGGGAGGGTAGCCTACAACAGGTGGATAATGTAAAATACATATCACCTTGGAATTACAATACAGATGGATTTAGAATATTTAATTACTATAACAGGACTACAGGAGCATTTGTTAAAAATAGTTTTATATTCATAGCGGATGACGTATCTTTTCCTGGTGTCGGACAATCTCAATCTAATTGTCTTGTGAGTGGAAACTACTTATCAACACACCATGGGTCACTATTTGTAAATTATTTTACTGTATATAACAATGGTTTAGACACCGGATCATCTTTTGGGTTTTCGGCTATAGATATTGACTCTAGAGTATTTATACCTGATAGAATAGGTATTAACGCTGTGTTTAGGTTGCTTTCCGACTCTGCGGTAACTTCTCTCCCAGCTAATTATGCAGGCATATTAAACTGCACATTCTCCGGTATTAGGGTTGAGAACGATATCGCAACTCCTGCATTCCTTATAGGTAATATTGATTACCCATTTGCAGCTTATGGCAATAAGCTTGGTATGCTATCAGGGTTGGATTTTAAGAATATCTCTTTTAGTTCGACCTATACTGGATCTGGTAGCTTGTCCGCTAATATAATTTCTGGTTTAAACTCTACCAATGAAGTAAAGAATACTTTATTTGAGAATGTAACTTTTAACGGTGTTAAATTAACAGAGGCTAACAAGAATACCTACTTCAGTTTCTCAGGCTCAACAGACCCCACAGCCGATAACATTAGGTTTAACTCTGATTTTCCAACTAACATGAAGGTTACACCTATTAAATTATTGAATTAGATATTCTTTTGAAGACTAAATATAGTATATACAGTTGAGGTACATATATGGTATGGACTAATATTGGCAAAGAAAAAATGTTTGAAATAGCTTTTGAAGGGTCTTCTGCCCCTAGCTATTTTGCTCTACAGTTGGCTACTTCAGCAGGCTCATGGAGCGCAGACTTAAGCTCAACTTCACAGATTACTTTAGTTACTTCAGGTAACGGATATACAGCTTCAGGCTTAAAAGTTAATCGTAATGGTGTAGACCTAGTTGTATCAGCTAACTATGCTTCAGACTACGCTAGAGCCACTTTGAAATCTGGTTATGAATGGTCTGCCACAGGTGGTACTATTGCGGATGTGTCTTATGTTCTTTTGACCGCTGCTAGTGATGGGGATAATCCTGCTGCAAGAACTATATGGGCTTACTGGAACCTGGGGACTGAGTACGATATCCCAAGTGGTTCAAGATTAGTCATTAACTCTGGATCGCTACAGGGAACATAGTATGAAAAAAATTACTAACACAAGCTTGCAAGGGATATTTCTCACCTTCTTTGATGGTGGTGAGAAAACTTACTTCATCAAGCCTAAGACCAATATTGTAGTGCCAAATTCCCATACAAGTATTGTGTTAGATAATCTGGTCAAGAGAAGAATACTAAAAGTACAGATGATTCAGGATGAATCTGTTGTAAACACTCCTGAGAAATTATCAAAAAAATCTAAGTAAGGTAAAGTATGGCAATTCCTCCTAGTCCTTCTGTAGTTGTTTTAGAAAATGACCTTTCAATCTATGCTCCAAATGTGGACTCATCGGTTGTTGGTATCGTAGGTTTCGCAGACAAGGGACCAACAAACGAAGCAACTCTTATCACAAGTCAAAACCAATTAATTGAAGTCTTCGGTAGACCATCCTCAAACATTCCTGGCCAAGGCTTGGAGGGTGCATTGGAGATTCTTGAAGCTACTAATAAAGTGTACTTTGTAAGAGCAGCCGATGCTAGTGCAGCAAATGCAAGCGCAGTACTTCCTTTAGGATTCCCTCCTGTAGTTGAGCTTTATGCTGGCTCTTCAACTGGACTAGATGCCAACGTAGCTTCATTATCCTTATCTTATACATTAGTGAATGCTGGTGTTACTACGACTGGTGTAGTTTCAATGGTTAGCTCAACTACACTAAACACAGTTCGTAAAATGGTTCTATCATATTTTGATAAATCATTAACTGGTGATAATTTAGTTTACGCTGCAAATAACACTACTGGAGCAACTTACTTCACAACTCGCCACGCTGGATCTGGTGTTTCATTAACTGTTTCATCTTCGAACCCAGCAGCATTAAGAGTTTATTATGTTAATCCAGATTCAACTGCAACTCCTCCAGCCGAAGACGCGCTCGCCGCTTCGACTACTGCTTATGGTGGAACTGGATTGCTTACTGGAGTGTCTTCAGTATATGCTGTAGCACAAAGCGTTTACCCTGGCACAGGGTACAATTTAAGTTCTTTGAGAGATGGCACTATTGTTGGAGCTTCAATAGAAGTAGACAATATCTCAATAATGGACAAGTTGACTATTAATGTTAACGGTGCCCAAAAAGAAGTATTTGAAGTAACCCTAAGCCCATCAAGCGAGTACTCATTAGAATACTTGTTAAATACATCTGAGTTGTTAAATCAATCTGACGTTGTTAATGTTCAACTATTAGCAAGCGGATCAGATTTCACAGCACCAGACAACGAAGCAGATGCTATCTCTGTAAATAGAGCATTCTACTACAACGGATCAACAATTTTTGGTAAGCCACGCTTCCTCAAGCTTATTGAAGGTACTTACGCATTAAGTGGTGGTGATAGTGGTTACTCAACAACTGAAACTGGTGCCACAACCGACTTCACCGCATTAATCGGTACTGATGCCGCTAAGAGCGGTATGTATGCCCTTAATGACGATTCACTAAATATCTCACTAGCACTAGTCCCAGGTATTCCATCACAAACTGTTCAGAATGCTTTGATTACTCTAGCAGAGACCTCAAAGAACTTCATAGCAGTAGTTTCTCCTCCACAAGGTTTAGATAGCGTTCAAGATGCTGTCAACTGGATGAATGGTAAAGAAACTAGAACTGCCGCAATAAATAACTCATATGCAGCAGTTTACTGGCCATGGGTACAAACTTTCAACTACTATGCTGGTGCAGATGAGTGGTATGATCCCGCAATCTTCGCAGCAAGACAATATGTATTCACCGACTCTGTAGCAGAGCCTTGGTTCGCACCAGCAGGTTACAGAAGAGGAAGATTAACAAAGCCATCAAATACAGAAGTGATTCTGAATCAAGGTGATAGAGACACCCTCTACACCAACAATATCAATCCTGTTACAAAGGACACTCAGGCTGGTATTGTCATCTTCGGACAAAGAACTGCTCAAAGATTACCAACAGCTTTGAATAGCGTCAACGTAAGAAGATTGATGATCTACATAAGAAAGGTTCTCCTAATTCTAGGCAAACCATTCCAATTCCAACCAAATGACGAGTTCACTTGGGAACAGGTAGAGGACGCTATCACACCATTCCTAGACGATCTAAAGGCCCGTAGAGGCATCGTAGAGGGTGCTGTGAAGTGTGACGCAACAACGAACACTCCACTAAGAGTAGACAGAAAAGAATTGTGGTGCTCAGTAACTATCAAGCCAACTCTAGCTGCTGAAACCATAGTATTTGAAGTGAACCTAACAAATCAGTCAGCAACAGTTAACGGATAATTATGGTCAATAGCGCATATAAGACAGACTTTAGAGGGGCAAGTTTCAAGGCTGGGCAAGAGCTTCCAAAGATCTCAACTCAGCTTGACTCAGTAAGAACCTATCAATTCGAGATTAGATTCTACGGGCTTCCCCCTGAATTAACTGGTCAAGGTCCAGATTTAACTCTTGCTGCCAAGCAGGTTGGACCTATCAGAGTAAGCCTTGATGATATCGTAGTCGATAGAGTCAATGATAAGGTATACTACCCTGGTAAGTTTAGCCAAGAGGAACTCTCAGTTTCTTTTGACAACCTTTACCTAAAGAACACTACTCCCACATTATGGAAGTGGTTCAAGTCAATGTACAATCCAATGACTGGTGATACTACCGTCATGGCTGCTCCCGGCGGCCCAGGAAACCGTACATTCAAGGCTGCAAAGGTTACTATCCTAGAGCTAGATAACATGAGAAATCCTCATGCCGCAATCGAACTTTACGGTGTATTTCCAAAGAGCATTTCATTCTCAGAAAAGAACTACTCATCAAACGATTTCTCAACTGTTGAAGTAGGCTTCAGATGGGACTTCATTGATTACTTTAAGTACGCTGAAAAATCAGGCACTTAGTCTGAAGTTTTTACCATAAAAAGCTTACTCCTTTGAAATTGGGGTAAGCTTTTTGTGTATTATGTAATAGTATGGACTACTTCACTCAACTGTTAGAAAGCTACTCTAAGCTAAAGAAGCGTAAGTTAAAACTGTTAGAACAGCAAGACGCTAATTCAGTAGCGCAGAGTGAAGTTAAAAAAGCTCAGGCACTTATACCTGCACCAAACCATCGCCAGCCGTATGTTGTACCTAAAGAACTGACCCCAGGTGTTACTACTGGGTTAGCAATATTTAAAACTGGCCAAGACATATGGAAATTTGCCCCTCTGGCTAAGGATGGCAAAGTAAGCTTGACTCACTCAAAACCTATAAGCGATCCAAGATTTATTGGCCACTTCTACCAAAAACCAGAGGGCCAAAAAGCAGAGAAGACTGATGATCAGGCTGATGGGCAGCAACCATCTTTAGAACAACCAGAAATGCCAGTAGATCCTAGTGAAAATGAAGTAGAACAAATTTGGGCCGAAGCTCAGGGAGAATTAGGGAATTGCCAAGGAATTATCGACACTATAGGCAAACCATTTGATGTTTGGAGTGGGCGTGGTGTCGAAATGGTAGGTGTTAAGCAAAAGAAGTCTCTTTGGGAGTATGTATTCGGAAGGCAATCTGGTCTTAAGAAACTATTAAATGGTGTTAGGAGATTTAAATTAATAAATGGAAGGGCATCATTACAAAAAGGAAAAATTGATGTTGGTGACCGAAAACTAGTTTCCGAAAATATTGTTAAATTGTTGAAACTACTTAATGATAAAGACACAGATTGGAACTCTATAGAAAATAAAAACTTTTTAGCATCAACTTTTCGATTAACAGCGGATGGTTCAGTTTTTGTTAGAGTTGGTTTAGGAGACCTTGGTGTTTCATTTAGAGATAGAAATGGTTCATTTAAGCTTATGTTAAATGCTGCTTTAGAAAAAGCTAATATTGAACAATCAGTTATTACAAAAGTTGTCAGTAGTGTTGGAGGATTAAATGCTGCAAGAGGCAGCTTATTTGAAATATTTCCTCTAATGATGGATATTATAAGCTCACTTAAAAGAAAAGAAAATCCTCAGCAAAGAAAACTTCTTGAAGTCTTGCAATCCGAACTTGAAGATAAATTTGCTAGCTTATCATTGGCTAATGAAGCTTGGACAAAACTAGCAGACGAACAAGCTTTAACAGAGGAAGAAAGTGAAGTATTAGCAGGCTTACAGATTTTACACCCTAATGGAGAGTTAGATAGAAAAGCTTTAATTAGGGCTTTAGGTCTTGTTCATTTGAGAACATCAAGGCTTGGAGTTGATGTTAGAATACCCTATGGATTAGTTACTGGGGATGGCGAAAGAACAGATATGTTTGAAGGGTTTAAAGATCGTGAACAAGGTGTTACATCTTTAATGTCACTTGGGTTTTCAAGAGAGGAGTCTGAAAATGCGTTGGAAACTAGAACACTTGATGAACTTGTTAGTTCCGGTGGATTAACTGCGGAACAGTCTCAACGCATACAAACAATCTACGGTGTTAAAGGTGACACCAAATTACATATGATGTCAATAAGCATGAAAGCGTACATTGATGCTTCAGACATTAAACTTGGGACAATGACTTCTGGAAGTTTTAAAACTTTCATAGAATCTGATCCTAATAGAAACCCTTTATTACAAAGAGCTATAGCATCTGTTGGTAGAGCTACATTTGATAGAGCAAGAGGGGTATTTAGAGAGATGGAAAGTATTTACACAAGTGTTGATGCACTTCAATTTAATATGAGTGTAACTTCTGTTGATGGAAGATCCACACAAGGTGTGCTAACTGATGTTGCTAAATCTGTAACAGATATTATAAGCTTGAATAAAGATTTTGAGTCTTTATTTGGTAGTGAAGCTGGCAGAGATGAGCTAGTTAAGGATTTAAATAATCTAGCTAAAAGAGTAATGGAGACAAGCCCTGGTGAGAATAATGATAGATTGCAACAGTTATTTAAAATTGCTTTATCTTCTTATTTAAGAGGAAAAAAATTGCACGCTATGTCGCAAAGCGAAGATCCTGATGTTAAGAGGAAAGCTAGAAGTTACGCTGCACTTCAAACTTGGGGTTCGATGGGTTGTGCCCGACAAACTATTGCAGCACCAGTAGATTTATCTACTGGAACTTCTAGAATATTTTCTCAAAACGATGCATTAGAAAAAATAACAGACCCTAGAGGCGACTGGGATCAAGAAATAGATGAAAATGGAAACATTTATTATAGACATAAAAGAAATAAAGAAGCAAAAGTAACTATGCGTTCATCTTACAGAAGAAGAGACGGTGCATCAGGTGGAATAGGTGTTACAATGTCTGGGCATATTAATGCGGAAGCCATGGAACTATTAAGCCCAGAAAAAATGGGTGAGACATTTATTTCCGCTGGAAGTCTTCTGGCAGAGTTCCTTAGATTCCAAAATGATTTTATGTCTAAACTACTTAAGCTTCAATAAAGAAGCTTATATGTGTTTCCAACAAATCTTTTAGAAGAACACAAAAAATCTTTTCATTGTAGTTAGTAATTACAATGTTTTGATGCATTCCACTTAGATCAACATTTGTAAGAACTAAAGGCTCTTGTCTATCCTGTCCGATGATCAACAGAAAGTTTTTTGAAGATTTCTTCGAATCTCGGACTGCCTGAGCTATCATCTTATTCAATTCTGATTTAGGGTTTAAAATACTATAAAGACTTTCTTTATTATATCCAGACTTACATTCAATAATGAATTTAAATCCTTTAGGTGTAATTAAGTCTCCATATATCTTTAAATACTCTGGAAGGGAATGAGTTGTAGCGAAAGCTCCACTTCCAGGGGTTCTACAGAATTCATTAGTGCTGAATCTTTTGTTAAACATTTCAGCGATCTTACGTTCAAATCTTCCACCCTTACTTTTAGAGTTAATCTTAGTGGACTTTTGTTTTTTCAGCTTTGTCAGATCAAATTTATCTTGCATTTTGGCTCCATCGACTATAATGGATTATAGTCATGTCTGAAAACCTTAAATTGTCTATTGACGATTGGAAAGTAAAAAAAGAACAAAGATCGAGAGGAAGAATGAAATTCACTATTAAGTTATCAAAGGAAGAGGCAGAAGCGTTCAAGAATTGGCTTGACGCTGTAAAGCCTGAAGGGATGGATGAAGACACCATTTACAAGACTATTTTCTTTAATGGTATTGAATTCCTTAACAAGCAATTAGCAGGTATCGCAATGCAGGCTCTTGAAAAGCAAAAGCAAGAAGAGTTGGCAAAGCAGCAAACACCAGAACAACAATGAACGCAAAGTTTAGTCCAAGGTATGTTCACGATTGCCAAGAATTAGAGGCAATCGTAACATCTTCAATCGAAAACAAGGAGGTTTCCTATTATCTCATCTTAAATGAGTGGGATAAGGCATCACACTACTTCAAGTCAAAGGTTGCACAACTTGAAGGTTTAGGTGCTCAGGATACCGTAAATGTTATCGACATTTTTGATGTCCCAAATGTGCTCCAAGTAATCAAGAGTTGCATTAACAGTTCCAAGGGTACTGTTTCTACAGCTTGCTTAAACACCTTCCCAAAGGTTCCACTCATGGTAGTCCTTCACAAGGCATTTCCAAGAGTTGTGGACTACAACGGAAGCATCGCAGCAGAACTAGGTCTCTAAAAAGACGAAGGTGAGTGTGCTGGGAATATTCCTAGTACATTCACCTTATAACTTTCAATCTTTTCTAAATATCTCTTATTCTTTGTGTAAAGAAGTCTAAGGTTATTTAAGATAATTGTTGTAAAGTAGTTGAATGCTGCTCCATTTTCCTTGTTAAAATTCTTTAAAGTTTTCAAGATTAATAAGAAGCATTCCTGTTTGGCCTCATCTTTGTCTACGCGAAAGCCAAACCCATCTATGATGTTTTCGATCAACGTATCAAACATCATGAAAAGTTCGTCTTTTGCGCTGTCAGGTGCTATAATGTACTCTTGGATGAGAAGTTCAAATTTCTTATTATCTATGTAATTTACCATAAGGTAATTATAGTGTTAGACGCAAAGCAGTTGTTTGATAAGACTAGTAGTAAGTGCCAAGGATGTTCAATCCTTTCTAAGCCATTGGGCAGGCACTCAATCATGGACTACGAGGACGAATCCCCCAGGGACGTTCTATTCGTCTCAGATTCGCTCAAACTTTACGAGGGTGACTATGTAGCCTTCCGAGCAAATGAGTGGAGCCTGATCAATCGTGAGGTCTCTAAGACTGGTTATACGGAACGGTTAGGGTTCACAGCAAGCGTCAAGTGCCCACATATCAAGAAGGAAGATATGTCGGCAACCAACAGAAAGATCTGCCGTGAGCACTTAAAGGATACCATCCTACAGTTCAAGCCTAAGCTTGTATTTGCTTGTGGTAGTTTGGCTACCATGATGATCTACGGTAAGAATGTAGATGCTGTAAAGGCTCGTGGTCTCGCTGCGTATCAGGAGATGGGTGGACATGAGTTCCGAGTAGTCCCAATCTTCCACCCTTACCAAGTAATCGCGGAACCTAAGAATGCCTACCTATTCTCTCTAGACATCCAGAATAATATTGAGAAGCACATTCTTGGTATCGAGCGCAAGTCTGGATTTGAGTACACTCCTATCTTCTCCCTTGAAGATCTAAGCAAGGTTAGAGATAAGTTCGTAAACACTACCGACCCTGTAGCGATTGACATTGAAACTACTGGACTTAGCTTCCTAGTAGACTCAATTCATACCGTTGCTTTGTCAGTTATCTCAGGTGACGAACAGACTACAATTGCTATACCAATAGACCACAAAGAGGCTAAGACAACCATTCACTTCCGAGCAAAGGTGATGGAGTTCTTGTGTCAGGTAATGGGAAATAAGAACAACCGTAAGATCCTTCAGAACGCTAACTTCGATTTGAAGTTTCTGAAGCTGTATGGGGTCGAGGAGGTCTATAATGTGTGGGATACCAAGCTCATGCAACATTGCTTTAACGAAGATATTCCCAAGTCTCTTCGTGATTTATTAATGTATTATTTTCCCAATGAAACTATATAATGTAGAGGTATAGTTTTATGAGATACGGAAATATTTTTGTGCTAGAAGATAACCCAACACCAAATAGACCAGCAAAATGTGAATGTTTATTGTGTGGGAAAGTTTGGAATCCAAGATTTGATGGTGTTCTTTACGGAAAAATAAAATCATGCGGGTGTTTAAAGAATAATTATAAGGACTACACAGGGTGTACTTTTGGGGGTGTCAAGATAATTAAACAAACAGGTCCAAGCTATAAGAAAGGTGATTGCTTGTGTTTGCTATGCGGATCAACTTTTCAAACTAGGATACATGGTTTATTAAAAGGAAAAGTAAAATCATGTGGATGCTTTAGGAGACGTACAGGGAATAACCACCATGCTTGGAAAGGTGGTTTTTTTGTAACTAAGCAAGGGTATAGAAAGATAAAAAGGAATAATAAATCTATTTTCGAGCATAGAGCTATTATGGAAGACTACTTAGGTAGACCATTAAAAGAGTTTGAGACTGTTCACCATAAAAATGGTAATAGGTTGGATAATAGAATAGAAAACTTAGAATTATGGGCCTCAAAGCAACCACCAGGGCAAAGGGTTGAGGATTTAGTAATTTGGGCGAAAGAAATATTAGAGCTTTATAATGCTTACAGTAGATAACAACACTAAGTTTGACTGGGCGAACATCTCGCTAGCAGATTGCCTGAAGGGCAATGCTATGGATGCTCACTACACAGCTAAGATTTACGCCAAGCTACTTGAGGAGCTACAAGAAAAGAAACTAGAAAAGCTTTACGAAAATCTAATCTCCCCTGCTACCGTGGTCTTCCGAGACATGGAGTACGATGGGATTCTCATCGACCAAGAAAAGCTCCAACAGCTAAAGGGTAACATGGAAGCAAAGCTTGGAGCTATCAAGAATGATATGTTGAGTTGTAATGGACTACCTAGTAATCCAAACTTCTCTTCGTCACAAGACCTTATCAAGATCCTGTATTCCCTGGAACGCGATAAGGAGACTAAGGAATGGCAAGTAAGTAATGACTTTGGCTTCGGCCTATACCCATTCTCCAAAACCGATAAGGACCAACCTCAAACAAACGAAGAGACCTTGGTTCAACTTAAGGAACTCGTAGACAAGGAATACTTGAAGCGTTATGGCGAATAACAGAGGTTTAGATAAAGATCTTGAATTACAGATCGCCAAGTCTGTCCTGTCAGACCTATCTGAAGATAGGTTGAAGGAAGCTAAGAAGTTTCTCGACAACCTATTCGACTACAAGAGAATCACTAAGCTCTACAACACATACATTGAGGGCGTAGAGACCGCACTCGCCAATACTCAAAATGGTAGAATGTATGTAAACTACAATCTGGACGGGACGGTCACAGGAAGACTATCAAACTCCGGTGCCAACCTAAAGAAGGGCGGTGGAAAGGACTCCAAGATTGGAGTATCCTTCCATACACTACCAAGAGAACAGGCAGACTTCAACATTCGTGAGTATGTCATTGCTCCTGAGGGATGGGACTTCATTACCGTAGACAAGAAGGCGATGGAACTTAGAGTCCTTGCCCACAACGCTAATGAAAGGAGAATGATCCAGGCATTTGAGTCAGGTGTAGATCTCCATACCTACTCAGCCAGCCTCACATTCAATAAGAAGCCAGAGGATGTAACCAAAGAGGAGCGTCAGATTGCTAAGGAAGTTAGCTTCTTGACGGTATACGGTGGTACAGCCTTTACTCTGGCTAACAAGAGGAACATCTCAGAGACTAAGGCAGAGAAGATTATCAACAGTTGGTTCTCAGCATTCCCAGGTGTAAAAACCTACATGGATACTGTTGAGGACTACATCAAGCAACACAAATATGCTAAGACTATTTTTGGTCGTTACCGTCACCTTCCTAATATTTGCAGCCCTGTTAAATCAATCCAACGGGAAGCATTTCGGCAAGGTCTAAACTTCACTATTCAATCTTCTTCCTCTGATATTCTTTTGTGCGGCCTCATTGGGGTCCACTATGAATTGAAGAGACAGAAGATGAGGGCTAAGATTGTAGCCACAGTTCACGACTCTATTGAACTGATCTCCCCTAAGGAAGAGACACAGAAAGTAATAAGGATAGTTCACGATCAACTCGTAAACTATCCTTACATGAGAGAGAAGTTTGGTATTAACCTTCGAGTGCCACTAGAGATTGATATCGAGGTTGGAACTTCTTTCGGAAATGGAAAGAAAGTTGAGCTTACTGCCCTTTCTTAGCCTTTCTTGCAGCGAAAACCTTCTTAACGGTTTCCATTCTCTCAGCAGCAGCCTTATCTTTTGCAGCCTTGCTAGCACTACCCATGCTATCAATTTGCTTCTTTGATAGGGGTGCTTCCTTTTTGGAAGCTGCATCCATAGCCTTCTCATGGCCACTCTTTCCTGCCTTAGACTTTGGATTTGGTGCTGGAGTATTTGTGCCCTTAATGTACTTACCTCCTGCCCCGTGACCTAGTGCATCGGCTCTGGTTGTGTGCTTTCCACCCTTTCCAAGACCCTTAGGCTGCTTTGGTTTAGGCTCAGAAACCTTACCACGCTCACCTGAACCTCTAGGACCAACTTCTGATTCAGGATTCTTTCTAATTCTTTTAGTGTGGCCTTTCATGCGCTCAACGTGCCCTGCTGCTTTGTTTGATTTATTCTTACCTTTTGAACCTAATGAGCTATCTTCCATTTCATTAAGCTTCTTAATAAGGCCAATTATAAACTTTGTTTGTATATTTTCTTTTACTGACATTTTATTTTTCCCCTTAACTTTTTTAACGCATCTTTCAAACTTATCTGTTTTTTCTGGACCTGTAGATGCGTGGCATACAGCCCAGGGGTTAACCTTCTTTTCACTCAAGCTACCTAATTGTGGAAGCTCAGTAGAACAATTCCATTTTCTTAAAGATTTATTGATTCTTGAATCAGGATCTCTTGCTGTTTCTGCTGAGGTACGGCTCTTTTTCATGCCTTTCATTCTAGCACAAAAAGACTTTCTTCTGTTAGCTGCCTTACTACCCTTCTTAAGTTTTGATGGGTCTGTCGTAACAGCAGTCTTAAGTTTTGACCCTGGGTTCTCTTTTCTATAGGATGCAACTCCTTTAGCATTTAATCCACCACTTGGGTTCTTACCTTCTTTTCTTTGCCAAGCAGGGCTTTTCTCGTTGATTTCCTGGGTCATACAGCTATAATACCTCAGTAATATTTAGATTACCTGTGCCCATGACCGACAATAAAATTGACTATTTGCAGGACGGAATCAGCCTAGTAGCCTTGATTGATTCCATGCAATCGGATTCAGCCTTGAAGGTAGTAAACTCGGCTAGAATCTCCTACAATAAGACTAAGACAGAGTTTGACGAGAAGGATAGTAAGCTCACTTCATTCCTATGGAATCATGAGCATACAAGCCCATTCCGTCACTCTTACTTTACTTTCCACATCAAACTACCATTGTTCGTAGCCAGACAACTCACTAAGTATCAAGTGGGTTCTGGGTTTCGATCCTATGAGGTAGACGGGGAGGAAGTTTCATTAGAAGTCTTTGATCATTTCTATGACACCGATAAGGGATGCTCATGGAATGAGATCTCAGGAAGATACACTCAGACTTCGGAGGAGTACTATGTTCCAAAAGAGCTTAGGTCTAACCCTGGACACGGGAATAAGCAATCAAGTGGTGAGTATAAAAATCCTTTACATTACTCGGAACCAGAGTGGGCTTGTAAAGAAGAGCTAATGTGCATGATTGAGGGTGTCGCTACCCATGCA
>Ga0070749_10002183_pt1 | contig 13170 bp, 17 predicted proteins | sample VirMetDEL_Nov_18_FD_75180 | JGI IMG/M metagenome (GOLD analysis project Ga0070749, IMG submission 75180) | Aqueous microbial communities from the Delaware River and Bay under freshwater to marine salinity gradient to study organic matter... | ecosystem: Environmental > Aquatic > Marine >...
AGAGAGCTGTCGAGGCAAATACCGCAGCCTCAGCGTCCAGAAAATGACCGACGGTCGCCGACTGCGGTACCTCCGCTGCAGCAGTTGCACCGACACAGCCAGTGAGGTTGTTCGATGACCCGCACTGCGGCTCGGGATTTATGCGCGGAGCGAAAATCTAGAAATCCGGTCTTGCTGACCAGCAACGTGTGACGGCCAGCTACGCACCATCATGGCTGTCTGGCAATACAACGACTGGATCACGCAATCCGATCAGACCACGCGTCTGACGCGGTTGCGGCTGCACATCGCTGAGGTGTCCGAAAAACTGCTGGGATTCAAGCGGAACAATGCCGCGCACTTCCCGGTGGATCAGGATTACCTGAAGCAGCTGATGGCGCACGAGTCGGCCCTGTCAGCAGCCGTCGAGCCATCAGGTGTCGGGCGAAACGCGATCGGCGTTGCCCGCTCTCGTGCGAAATTCCGCAGGTAATTCATGCCACGGAGAAAACTGCCATCACCGAACTGGTTCGACCGCGCTCTGGGCGTGTTCGCTCCCGGTCTGGCCTATCGCAACTGGCAGGCTCGCTGTGCGTTGTCGTCTGTTTCGCATTCAGCCGCAGACCGTGGGGCAGACATCAATCGCGATCGCACCCTGAAGGGCGGCCGCGACGACCGGCATCTGGTCGACCACGAACTCTGGGATCTTCGAGAGATCAGTCGAGAGATCGAACGCAACAACGGCATCGGCGTCGCGTTGCTGGATCGCACTTGCGAAAACGTGGTCGGAGCGAACGGCTACGACCTCAACCCGGCGACAGGTAACACGTCTCTCAATCAGCAAATCGAAGACGACTGGCTCGCGTGGCTCGAAACCTGCGACGTGACCGGCGAACTTCACGGATGGGAACTGTTCGAGTTGGGCTACCGATCAGAACACCGTGATGGTGACGTGCTGATTGTGCTCGACGAGGACGCGAACAATGGCGATGGCGGTCTGCAGTTGATTGAAGGCGATCGCGTTTTCAGCCCGCGAAAACCAGACCTGCGTGACGAGTTCACTCTGGTGAACGGATTCGTGCTGGACGGCGTGGGTGCTAAACGTGGTGTCTGGGTGTCCGACGACGTGTACGACGCCGAGCCTAATACGATTTCATCTGAAAAGGGATCGTGGCTGGAGCGTGGAGAGTTCTTCCACTGGATGCGGCGGCAACGTGCTTCCGCCACGCGAGGCCGCCCGACGTTCACGCCGATCATTCGCGAGATCGACGACCTCGACGACCTGCTGTTGTTTGAGCGGATCGGAGCCAAGCTGGTCGCGGCTCAGGGATATTTCATCGAAACAGACAACCCGGTCGACGCGGCCGAGGCTCTCAGCTCAGCCGAACATTCCAGCGGCTTGGATCGCGTGGAGGAAGTCACGCCCGGTGGCATTCACTATCTGAAGCGTGGGTCCAAGGTTCATTCCGTCAGCAGCAACCGACCGAGCGACAACTTCGAGCCATTCGTGAAGCTGATCAATCGAAACATTGGTCTGCCGCTCGGATTCCCGTACGAACTGGTGACTCTGGATTTCTCCGGAGTCAACTTTGCATCGAGTCGGCAGTTGCTGAATCAGGCTCAACGGCATTTCCGAGTAGAACAGGTTCGACTCGGTCGCAAAATCTCCAAGCTGTACCGCTGGTGGCTCCAGCGTCGATTGGCGCGTGGATTCTATCAGCGGAACGGTCGGCAACGCTCAGCCGTCGATTCCGGTCGGGTGCTCGCTCATTCGTGGGGTTTCCCCGGCTGGCCGAGCCCGAATCCGCTGCAGGATGCGAACGCTGCTGAAATCGGAATTCTCAACGGCTTCGAGTCTCGCACGAACTTCAACCGGACACGTGGAGTCGCTCAGGAGCAGATCGATTTTGAGCTGGCGGCGGAACGTGACACGATGCCGGATGCCGTGGATCCGCAAACCTCGAATCAACTGCGAGCGATGCTTCGACAGCTCAGCGAACACGCCGCGCTTCTGCAGGAGTTGGCCGGATGACACACACGCCGGATCTGTCGACACCTTGTAAATTCGCTCGCTCGGGTCGTGCTCACGATCCGTCCGCACGCATCGATCGTGAGGGTGGCGACCGTGGGGCCGGACTGATCAGCGGCTTCGCGGTGATCACACGCGGTGAGGCACTCGGCCACGGGTTCTGGGTGGATCAGGAGTTTCTGGCGCAGGTCAATCAGCAAATGATCGACGCTGGTGATGCCGGCATCAAGTCGCGTTTCACGCATCACGGTTTATCGGCTGATGGTCTCGGTTCGTATCTTGGGCGCGTCAAAAACCCACGACTCGACGGCGACATTCTGCGAGCCGATCTGCACTTCGCGAAGTCGGCGCACGAAACGCCTGACGGCGATCTGGCCAGTTACACGATGGACCTTGTTGCAGAGGACCCTGACGCGCTGGGGGCCTCGATCGTTTTCCAGCGAGACCGTGAAGCGATCGAACAATTCACTAACGAACACAGGCAGGACGGACACGGGTTTGTGTCTCCGGATTCAGCGAACACAAAGAACTTGCCACACGTTCGGCTGGCGGCGCTGAAAGCAGCGGACATTGTTGATGAACCGGCGGCCAACCCAGCGGGAATGTTTCAGCGCTCTGCAGAGGTTGCCGACGACGGCGAGGCGTTGCTGGCGTACGCACTTGGTTTGAGTCAGGAGCGGCCGACGCTGGCCGCGTTGTCGATCGATCCAGACCGAGCGTCTGGGTTTGTGAGCCGGTTCATGGAGCGACACGGCCTTGAATTGAGATCTCGTGAGCAGGCTCCGGCTCACTCTCAGGAGACACCACCAATGTCTGACACTCCGCAGACACCCGCTCAACCGCAGGCGCCCACACGGGAGCAATATGCTGCGGAGCTGAACCAATACGTGGAGCAGTTCGGAGCCGAAAACGGCGTCCAGTGGTTCCGCGACGGTCTGTCGTTCGAGGCCGCGACGGCAAAACATCTCAATCAGCTTGGTGCCCGCATTGAGGAGCTGGAAACGCAGCTCGGCGAGCGTGACACGCAGATCGAGCAACTGGAAACGGAGCTGGCTGCTGCCAAGGGGCAACAGAGGCGGAAACGCCCGTCGTTTGTTGCGTCGGACGCGGACGACGAGGACTTCGACGACGACGATGGCGACGCTCTGAGCGCCGCTGGAGAGAAGCTCTGGAAAAAGTCCGAGCAACTCCGCACCGAGTTCGACGGCAACAAAGCCGGGTTTCTGGCGGACTACAGACGAAACCCGAACGACTACAGCTGATCTGATCGGCTGACCTGCTGTCTGCGTTTTTCCGGCTCACAAATACCAGCGAGGGGTGACTCTCATGTTGACTGCAAAACTGAACATTGGACTCGATGCCGACTGGGCAATGGCCGCTGTCGTCATTGATGCTAATGACCTGATTGGTTTGAACTCGTCGGGCTACGCTCGACGTTTCACGCTCGGTGATCGATTCGTCGGCATCGCCGTCGATTCGCAAGACAATTCCGCCGGCTCTGCCGGTGACAAACTGATCCGGGCTCGACGTGGTCTGAACCGGATCGAATTGACCGTGACCGGGTCGTCTCTGGCAAACGCGGAACGACGTGCCGCAGTGTATGCCACTGATCACGAAACGATCGGACTGACACAGGGCCAGCGAATCGGCTATCTCGAACAGCATCTGGCGAGTGGCAAGTCGATCGTCGTGCTCGATCCCGACAACGAGACTCAGGTCTACGCCGAAACAATTGCGTTCGGTGATTTCACGGACAACGGCGACACGACCGGTTACGTGGATCTGGCCGGCACGATTCCCGAAGGGGCGATCGTGCAGGGTGTGCAGATTCATGTGGCGACTGGCTTCACCGGCGACACGACCGCAGTCGCCGACGTCGGCAAAGCCGGTGCTCTGGAGATCTTCGCCAGCGATCTGAACGTGCTGGCCGCCGACGTGGTTGGTGAGCTGAATGGCGATGGCGTTTACGTGGTTGCGGATACCACGCCACGCGTCACGGTCACAGGTGCAGCCGACTTCGGCAGCATTGCCGCTGGCAGCGCCACCGTTCGAATCCTTTACACCAGAACGCTGCAGGTCTGATCGTCCGATCGACCTGATTTCGAAACAACATGGCCGGGGTGACGACCCTTTCACCCTGTCTCCCCGCGACGGGCGGCCATGTTTCTCACACATCGCGGGGGGACATGCAGGCGTGCGGGGAGCCACGGAGTAAAAGCCGTGACAATCACGCAACGAGGACTCAATCAGGTCTCTGACCGCAAACTGCGTGGTCAGTTCTACAATCGGCTTGAGATCGCGACTCAGCAAAGCTGGGTCAACGATCTCAGCTTCGCTGTCAGCAGTGACAGTGAGGGCGAATCGTTCGCGGATCTGGACCGGCCACCGACATTGCAGCCGAAGCAGTCAGGCAGTTCGCCGGCGCGCCCAAGCCTGCACACCTGGCAGATTGAAAACGAGGAATTCGAATCGTCGATCGGCATCCCTGAAAAGATCGTGCGACGCGACAAGACCTCGATGATCAATCGGTATATGGACCAACTGGCCGTTCGCACGACGACGCACTGGCGAAAACTGCTGACCGCTCTGGTTGAAACCGGTCATCAGGTCACTATCAGTCGTGATAACGCGACGTTCTTCAGCGCGTCCCATGCGGAAGGCGACTTCAGCGCTCAGAAAAATCTGGTCACGGCAAATGAAATCGCCGCATTGAACGTCACCACCCCGACCGCTCCGACGGCTGTTGAAATGGCCGACGCTGTGGCCGCGCTGATCGCTCACTTCTTCACGTTCAAGGACGCTGATGGTGAACCGTTCAACGAAGACGCGATGAGCTTCCTCGTCATGTTGCCGCAGGGATTCGCCAACGTGGCGGTCAAAGCCTTTGAAAAGGAACTGCTGAACGGTGGCTCTGGCACCGAGCAGAACCCATTGGTCAACGGTCGATACACGGTCAACTACGCAATCAATCCACGCCTGACATGGACGGATTCGATGGCCGTGTTCCGAACAGACACCGCCAACAAGCCGTTTATGCGGCAGTCTGAAACGCTGCCGGATGGCGACGCGGACGACATTCGCGTCACGGTGCTCGGTATGGACAGTGAATACCGCAAGCTCAACGACGAAGTGCTGATGAAAGTCTACGCCAGCCGCAACGTGGGTTTTACGCATTCCTGGCACACGGCGCTGAAAGCCACTCTCAGCTAAGTACCCCGGCAGCCTCTGGCTGCTCCTCCCGGGAGCCGCTGCGGGACTCCAACCTCGCAGCGGCTTCTCGTGACTCTTCTGAAAGGAATAACCGTGAAAAACGGACTGATTGCGTTGATCGCGGCTTTATTTCTGCTGCTGTCGAGCGGTTGCATGAGTTGCCCGTCGGGTTGCTCGGTCGGGTGCTCTCCGCAGCGAGTGTGTGCCGTTCCATGTGATCAGTTCGTGTGTGGGATTCAACCGCAGCATCACGGCACCGTGTATCACCATTGCGAACAGCCACTGCCACCCACGCCGATCATTGTTTACCCGCCCGGCGACAGGCCTGCGACTTCGATCGCGAACCCATAAGGCGAGCCATTCCGATGAGCTGGACTGCTGCTGAGGCTGCCGGTTGGTCCGACGCGAAAAACGAGATGGGGCAACTCGTCACGTTGATCGCCGTTAACGACACAGAAACAGAAATCACAGCCCTCTGGGACGAGTATTCCGGCAGCGTGGAAAACTCGGTCGAGCGTGAAACGTTCTCGCGGCTTGGCTCACTCGAATTCGACGCGACCATCGAGGTGTCGTCGCGGTTTCGAGTGCGTGTCAACGGCGAGGTCTGGCAGCTGCTGAATCAGAGTACCAGAGACGCAAACTCAAAAACTTGGAAATGCGGCCGCGAAGCCCGTCAGGCTCAACGCCGCGTGAACTGATTTCCGGAGAATCCATGAAGACGCTTGTGTTGCTGCTGCCGTTGCTGGCTGGGTTTGGGTCGGGCGTGGTTGTGACTGAGGAACTGCACGATGTCAGAGGCTCTGCTTGCCGCGTCTGGACCGATTGCCCGACCGTTCCGGAAGATGTCGGTCCTCTTGTCCCAGTGCCCGACGTTTCAATCACTGATGGGAGTTGGGACCGCCGCAGCAGCACTGGAGCTGATCGACTCGCCGTTCTGGGACGCCGAGGATCACGACACCAGCAGCGATGCGTTTCAAACGATCCCGGTGCCCGGCGCGACAGTGACACGAACCGACGGTCAGAGTTGCGACATACGAAACTCCGGGCATTCGATCGGCGAACTGTCCATCGAATTTCGAGCCAAGCCATCCGGCGACTACACGCTGAAAAGCAATCAGCTGATCCACTTTATGAATTCTGTCGGGGCGATTCTGCAGGAGATCTTCCAGAGGGAGCGGAAAGCCAATCCCGACGGCGGAACGCATCTGCAGATCCACGAACCAATGCAGGAAGCGATCACACCACAGTTTACGCGTCAGGACGTCGAGGCCGACGAGAACGGCAAACCGTTTCTGGTGGCGATGTACTCCATTCAGTACGAGGAGTGATCGATGAGCGGTGCCCCACAGATCCGCCTGCGGACGTTTGCCAATTTCCAGCACAAGTTGATGCCACGATCTCACAAGGCTGTCAGCCGTGTCGCCAATCGCAAAGCGATGGAGTACCACTGGAAAAGCATTTGCCCGAGCACACTCAGGCGGGAGCAGGTACGCGGTACGGATACAAGCAACGACGTTCCGTCATCGGAATCGGCTGGCTGCAGCGCACCGACGCGACCTCGTACGCCCGCATCAGAAAACTGACGATGCGGGGACGGGTCACCAATCTGGCCGCGTACAAGGACGTCAAATCCGCTCTCGGACTCAGGCCACTGGTCTGGTCGGGCGACACAGAACGCCGATTGAAAAACCCCATCAACCGCAAGATCACCAGCACTCCAAAGGGGGGACGGCTGCAGGTGCGACTTGGGTCGTATGCCACCACGCGACTTGATCCACGCGCGTTTCGGGACGGGCGACCGACCCAGAAACAGCGACAGGCCCGCGAACGGGCAGCAGAAATCGAAGCCCTGACGGTCGGAGAAATCCGCACGTTGCGGAAAGTGTTCAAGGCCGAATATCTCGACATCGTCAACAACGAAGCTAACCCCAATCACGGCCTCGTCGCGTTGAGGCAACGAGCAAAACGCCGCGTCCAAAGGACCTAACCATGAAGAAGTTCGGCATCTGGCCAGCGGTGTTCGACGGCTACACGATGAACAACATCGACAGCGTCGAGATCTCAGCCAATCTCGAAGCCTTCATCCGCCGTCCCGGCGGTGAAACTGTCGTCAAAGAAACGGACTTCCTGTCAGGGGCTCCGACCGTTCAGCTGCAGACTCGCGACGTGCTCGAAGCGTGGAACGCCTGCGACCCTCTGACGGCACCACGACTGCGAGAGGTCGACACCAACGCTCAGATCAAGTTCCGTCGGAAGGGGTCTGAAACCAGTGACGCCGATCACCTGATTCTGACCGGCGTGAAAGGCCGACTGTACGTCAACGACGTGGGTGCCGAGCAGAATGATCCACTCGGCGCGTCCCTGTCAGCCACTTACGTGGGTCTGCAGGATGGAGCCAACAAGCCGTTCGTGAGCAACATCACCACGTTGACCGGAACTCCGGCTGTGACAGGCTCGTACAAGCTCGGTCCGTTGCGAATCAACGATGTCGAAATTGAGCAGACAGGCTGGCGCATCAGAACTGGAATCCAGTACGCGACGGCACCTCACAGCGGAAACTTCTATCCCGAAGATGGCGCGATCGACTCGGAAGCCTACATGGTCGAGTTCACGATCGCGGATCTGAATCAGGCGACCGTCCTGAAGTTCCTCGAAGGCAAGACGTTCACAGCGAACGCTCTGGCCTGCTATCTGCGGAAGATCGGCGAGGACGACACGGCCGCCGAGCATCTTCGCTGGGCCTTCGCCAAAGGCTCGTTCGACATGCAGACGCTGTCCGTGTCCGGGACTGGCGACGGGCAGTCCAGGATCAGCGTCAACCTGCGTGATCGGCCGGTCTTCACGTCGGCTGTGGCCCTGCCGTAAGTCGCGGCGATCTCAGTTACCATTCTCTTCAAGCAAGGCAATCACGATGTCAATCACTCACACGATTCAAACCACGTGGGAAAACGGTACGTCGGCAGTCAGCACTCGCAAGCAGGTCACCAGCGACTCTGAAATCAACGTCGACGTGGTCATCGCGTCGGCGACGACCAACGGCCAGATCGTCTGCGCAATCGACATCAGCGAGCTGAAATCGATCGTGCTTAATTCAACCAAAGACGTCACGGTCAAGACCAACGACGGTTCGACTCCCGATGACACCTTCACGTTGAAAGCGAACAACCCACTGGTCTGGAACAACGAAAGCCCCACGGCCAACCCGTTTTCGGCAGACATCACGGATCTCTACGTGACCAACGCCAGTGGAGCCGATGCCACGGTGCAGGTCCGGGCTCTGCTCGACGTCACGCCGTAAGCGATCATCACCACACAAACACTGTTCCCAGCACGCCGAGCCCACTCAATGCACTATCTGATTTACATCCCGGGAGCCAAGCAGCAGTCACGCGATCTGCTGGCCACCGTGGGTCTTTCAGCTCTGGCACCACTCGGAACGCCCGAGCCACACTTCGCACCTCTCGGCGAAGTCGGGGCCGGGCCGGATGGTGGCCACGGAATGCTGGTTCTGCCGTGGTTCAATCGCGACGGGAACGCTACCAATCCGCCGCTCGCGTTCACCCCGGACAAACAACGCTGGGTTGCTCACCCAACGGTCAACTACTGGCTCGGATACTGGAAAGAGCAGCCACCCACGCCGGCCGATCTCGCTCGCAGTAATCCGGTGCCTTATCCCGGCACGCCCCGGAAACTGGAGGACGGTCAAACGTGGATCCTGCCCAACACATTCGCGCAGGAAGCGACGATCGCTCTTGGATCCGACGGCAAGCCGGAACAGCGGTCGCGATACAAGCACGAGGATCTGTACGCGCTCGGCGTGCCGATGCTGGACATGCTGCGTCGCCAGATGGCGTTCGAAGCCGCCGAGCCTCACGGCGATCTGGCTGTTGATGAGGTCGAACCGTGGGACTGGGCCAAGGGGTATCAGTTTCTGTGCTACTGCCTCGGACTGAATTACCGGGTTAACGATTTCATCATCGGCGAACTGGGGCTGTTGCTGCACTCGCGGCTGTTTGAGCATCTGGCGTTCGCCACCGATCTGATGGCAATCATGAAACTGCAGAACGAACTTGCGGCGGGAAACTGATTAGCCCGGACTGGCTGGCCGTGGAACGGTGGGAGTCCGGGCAGGCGGATTCAGAGTGGCGGCCGACGTGGCTGCACATGTGGCTGTTGTCGCAGCTGAAGGCGGAACGATGCAGGCCCACTTCGTCGGCAAGGTGATCACACAATGGCTGCCCGACGGTCGCGAGATGCAGCTGTGCGAGCCGTTCGAGTTCGTTGCTGCCAACGGCCAGCGGTGGCTGGCTCCGGCCGGAGTCATCGTTGATGGGGCAAGTATTCCACGGTTTTTCTGGAGGTTCATCGGCTCGCCGTTCTGCGGACGCTATCGGCGAGCCAGCGTTCTGCACGACGTCTACTGCCAGCATCACAACGATGAAACGACGTCGGCGATAGTGCATCAGATGTTTTTTGAGGCGATGCGGTGTGATGGCTGTCCGGCTGTGCTGTCGCTGCTGATGTGGCTGGCTGTTCGAGTTTTCGGACCACGCTTCTGATCACGGGGGGAATCCAAAGTGTCTCAGGTTGTTTCGATCGAACTGAGTGTCGAAGACGCGCAGGCGGTGCGGGCATGGAAACGCTCCGCCGACTCGATCGAGCATTTCCTGACGACCGCCGACAAGATCGGTTCAACCAATCGTCGCAACACCGACACGATGGGCACCTTCTTCAAGCAGCAGGGAGCCGGTCTGGCTCAGGCCGCAATCGGATTCGTCGGCGTCGGTTCAGCCGTCGCCGCTGTTGCAACTGCCGCCGCGTTGCTGAGAGCCGAATACGACAACTTGTTGGAGCGACAACGGGCCGCCGTGACGACTCAACTGCCGTTCGAACAGCAACTGGCGGGAGCTGTTCGGAACGCCTCCGGATTCATGAACGCGGCGTCTGTGCGACAGAACGTCATGCAGTTGTCGTCCGAGGCAATGGTCACTCCGTCTGCGGCTGCCAATCTGATGGGGCAGACGTTCACGATGACCGGCGTCACGAATGAGGCGGAGGCCAATCTCGCGCTGCGAGCGGCTAGAGCGTCGGCGTTGTATGCCCCCGACCTGCCGGATGACGAACTGGCAATGATGGGTGGTGTGTCCGGTTCGCTGTCAAAACGCTTTGGCGTCTCTCCTGAGGCTGCGATCGGGTTTGCACAGAACGTAGCCACCTCATCGAACGTCGCCCAACTGGCTCCGGTCGTCAAAAACATCATTCCGGCAGCCGCCAACCTCACAGACCTTGGTTTCTCGATGCAGGACGCGGGAGCGTTTCTGGCGACGATGACCAATACGACTGGCGATGATCAGGGAGCAACTAGCGCTTCGACGGCGATCTCAATGGCCAAGTCGCTGCGGGAACGATTTGGACAGCGAGCAGAGTTTCAGACGGACGGCCGCTTCGATTTGATGAAGGCTCGCGACTACATCCAGCAGGATCCAGCTCGGTTGCGGTCGTTTATCGACGGCGGCGAATTCTTTGGCGAAACATTCGGCAAAGCGGCCATCGGTGAGGGAAAAGGACTCACTAGCGTTGAAGGCTTCCTGACGCCAGGCAGTGCGTTCAGTCAGCAGTTCGAAGGTGCCCGGGGAACCGTCGGCGATTTTGGGCAGGGTGAGAAAACCTATCGACGGATTCAGGCCGAAGTCCAAAGCGTCACGCCATTATCCCAGCTGCAGCGTGGGTTCACAGCAGCGAACGAGTCGATTCAGGTCGACGATCAAAGCGCTATCGGCCGGCTCGCATTAGATGAAGTTTCGAAGATTCAGCAGTCAATCGGCAGCAGTTCGCTCAAGCAGCGTCTCACAGGGCTGAAGACGGAATTGGAAAGCGGCTTCGGCACGGATCCTGTTTCCGCCCTGCAGACAGTTCGCGAGACGCTCGTTGCAGAGACCAGAGATCTGAAGGACGGTTCGAAACAGTTGAGGGCGACCGGTGGCGGGCTGGGTGGCGTGGTCTATTCCGCTCAACAGGTGCCGGCAACGCCGTCCCAACTGGCTGACGCTGAGAAACTCGAACGACTGATCGCTGTGTTGAATCAGGTGGCCAATCAGATGCAGAACCCTGACGGCGGCGTGCGCGTGGTTGACGTGGAAGTTCAGGTGGCGCAACGCAAAGTGAATGCTGACGTTCGGCGGCCACCGACCTCACAGCGACCCTCGACCGCTCTGTCTTCAACCCCAACCTCTGGCCCGTAAGGAGTCGACCGATGGCTCTGACATGGGGCACCAAATTCAGCGTCGCCAACCATGGCGACCCGCAACAGGGCGAGTGGTCGAGAGGGACTCAGAGCACTCAGCAGTTCGGAGCGTTGGGCGAGACGTTTCTTGATGGCAAGCGACACTCACAGCCGCTGGTGGTCGAGATTTGGATTCACAATCTGTTCGCGACTCCTGCCGATCTGGCGGCTGCCACTGAAGCGATCGAAGCGCACATCAATCAGGAACCAGAAGTGTTGACGGTGTCTGGTCAGTCGTATGGCAAATGCCGACTGGATCGACTGGAGATTACGCGAAGAGCCAACACGCCGGACAAACTCTGGTTGGCGATGGGCAACCTGCATTTCACAAGAATGAGGCCGCCCTCATGATCGCCTTTGGCACAAGCATCATCGCAGCAGGCTGGCGTGGGCCGCACGAGCTGGGGGTGCAGTTCGCGTCGTCGCATTCGGGCGCGCTGCATCAGCTTTACGCCGGACGAACGCTGATCGGCGTGACGGGCAGAGCCAGCGAACGAGTCGTCAGCGGGCAGCTGAGGCCAGAGATCACTCCGTGCCCGTTGTCTGTCGTGGCTGTGTCTCCGGCGTTGAGGTTCACCGACCACGGGCAGCTGCTCGCTCGGCGTCCGTGGAACCGCCATCGCCTGACGTGGACGGCCCCGGGTCTCACTGACTGTGACCGCTTTGTGATCACTGGTGCGGATGACATCGAGACCGATCCCGATGACGCCAACTGGCTTGGATCTGTGCCGTACCACGGCACCGCCGCCGCATACACGTTCGAAACGCCAGCGGTCGCGAGATCCGGAGAATGGCGCTTCGGAGTGACACCGTATGACACTGCGTGTGGACCAGACGCACTGAATCCTGGCAACGCCGGAACTGAAACCGTCGGGGCCGTGCTGGCTCAGGTCGCACCGCCCGATGTGGCGTTCGTTGACGGCCGACGATTCGCCGTCGCCGTCGCAGCGGGCACCGCAGCAATCACCATCAGCTATCGAGAGGAATAACCGTGGACTGGCCTGCTTCGACAGCTTTGATTGCCGCTCTCGTCACCGTTGGGGAGGTCATCGTGCGGCTGCGCAATAACCGAGTGACTGAGCAGGAAATCGAATGCCCACACGCCGGAAAGATGGCCACGCTGGAAGCCAATAACGATCACCTCGGACGCTCGCTGGATCTGCTGCGCGATGAATTGCGGGAGCTGCGAGCGGACCTGAAAGCGATGACCAAGCAACTGCTGCAGACCACCCAAAGGGATTGACATGCTCGGCACACTGAAATCGATCACGTTCAACGACGGCAGCGTTTTTACGACGTTGCCGGCGGTCGACACACAGGCTCTCGTAAAGGATCCGTCCGACCCGACCAAACTGGTGCGAATCGACGTCGGAGCCATCGCGACGGGCACCACGCGCACGATCATCATGCCAAATGCCGACGTCGATTTGTCGTCAATTGGCGGGCTGGCTGACGTGGTCGACGATACCACTCCGCAGCTTGGTGGATCTCTCGACGTGAACGGGCAGAAGATCGTCAGTGTCAGCAACGGCAACATAGACATCGAGCCGAACGGAACGGGCAACGTACTGCTCGGGAACTTCACGTTCGACGCCGATCAGACCGTGGGAGCCGGACAGGACAACTACGTCCTGACGTACGATCATTCGAGCGGAGTGATCAGTCTTGA
>Ga0070749_10002184_pt1 | contig 13168 bp, 14 predicted proteins | sample VirMetDEL_Nov_18_FD_75180 | JGI IMG/M metagenome (GOLD analysis project Ga0070749, IMG submission 75180) | Aqueous microbial communities from the Delaware River and Bay under freshwater to marine salinity gradient to study organic matter... | ecosystem: Environmental > Aquatic > Marine >...
AGAAGCAGGTGTTCAACGGCACCGTGGGCGGCGATGCTTCGGGCTTTCTCGGGCTGGCCGACGATGCCAACTACAACGGGGCCAGCGATGCTCTCGTGGTTGATGCTGGCGGAACGACTGCCGGAACTGGTTCCAGTGTCTGGTTCATTCGCTCGACTCCCGACGATGCTTCGATGGCTCTGGTCGGTGCTGGCGACGAAGGTCTCAGCATGGACAACATCAACTTCGTCATCGGCGAAACGTTCAAATCTCAGATCGCTGGCAGCAACAGTAAGCTGATGACGGCTCTCTGCCGTGACATCGGCGGCCATCTGGGGATTCAGGTTGGGAGCAAGTACGCTGTCGCTCGCATTGCAAACCTGACAGCCGACAGCGGCAAGGGTTTGACCGACAGCCTTCTGGCTGACGCTCTGGCTCTGTTTCCGAGTTCAGATCAGCCGACTCACATTGTCATGAATCGCCGGTCGCTGACTCAGCTGCGAAAGTCGCGGACGACTTACTCTCCGATTGGAGAGCCAGCTCCTCGACCGCGCGAGTATGAGGGCATTCCAATCGTGACGACTGATGCGATCACGAACACCGAGACGCTCTTGGCTTGATCGTCTGAGTCAGCCCGCGCGGGTTCCCGTCGTCAGTCTCCACCCTGGCGGCGGGGCTTTTTGAGAGTATTCCATGCCATCCCCAATCGCAACAGCAGCAGCAGCAGCCAGAGAGGCATCCCGACGAGCTCGTGGCGAGACTGTCACGTTCACGCGGGGCGCTTACTCGGTCTCGCTGCTGGCTGTTCGAGGGTCTACGGCATGGGATCGCACAGCACCGTTTAACGGTGTGCGAATTGGCGACAGGTCCACAGATTGGCTGATCAAACAAGCCGATCTCGTGGATTCTGGAGCTGCTGAGATTCAGCCACAACGCGGCGACGAAATCAGCGTGGATGGTGTGACGTTCCGCGTGATGCCATACGGGCCGGACAATCAGCTGTGGATGTATCACGATCGTGATCGGAAATACATCCGCGTGCATACGAAGGAGCGAGTGTAATGGCCAGCAGGTCCGCAACGCTCGCGAATGCTCTCGTGACAGCCATTTCCGGCTGGGCGTCCCTGCCCTCTGGCGTGACTGTTGCACGGGTGCGGTCGGTGACTCATTTGCTCGTAGACATGCCGACAGCGTCGGTCGGTCGCGTGGCGGTCATCGTGTCATCGGTGGAGGATCAGAGCAACCGTGGCGACGTTGCCGAGGACGTGTCGGTCGGTATTGTGGTCATCGGAAACTGTGACTCTGAGGCAGTCGCACAGTCGGACAGCTGGGATGAGTTTACCGAAGACTTGAGAGACTGGCTCCGGACATCGACGACGTTTAAAACCATTGATCTCGGCGGCGGTCTCGGGGCTCAGCGGAAAACAGTGTCAACGCTGACAGTCGTTGACGCGGACATGCTCGACGAAAGTGAAATCTTTGTCTCTGTGACTGAGGGCGTCTGGTTCCTCAGCGTGGGGGCGAGATCATGAGCCAAGGGTCGTTTTACGGTTTTGTTCAGCTCGGGTTTAGCAGCAAATCCGGGAACATGGTCAAAATGCAGGCTCGTTTTTTTCTCGACGAGTCAGGGCAGATCCGGAAAGCGGCGGCGCATTTGAAACCAAAGATGTTTCGGTTTCTGAACCGATCCGGGGCGGCTGTGCGGCTGGCGGGTCGGCGAAAACTGAAACCGGCGAAGCGGATCACACTCAGGGAAGCAAGGCGGCGAACGGCGTCAAACTTTGGTTTTCTCGGCGGCAGTCGTCAGCGAAACATCATGAGCTGGCGTCTCGACCGATACGAGGAGCAGCTGAAGCAATATCGAAAAGGCCGAGCGGCTGAGACTCGCTCTCGCAAGAGCAACGAGTTTCGACCGAATCCATATCAAAAGCCTGAGCTGCCGTATGAAACAGCTCTAAAAGGTGACGCTCCACTCCTTCATGTCGAATGGGACAAGGGCACCAGCCCACTGAAAAATCGGCTGTGGTACGCTTTGAAAACCAGAGAGAGCGCAGCCAATTCAATGACACCAGACGAGGTCGTGATCGGGCCAGCACGAATCCGAACAAAACCAAGCAAGCGGGCCGGGGCGAATGCGATGAAAAGCCTCCGCCAGCTTGAGGACGAACATCCGTTTATGGTCCCAGCTTACAAAGCTGTGGAGCCGAAATTCCCCGACTATTTGAGACAAGCATCTCTCCGAGGAGGTTAGAACAATGGTTGATGCAGTGGCTGGTTCTATTTTGGGCGACGATTGCAAGCTCTACTATTCTGCGACCCTCGGCGGGTCCGGAGTGCTGACCGAAATCCCGGTCATCATCGACGACACACTCGCCAGTGAGCGGCGAGCAGTCGAGAGCAACTGTCGCGGCGATGCTGAAATCGGCGAGCTGATCGGCAAGCCAAAGCACGCGATCAGCGGGACCATTCTGGCAAAACGAGACACATCGGGTGTCGGGGCGACTTTCGTGGCCCTGCGGGATGCCTACGTTAACGGGACCATTCTGCACTTTGCGATGGCGACTGGTGACATCACCCACATCGGGCAGTATGTTTTCCGGTTGGAGGGCAGGCTGAAGCGGTTCGAGCAGACGAATCCAGACAACGACACCGTAAAGGTCTCATTCGAGATCACACACGCTGGCGAGAATACTTACGCCAGTAACTTTTCGACAGTGACATCCTGAGGAGGTGGAGAACATGGCTCAGCAACTCGGACAGATCGACGAAGTGAAGGTCAGCAGGTTGGACGGCTCGACCGTAACGGTGAAGCTGCAGGTGGTCGGGCTTCCAAAGCCATCCGGGCCAGTGCAGCCTGATCCTGCTCCAGAACCAGTCGACACTGTCGACGCAGAATAAGGAGAACGCAGGTGGAGCGTTCTTGTTATGTTGACATTGCAGGGGTCGAGCATGTTCTCCGGATCACGCTCGCCACTGCGAGGCGGTTGAAGGAATCGGTCCAGATTGATCTGCTGAAGGCGGTGTCAGAACCGGCAACGCTGAAGCAGCTGCTGGATCGTATCGGGGAAGATCCAGCGTTTGTCCTTGAGTTTTTGGCGATTGTCGAGGGTGTATCGGCTGAGGCTCTGGAAGCCGTGGCGGATGCGACTGTCTTGGAGGCAGCATCGACAGCTATGGTCGAGGCGATTATTGATTTTTTCCCCGAATCCAGTCCGCTGAAGGGTCCGATCCGGAATCTGATGACGCAAGTGGAAATAAACCAGAAAGCGTCGTCGGCTCTGATCGAAGCGGCACTGGAGAACGCGATCAGCGAGGCATTCCGTTCGGCGGAATCGTCATCTCTGATGGCGACGAGTGGCTCTGGCGAGTGATTGGCGTTCTGGGCTTCCGGCATGTCGAGGAGGTCGACCGTCTGACATTGCGGGAACTGCTGTGGATGCTGCAGGGTCGGCAGTATCACGACCACATGATCGGGAGCCATGTCGTGGCGGGAGTGTGGAACGCTCAGCGAACAAAGACCAGCGATCGCGTCTGGTGGTTTGGCGACTTCCATCCTGACCATCTCGGCAGGCAGAAACAGCGGCCCACTGGCCGACAGGCAGTGAAACAAGTGGCCCAAACATGGTTCGCTCCCGGCGACATTGAATGGGCAGACGGGCATAGCGCGGAGGCGATCTAATGTCGGCAAGAGGAATCGAAGCGGCAAGAGCGTTTGTTCGGATCTATGCCGAAGACTCACGACTGAAGCAAAGCCTGACGGGAATCCGTGGTCAGTTTCAGCGGTTGAATTCATCGCTGAGCGGGCCAGCTGTCCAGGCGGCCATGGCGGGTCTCGTGGCGGCTGGTGCGGGCGTGGTCAAGGTAGCGATGGACATGGAGCGGGTCGGCGTGGCCTTCCGGGTCATGATCGGCGATGCGGAAAAGTCGCAGCAACTGCTGAAAGATATCGCCGACATGGCGAGGACATCTCCGCTGTCCATCGCTCAATATCAGAAAGCTGGCCAGACGCTGCTCCAGTTTGGGATGCAGGTCAGCGAAGTCCTGCCGGTTCTGGATTCTCTCGGCAACATTGCAGCAGGCGACGGCGAAAAGCTGTCGCGTCTCGCTCTGGCATTCGGTCAGATGCAGGCAGCCGGGCGGCTCATGGGGCAGGATCTGCTCCAGATGATCAATGCAGGGTTTAATCCATTGCAGGAGATCAGCGAGCGTACCGGCGAATCTATGGAGTCCCTGAAAAAGCGAATGAGCGAAGGTGGCGTGTCTGCTGCGGAGGTTACGAAGTCATTCCGAGCGGCAACTGCGGCTGGCGGGCGTTTTGCTGGAATGAATGAGGAGATCAGCCAAACGGCGGCGGGCGTGTTTGCGACGATGCAGTCAGAGGTCTACGAGCTGGCGATCGCGATGGGAAACGTTTTGCTCCCGACAGCGAAGGGTGTGCTGGCAGCGATGCGGGGGATCACTGCGGTCCTGAGCAACATGCCGGAGGGGCTTGTCGCGGCGGCGACTGCTGTGATCGCATTCGTGGCGGCGGTCAAGTCTGTCACGATTGCACTTGCCGCGTATGCAAAGGCTCAGGCGATCGCTCAAGGGCTCAGCGGGCCGAAGGGCTGGGCTACCTTGGCGGCTGGAGTGGTGGCGGCAGGCGCAGCCGTGGCAGTGCTGAACGCAGCCGAAGAAGATTACATCAAGACGACGAGAGACTCCCACTCTCCGATGAATACCATGGCTGGCGACTTGGCTGGCATAGCAAAGGCGGCAGGGGCAGCTGGTAACGCTCTGGGATCGGCGGAGTCAAAGCTGCTCGGGCTACGGTATCAGGTCGATGATGCACGCGACCCAATGGCGGCGATCAAGCGAGAGATGGCGGATTTTCGGCGAGAGCTGGAGGCAGAGCTGGCCCCTCACTGGCTGGAGGCTGGCGTCGGTGATACATGGGTCAACGCTCTACTGGAAAGCAAGGTCGGGCTTACCGGCATGATGCAAGAGCTGACAGACGAGATCGCAGTTCTTGGAGGGCAGGCGACAGAGACAGAACTGGCCTTGGCTCGCATGGCATCGGCTGGCGTCGACCCGAAGCGGATCGGCGAACTGAAAGCACTGATTGCAGAACGCGATCGGCTGGCAAAGCAGCAAGAGGCGAAGGACTACTACAAGCAACGCCAAGAGGAGATGAGCCGAGCGGCTGAGAATGTCCGGCTGGCAATTGAGGATATCGAGACGACATTTGCACGAGAACAGAAGCGGCTGGCTGATTTGGTTTCTGCCGGGCTCCTGACTCAAGCTGAGGCAGATGAGTTTCTGGAGCAGAATCCGGAGTTTGCCGCTCTGATGCGTGGCGAGAGGCTGCGCGATGCACTGCAAGCAGACACGAAAGCCCAAGACCTGCGAACGGTCAGCGGTGCCAGTGTGCTGACTCGGCTGATGAACAGCCAGCAGCAGCTCGACCAGCGACAGGTGCAGCTTCTGCAGCAACAGCGGGAACTAACCCGGCGACTGGTGACAGTGACGGAAAAGGGTCTTGTGGCTTGGGAGGTCTGATAGATGGCAACGGCAAAACTATGCGAACGAGGGCAGTGGAAGCAAGCGGAGGATGGCTCGGAGACGGTCGTCGACGTTTATCAGATCATTGCCAGCAGCGAAACGGAATCTATCACATCCATTCTTGCAGCGTCCGGGCTTCCGGCAAAGGGCAGCAGCCATGCAGAGAAGACATCGGCCATTCTTGTCGATCAGGATCTGAATCAAGACGATTCAGTCCGCACTGTCTGGCATCTCAACTGCCGATATTCCACAGCCATCGAGACTCGCGAAGATCAGGCGTATGGGAGCCAACGAACAAAAGGCGGAATGAGGTCCAGTTCGGTCGAGGTGCCAGCATTTTTTGACACTTACGGTTATCCACTCGTCAACACTGCTGGCGATTCCTATGAGGGCCTCGGGCGAAAGGTGCGGACGCGGACAGTCAACGTGACACACAACGCGACCAGCATCCCGAACTATATCTTCAATTTGAGCGACACCCTCAACGCGGCGGCGGTGACGATTCTCGGCACCAGCTACCCAGCCAGAACTTGCAAACTGACGGACGTCAACTGTCCAGACGAGCCAGTCCGCGATAACGCGGGGGATCTATATTATCCGGTGACCTACAACATCGAGATAAACCCGATCGGCTGGCAAATTCTGCTCCCGAACAAAGGGCCGAATGAGCTGATCTATCAAACGCGGGCAAGTTCAACAGCAGACTGGAGCGACGACACGAAGGCGAACTATGACAGCAAGCTGCCAACCACAGACAGGCGGATCATCAAAAGGCCGATCGAGTCTGAGGAGCAGCAGAATCTCGGCGGCGAGATCTGGCTGGACGAGAACGGGCAGGCGGTCACAGTCACAACACTGACAGCAACCAGCATCGGCACAGCAAACATGACAGCCGGGTCCGGAGCGATCACCATGGTGACGGGCACGCTACCCGAGAAGGTCGGAAGCCTGATTCGGGTCGAGGGTGCCGGGCTCAAGGGTCGGTTTCTCGAAAGCAATCTCCTCAGCATTGCCAGCGGTGGCGGCTCTGGTTATTTAACGCGGGACGCACTGGAAGACGTCAGCGGCGGCGACGTCTACGTCAGCGGCGTCATCGTCAACGAATTCCTCCTCGAAGACGTGGCGGACTGGTCATCACTCCCACTACCAAATAACCAACCATGACACAAAACCGCCACATCGTGACAGATCAAGAGGGAGCCCGCACCATCCAGCGGCTGATCCAGTCGGAGGGCAGTGTGTCCACTGGTGGGCTTGCTCCGGGCTCCATCCCGACAGGTCAGGCGGTGGTGGTGCGGCTCCAGTCTGCAATCACAGCTGGCAGCACGGACGCAGTCACAGCGGATGTCATGGAGCTGCAGGGCGGCAGCTGGCAAACGACAGGAGCCACGATTGAGGTCCGCAGCCTGACAGGTCAGGCGGTCAGCATCACAGGCCGAAGGATTGCCAGGCGGATCGGCCGGCACGGCTGGGGGGTGGTGGAGACATGAAGCCACGGAAGATCAGCACAGACCGAGACGGAGCGCGGGCACTGCGGCGGCTGATGCGTCCCGATACAAGTCCGCAACGATTGCGGCCGGCGGCAATCCCGAAGCAGTCCGGAGTAACGGTTGAGATTGTCGACGAGATCGCGGCGGGAGACTACAGCCAGCATCAGGCGAAGCTGTTGACGATGCAGGGCGGTCAGCTGCAGGAAACAGGCAACACGGTGCCGGTCAGGCATGTCGGCGAGTCAGTGGTGCCAGCAGGGACGCGAGCGATCGTGGAGCCATGCGGGCGGCTCGGGCTTTGTTTCTCTCGCACTGACAACGGGCGGCCAGAGGTCGGAATCAGTTTACAGCGATTGACCAAGGCGGTCGGTCCTCAAAGCAATTACTTCGGCGACGAGGATCTTAGCTGGTCGGCATATCAGCCAGCTTTGAGTTTCCCATATGGTGGCATTGGTGGCATTCTCCAGAATTATCTGCCAAGCTGGACAAAGGAGGGGCACTGGAGAGCAGATGGTCCATTTTCGGAACCGTACGACAGCATTGACGATCCGCTGACAGTGCCGGGCTCGACGGTGCCATGGACAGCAACATGGGACCGCAAGCTCCAGCCGTTTCGGTGGGAGCTGTCTGCAGGCTCAGCCGGTGGTGTGGGCATTGGTCGCGGATGGCAGTGGAGTTGGCGGTATTCAGAGCACTGGTGGTCGCAATACGCCCGCTTCAACTGGCTAATCTACCCAGGCAGCGATTACGGGCCAAGCGGAACGACACTCGGCCCCAATTCACACCTTTGGCCGATGACTCTCGACAGCCTTGATCTGAGTCTTTACGGTCATTGGTGCTTTAAGCGGCACGGGTTTCAATCGTATGACACAATGTACGGCTGTGAGATGGAATGCCGGGCGTATCGCGTCTGGATTGACGGCGTAGACGTCACTGGCGTCGTCTCTGGCCCATTTACGATTGGCGAGCCAGCGACTGGCTACAATCGTCGAGGATCGTTCACAGCTGGGACACATGTCGAAGCGGCGATCACAGCGGCGCAACATCAGAGCAAGTCAGTCCAGTTTGATATCTGGCTGAACGCTACGTTTACTCTGACCAGCACAACCAGAGACAGCAGTGACAATCCGACCGTGACACGAACAGACAAGCCGATGATTTTCTCGCATGAGTTCGGCGCGGGCGGGTTTACGGGGCTGAATTCAGCGAACGTCTACCAGCAAATCAGCCAAGGGCAGGTCTGGGATTTCAAATTTAACGGCGTGACGGTCGGCGGCTTGTCGTCAATCCAAAACACAGACAACGAGCCCACATGGTACTGGGACAGCTCAACAGGCTCCGATCGGTGGGGCTTTGACACTTCCGCCGATGAAGTTTATTTTCGCTGGTGGGGCGAAATTCCGATAATCATCGTCTACATCGACTCGGCGGCATTTCCCGCCGACGATTGGACGTGGGGCGGTGAGTTTATTTACGCTCCAGCTGACTCCGGCGACTACACTGGCCATGATATAGAAATGGGCTTTAACTACACTCCGGGAGTCTGGGACGTGGACACGGCGACGACATTCGTCCCGATCGGTGGCGTCGGTTACGCTCCCGACCATCTCTGGCTCGATCCGCAGCTCGGCGTGGGCTATCGCGACCAACTTCCATCCTCGATCACAGTGGAGCCAGCTTGATGGCGATCTCCTCCTCACTCACATCCACTTGGAGCAGTCCCACAGACTGGCCAGTCAATTCGGTCTGGTTCCCCGTGCGGCTCACCGGGACTGGCTCGATTGAGTTCCGTTTTTCTCCGGCTCAGCCGAGCAGCAACGCGGCAGGAGTTCCGATCGAGGCTGGGACGCATTACCTCGGCACGCCATTCCTCGGGCATGTTCCTTGGTTTCGGGTCACTACTGGCTCCGCCACTCTGTACTACGAATCAGACTCCGGGCTCCCGATGGACGTCGACACAGTCGGAAACGCCTACGATGACGGGACAATCGACACATTCACTCAGACCGATCTGATCTCAGTTGGTTTTGATGATTCAGCGTCCACGGCCACCGAGTACGCGGCGTATCTGATCACAGCAGCAGCGGCGGGGCTCACCGCAGCTGCTGGCGTTTACAAAGCGGCTCTGACTCTTTCGATGTCGTCGATGACCAGCAGTCGGACGCTCAGGGTTTACGGTCTGGAATACGCCAGCAGTCAGGCCAGCAGCGTTACGAGCCTGACGGCTTTGCAGGGGCTGACGAAGACGACAGCCTACGCGGAAGCGACAACGTCGGCGGGGGCTCAGTGGCTGACGCTGGACATCACGACAATCATCGAGGAGCTGCAGGGCGTGAGCAGCTGGGGAACATCGTCGCCGATCCAGCTGATGATCGAAGACACAGGAACAGCATCGACAGGGCTCGACAGCACGGCAGCGATCGACGCAGGTGACATCGCAACGACGAAAGTCACGATCCTGATGGATGACGGCTCAGAGCTTGGGACTGGTGTCGGCGGCATTCCGTAAAATTCGGTTCCCCTATTTATCCGGCTTGCGAGTGATCGCCAGCGGTGGGAAACTGTCCAGACTGTTGAGGTGGATCACGCGGGGCGAATGATGTGGAACAAAAACAAAAACCAGACGAACAGGACAACGGGCTGGACCTGCGGTTTCTTGGGTTCCGGCTTCGGGTGTCCGCTGAATCACTGTCCGACATTCTCAGGTTTCTGAAGCCAGAGCGGCGAACAGCTGTGAGGGCGTTTTTTTACGGCCTTTTTGCCGTCATGGTGTGTTACGCGGTGAGCCTAATACTATGACCGAAATGCTTGAAAGTCAGTTCGTTCTCGCAACGGCGGCGGCGTTTGTTTGTTTCTTGGCTGGTGTGTTTTTGTGGCACTATCGAGATCTGTCTTTGCAGCCTCTTTGTAAGGCGTTTTTCGCCCTGTCTCCGTTCATGCTTTTTTGCTGGGGAACCAATGCGATCGAAGTGGCTGCAACTGTTGAGCAGATGCTGGCGGCACGAAAACCAGTCGAGATCAGGCCAGCGAGCGAGCAGGCCGAGACGTTTTGGGCGGCTGTGGAATTCGAAACAGAGGGAGGAAATCATGTCAGGTGGAGAGACGGCGGGCAATGGACAGTGGCCAGTGCAAGTGACCCGAACGGCAGTGGATGGACTGGACCAGTGTCAGCTCGAATCGGATGCAGTGGACGCAGCCGGAGCGGAGCTGGACCAGCTGCTGAAGACTTTGAGAGACAGGATTGAGCGGCTCTACATGTGTCGACGGTCGATGTCATTGAGTGAGGCAGCGGACAGCGGCGATCATTCGGACGCGCTGGTGCTGCAGACAACACTGGTGGAATTGGAAGCCTATGGTGGACGGCTCCCGGATCTGATCAAGGGAATCAACACCAGAGAGGCTTGACGAATGAACGATCTGGCGACACTCCACGATGAGCTACTGATCGGCCATCCAGTGACGGGGCCATACGCAGCAGACGCAGCGACAGCAGCGGCGGAAATCAACGCGCTAAACCGGACCCGGACGGTTCCGATTTCATCCGGCGAGCTGCTGGCGTGGTCAGGCGCAAAGTCTGACGGCGATCGTCCTCGCATCATCAAGATCGAGGAAGGCGAGAACTCAGCGGTGGAGGACGTGGCGGCCATCTGCAAAGTGGCAGCCGAGACGATCAGGCGAGACGGAACGGAGTTGGATCTGAGCCGGGCCGATCGGGTGGCGATGGTGTCGGCACTTGTGGCGGCCGGAGTATTGTCACAGGCAGACTCAGACAGCCTGTATGCACTGGCAACCGAAGCGATCAGCAGGGCAACGGAGATTGGCCTGAGCAACGTCAGAGCCGGAACGGTGGAGCAGGCAAGAGCATTGACACAGCAGCAGGGGGGAGGCGTCTGATATGGCAAACGAAATCTATTTACTGCCGGGGACGGCGGTGACATGGACGGATTCTGGTGGTGATAACGCGATGACGTTCGCCAGCTTGGCAGCCGATGGCGTTCGGGTCGGCGCTCAGGACGATCTGGGAGCTGCTGCTCGACCGCGGCTCTATGCCTGGCGTTTTGTCGTCGATGGTTTTTCCACTGCTCCAGTGGTCGGCGAGACTGTCGACGTGTATCTGGCTGCTGGTGATGGGACATACATCGACGGCAATGTCGGGGCGTCAGACGCGGCTGGCTCGACTGCTCAACTGCCGAACCTGCTGTTCCTTGGCTCGGCAACAGTGCAAACGACGAGCACGACTGACGATCTGGTAATCAGCGGTCAGGTTGAGCTATCGCATCGGTACGTGTCGCCGGTCGTCCACAATAACACGGCAGACGCTCTCAGTGGTGGCCGGTTCATTCTGCAGCCTGTCCCGGATCAGATTCAGTAATGCAGACGTTTTCCACAATCGCACACAATGCCAGCGAGGCATCCTATCCGCATCTGCGGCGGGGGCTTGTTGGCGCGTGGGTGCCATCACTCGGCGTGACTGGCAACACACTGCGCGACGTGTCAGGGCGTGGTAATCACGGCGTGTTAACGAATATGGACGCCGCGAGCGATTGGGAAATGACAGCAACTGGCCGCGCGATTCGTGCGGCTGGTGGCCAAGAGTTTATCGAAAGTGCTTTCTCCGGCTTGCCTGCGGCAGACGTGCCATTTACGTTATTTTTTGATTGTCGGGTTTTCGCCCTCAGGCAGCTTTCGGTGATCGGCGGCGTCGGTGTCGGCGGCTTGCCTGTGCCTGGCGGTAACGTCGGGAAATACTGGCTGAACTACTCGTCAAATTTTTATTTTTGGGGCGGGGCGAACGACTGGAATACTGGGTTTGCGATGGTGTACAACCAAGACATCCGGGTCGCTTGGAGATATGACACCGTCAACATGCAGCTTTTTGTCAACGGCTCATTGGCGGCTACTCGCACCGGATACACTCCATCAGTGGCGGCCAGCAAGCTAACACTATTCAGTCGCCACCCCAGCGGCAGCACTGTGCCGGATTGCACTGTTCGGCAGTTCTGCGTGTGGGACAGAGCGTTAACTGCAAATGAGATCAGGCGGCTTGACGCTGCCACGGCGGGCGAGTGGCTGAAACGCAAGCGGCGGCGGGTGTACTCGATCACAGCGGCTCCGGTGGTCTATGGTCAGCGACTATCACGACACAGGACAATTCTCGGCGGAGGTCTCCGATAATGTACGCGCGGAATTCAGCAAGTCCTCGACCGATCACCGTCGGGCAAATCATTCTGATCGCTGATGGAACTGTCCAGACCACTGGCGTCGCGGCGAAGGTCCGCAAGGATGGCGGGACGTGGACGGCGGCCAGCGGTTCGACTTCCGTAGAGGAGGGCGTTTGGAGTTATACACCGACACAGGGCGAAACAGATTGCGAGGCTCTGGAAGTGCTGGTCTACAAGGCCAGCTGTTATCAGGCATGGCAGGAAGTGATCACGACAGCGGTCTCGACGTTTGGTAAGGTGCAGGCGGCGACGGTCGACGATAAAACAGGTTACAGCCTCGCAACTGCACCACCAACAGCGGCGGCCATCGCGTCAGCAGTCTGGTCAGCAGCGAGCCGGACGCTTTCAGCGTTTGGGTTCAGCGTCACAGTCGGAACCAATAACGACAAAACCGATTACGCTCTCAGCGAGACAAGCCGCGACGCAATCATCGCCGATTTTCTCGCCCATGTGATCACCAAGGGCTCAGCGGGCACGATTGAGCGGGCATTCTGGCAAGCGGCCAAGGCTCAGGCCAGTGCGGCTGGTGAGGTCTCGGGGACTCCAACAGCATCAGCGTTTGACACTGATCTCACGGCGACATCTGGGGCGTTCGACCATCTCCTCATTGTGTTCACTTCTGGCAGTCTGGCCGGCGAGGCTCGACCGATTGACGCCTACAGCTCGACGAATGGCCGCATCACACTCCAAGAGGATTTGACGGCGGCACCATCGTCAGCCGATGAGTTCCTGATCGTTCCAAGTCATGTCCACCCAATCAGCGAGATTCAGTCCGGACTGGCAACATCGACGGCACTGGAAACCGTGGACAGTAACGTCGATACACTCGTGGCTCGGATCACTTCGACACTGTTCTCCGGGATCACCAGCATGGCGAGCTGGCTGGGAGCACTGGCCGGCAAGACTGCGGACAGCTCAACGCTGACCGAGATTCAG
>Ga0070749_10002185_pt1 | contig 13167 bp, 5 predicted proteins | sample VirMetDEL_Nov_18_FD_75180 | JGI IMG/M metagenome (GOLD analysis project Ga0070749, IMG submission 75180) | Aqueous microbial communities from the Delaware River and Bay under freshwater to marine salinity gradient to study organic matter... | ecosystem: Environmental > Aquatic > Marine > Coastal...
GATGTCTGCGGTTTTTGTGCTGTTTGATTCATAGCGTTGCCTTGCTCAGATGGGTTAAGCCGCGGTTTTCTCAGCCGGCACTTGATACAGCTCGGTCAACAGGCGCTCCACGTCCGGCAAGCCTTTAAGAATGCACATGTTGGCCAGCTTGTTTTTGTCCTGCGAAGGATTGGCCTCCACCAACTTCCCAAACCGATCCTCGTTCACGGGGTCCAGATAGATGCTCAAGCACGCTCCGCGAGCGCGTGGTTTGGTGTCTTTTTTTCGTGTGTCGCGTTTCATGTTCACTGCAAGGTAGCGAACATCGCTACAACGTCAAACTATTTCTTGAAAATAAATTCATGCCAAGTAAATTGATGCGTATGAAATCGAAATCTCCTTTATCCCTTCGCCTCGACGAAGACGTGAGGGCGCGTCTGACGGAGGTTTCTAAACGCACTGGCTTGCCGGAAGCAGCCATTGCCCAAATGGCTATCACGGCCGCCGTGGCTGCCACTGAGAAAGCTGGTTATCGGCTGGTTTTGCCGATTGAGTTTGAGGTCAAGCATGTAGCGCAGCCAAACCCACAACCCGCAACAATTTATCCCCCACACCAAAACGAGCGCACCGTGGCGGAAGACCGCCCTTTGAAGAAAGCCGCCGCATAATCCCCTTTCCCGGCAACTGTCACGAACCTTACTTGCTCTAACCTATGAAAAAACTGCTGCTAATCCTCCCCTTGCTCGTGCTGCCCTTGCTCACTGGCTGCCTGGTGGCTGCCGTGGGCGCGGGCGTGGGCGCGGTCAAATACGGCAACGCCAAACACCGCGACGCCTACGCCAAATACCGCACCGAGGCCGAGCGCAACAACACCGACCGCGAAAAGTCCGGCCTCCAGCCCGTGAAGGTGCTGACCTTCGACGAATGGGTGAAGGGCAAGGAATCCCTGCCCGCCAAATGAGGCGAGCGCCGACCGCCACTCAAACCGCCACACCTCGGGAAAATGACTGAAAAGGCCAATGAAAGCAGTGGGGCCAACTACCTTGACACGGTAGGGGTCGCAGGTTCGAACCCTGCACCGCGCACCACCTTCAAACCCAAGCAAACCCGCATGAAATCAGGCGAATTCCTCATTTTCCAGCGCAGAGCCAAGCTCCCACTTCTGCGCTCCATTACCCACGGCAAACCCGCTTTTACCCACGGCAAACCGCCACAAACCGCCACAGCATGAAACCGCGCTGGGATGCCAAACGCCAACGCTGGTGGGTCGCCTCGTATCAGGGCGGCCGGCGGCGGCGGTGGTCGTTCACCTCCAAGGCCAAGGCCGAGGGCAAGGTGGCGCAGTTGCGGGCGGATCGGGAAGGCTTCGGCCAGGTGTGGCTGGAGCTGGAGCCGCGCGAGCGGGCGGAAATCTGCGGCGTGCTGGAGCGCATCAAGGCCAAGGGGCTCACGCTGCGGCAGGTTTGGGATGCGTTTGAGCAGCATGGGCTGAAGGCGCGCGGGGCGTCGGCCACGGTGACGGTGGCCTTGGCCCGGCTCGCCAATGAGCAGCTCACCAGCAATCTGCGCCCGAACTACATCCGCGACGTGGCCCGCTGCGTGCGGCAGTTTGCCCGCGGCCGGGAGGAGTCGCTGGTGGATCAGTTCACCAAGGCTGACGTGGACGCTTTCGTGGCGGATGCGGAATCGCCGAACACCCGGGCGACGCGGCGGGGCCGGCTGCTCGCGTTCTTCTCGTTCTGTCAGCGGGAGAAGCTCGTCGCGGAGAATGTCGTCTTGTCCGTGGCCAAGGTGCGCGTGGATGCCCTCCCGCCGCAATACTTCACGCCCCAGCAGTGCCAGCAGCTCATGGCGTTGGTGGAAGCGCATTGCCCCGGGCTGCTGGCCTGGACGGCGCTCGCCCTATTTGCCGGCGTGCGGCCCGAGGACTGCGACCGGATGACGTGGAAGGCGATCAACTTGGAGACGGGGGAATTCAGCCTGGAAGCGGCCAGCTCCAAGTTGCGCAGCCGCGCGACTATTCCGCTGACCCCGAACTGCCTCGCGTGGCTGATCCACGCGCAGGAGCGGGGGGCCGTGCTGCCGGTGAGCGAATCCGTCCGCCGCCGGCTGTGGGAGCCCGTGAAAGCCGGCATGGGGCTGGCGGCGTGGCCGCAGAAGGTGCTGCGCCACACGTTCTGCACCTACGGGGAAAAGCTCTACGGGGCCAAGTGGGTTTCTCAGCGAGCGCGGCACAGCGAGGCAGTGCTGTTCAAGCACTACAACAACCGCGGTGCGACCGAGCTGAACGCGAAGGATTTTTTTAACATCGAGCCAAACGCAACCAACGAAACGCATGAGCATCACCGAGCCAATCCTGAAGCAAGCCGCAGAACTCAAGGCGCTACGCCGCTGGCGGCAGCGGACGGCCAGCAAGCTGAAGGCGTGGCGGCAGCGGGTAAAGCAGGCGGAGCAGGACGCCCGCGCGGCCAGGGCGCAAGTGGAAGGCTACCGGAAACAAGCTGAGGCGGCGCTGCGCGTGCTGAACGAAACCAAGACACCAATACACTACCTGCGCAACGGAATCCTTGTAACTGGAAGCGAGCGGATCACCTCTGAAACCGTCCGCGCAGAAGGAGAAGCCCCATGACCCAACCCAAGCAGCCAATCACCAAGCGGGACATTGACCGGGCGGCTCCTCAAATTCACCGGGCAACACCTGCGCACGCCGAAGCGCGCAACCCAGCCAACCACGCTATGAACGCATCAACAACCGAACGACTGGACCGGATTAACGCCGCGCTGTGCCATGTGGCCAGAATGCAGGATTTTTTTCGCGCGGTCGGGCCTGAGCCGATGAACTACGCCATTCGGCTGAGAATGGAAGCGGTTCCAACAGACGATCCGCGCTGGCAATATGAGCTTCCGCAAGAATTGTTTCAGACGGCTTGCGAGCTTGGGTTTGACCGGCTTCACGGATTAACTCTTTTCTCAGCGCCTCCCGCTCAAAGCTGAATCCACCAGCCGCTCCGCCGTCCGTTTCACCTCGTCGTCGGGCTTCCGGTCGAAAGTCTCCACCGCGCCCCTGAGCCGGTCGGGCTGCGGGGTGAAGGTCTTTGCGCCCTTCTTGGGGAACAGGCCAGCCTCCTTGCCCTTGAGCGCGCCGAGGCGTTCCCAATACTGGACGGCCCGGACAAGCTGCTGCCGCTCCGCGCGGGTGAGGCTGCGAATAAACTCCGCGCGCTCCTTCTCGTTCAGCTCGGCCAGCGGGGCTTGGTTGCGAATGCTCGCCCGCAACCGCTCCGCCGTGTAGCCAAAGCCAAGCAGCCGCGTGTAAAACCGTTCCGCTGCGTCCACGTCTCCGAGATACACCGCGCGCCGGAAGCTGCGCAGGGCTTGGGCCTCGGGGGCGGTGTAGTCGCCGGCCTCGTAACGCTTGCCGGTCTTCTCATACTTCCACGCGCTCACCTTCTCCTTCACCTCGTAGAACGCCCACTGCTCCGGGTCGCGGCGGCGCACTTGCAGGATAAGCTGCTGCATCACGTCGCTGGCTGGGCGGGGGTAATAGTCATTGTCAAAGGCTCGGCGCAGGAGGTCCACGCCGTCGCGGTCGGTCATCGTGGTCAGCACGGCAAACACCTTCTCCCGGCCCGACACACTGCGCATGTTGGTTACGTCCGGGAATGGCTGCTTGCCGCTGGCCGCGATGAACGCGCCCTTGCCAATGGGTCCCGTGCTCTGCGCCACCTTGTTCACCACGTCGGGCACCAGTTGCTTGGCGTAATCGCCGGCCAGGCGCTCTAACGTGATGTCGCCGCGCGCATACTCGGCGAAGAGCCGGGCGAGGTTGTCCCCGCCAAACCAGCTCACCACGTCCGAGAAGGCCGTGGGCGCATACACCACCCGCGTCTGGCCGCGCGCATCTTTGCCGAGGATGAGGTGGAAACGTCGGCGGTCGGCATCGCTCAAGGTCGCTTCGAGGTCGTCGTCGTCGTCCCACGCGCCGGCCATCGCACCGCCGACCGTGTTCCACAGGTGGACCGCTGCATAGGGCAACGCCAGCCGGAGCGCCGTGTAGGTGGCCACTGCCCGCGCTGACTGCGCCGCGCTGCCAAACTCGCCCTTGGCAATCATGTCCCGGAAGTTCTTCAGCAGGTTCACGTGATACCGGAAGTTGACTTCCGTCCATGAGTAGAACGGCACCAGGTTCTTGCGCAGCCACTCGCCCGCCACGCTCATGTCTCCGTAATCGCCGAACGTGCGCCGGCTGATAAACGCCGCCTTGGCCTCGGGACTGCGCTCCTGCTCGACGTCCTTCCAATACGCCCCAGCATAAACCGGGTTTTTGCCCGCCTTGATGCGCTCCAAGTCCGCAAGGAACTTCGCATACCGGAAACTCGCCTCGCGCAACCGGCTCAGGTCAATCGTGCTTTTCACCTTGGCCCCGGAGAGCAGGCGCACGATGGGGATGACCGGCATGGTCGCGCCCTTGACCACGTTGCCCGCCATGGCCAGCGCGCGCTGGGTGTCGGTGCGCAGTTGGTCGAAGGCCGGCGAGTCCTTCACCTTTCCCACCTCGGCAAAGGTCACGGTGTCGAGGACACTGTGCTCGAAAGTCGCGCGTAACTCGGGCGTGGCGGCGTCGTCGTCAATGAACTGCACCACCTCGCGGAAGGCCCGCGGGAGATACTTGGCCATGCCGAGGTCCGCGCCGCCCACCTTGTCCACCACGTCGGAGAGCGTGTTACCCCACTCATAGCGGACGTAGTGCCAGGGCGCGAACAGCGTGTCCAGCTTCCACAACGCCACCGCCCGGCGGCTGGCCTTGATGAGCGGCGACTTCGCCCGCGCGTCTTCCGTGCGCTGCCGCTCCGCCAGCCCGTCCAGCGCCTCGGCGATTTCCTTGGGCAACACCCACGGCTGCTTGTCGCCGGCCACAAGCGCCTGCTGGAGCATGTCCGCCGTCACGGTAAAGTCCATGTTGAGCGCCTTCAGTTGCTCCACCACATCGCCAGACTTGAGCGTGACTTGCAGCGCCTTGGCGAGAGTTTCCACGTCCAGCAAGTAGCCGGGGCGCAAAGGCAGCTTCTTGGTGGCATCGTAAAAGACGTAGCCGGGCGGCAGGTTGTCCGGGGAACGCCACTCGAACTTGCCCGCCGTGCGGCCGGCAGCGGCGGCCATGGCTTCCACGCGCTCCTTGATCTGCGCGGAGATGTCGAGGGGTTGCAGCCATTCCTCCACTGCGTCCTGGTGCGCGTTGTCCGCCAGCACCTCGGCCGCGTGCCGATAGACCGCTTGCAAGTAATCCGTCTCGATGGCTTTCCGGCTGCCCACAGGGTCCACCAGATAGCCGCGGAACCGCTCTTCGGTTGTCGGCTTAAGCCGGGCCAAGTGCTGGCTGGTGAAGTCGAGGACTTGGTGCGGGAAGTAAGCCCCGTTCTTCATGTCCTCGGGAATGAGCAGCCCGTGGTCGAGCAACCGCTGCTCCAAGTCCGCCATCATCCGGTAATGCCGGTCCATGGCCTCCTTGATGGCTGCCTGGGCGGGGCTCTTCTCGATGGCTGCATTCACCCGCGCGTGCTCGTTCACGATCTCCTCGATGGTCAGCCCGCCGGGGAACTTAAACGCGCCCTTCTGCTTGGGCTGGAGCATCTGGTAACGGCTCTCATAGTCGTTGTAGAGCACCGCCAGCTTGAACAAGTGCAGGGGGTTCTCCGCCAGCTTGCCCTCCGCCTCGGCAAGTTGCCGCTGTAACTCGGCAATCTTTGCCGGTGGGTTGGCCTCAAACTCCGCCAGTGCCTCGCGCCGTTCGCGGATGGCGGGCCGGCTGGCTTGGGCTTGTTCCATGCTGGCGATCTCCGCGCGCATGGCCTCGGCCTGGGCCTCGAACTGCTTCTCCGCAAACTGGAGCTTCCGCGCGAGGTTGTGGTGCCGGTCGAGGGCGTTGGGGTCGAGCTGCTTCCGGTCCAGCGCCAGCAAGGGCTCCAAGACCTTCTTCACCATCTGCTCGGCATCGTGCTGCGCCGTGGTGGTGCCGGAGCGAATGGCTTGAATGAAGCCGCGCATGGGCGCATTCCAGCGCGCCTGGGGGCCAGCCAAGGGGATTTCCGGCGTCGGGCTGCCCAACTGCCGCAGCCACCTCTTGAACGCCTGCCAGAACGTCGTGGGGTCTGCGTTGCCGGCCAGCGTGGTGCTCGTGGCCAGGGCCACATTGCCGCGCGGGGGCAGGTCGCTGGGCATGGGCAACGGGGCCAGCGCCCGCCCGCGGTTCTTCTCCAAATCGTCCAGCATCTTCTGGCGTTGCGCCGGCGAGAGGTTCGGGTTGTCAAGAATGGCCTGCACCTGCTCCTTCTCGCGTTCGCTGACAAAGTGCTTCAGGCCCGGCGTTCGCTCAATGGCTTCCGCGATCAGCGTGGGCGGGATGCCGATGAACTCCTCGGCGGTCTGGTAAAGCACCACGTCCTCGGCAAAGCTGTCCGGCTCCCAATGCTCCAGCTCGGCCAGCCGCGCGCTTTCGTAGCTCTCCAAGTCCTGCCCCTGCGCCTTGAGAATGCGCTGCCGGTCCCGGAGCAGTTGCAGCTCGGTCAGCTTGGCGTCCACCGCGCGCACCTGCTCGGCCACGTAGTCGGGATGCCGGAGCAGTTGGAACGTCGCTTCCTTCAACTCCGCCGCCTGCTTGGCGATGGCCTCGGTGAGCGACTTGGGAACCATCTTGCCGTCGCTCTTCAACTTCTCCACCTGCGCCGCGTAGCTGAACCCGCGCGCCGCCGCATCATCCCGCCGCTCCTTCAGCGACTCCACCGGCCCGGAGGACCGCTTCACCCGGCTCTCGCGGATGTCTTCGCCGGACTCTACACCAGGGAGCGAATCTCGGAAGGCAGCGAACTCAGAAGCTCGGCGTTTTGGAGGTCGTGCTTCGTAAGACCGGCGTATGCCAGGTAATTCTCCAGCGTAATCGGAAGACCACGGTGGAGTAGTCGCTGGATCACCGGACTCCGCCGGGGAGTTGACCCAGCTTGGATTGGTGTAGGGGGCCCCATCTTTGATCCTTTGTCTGGTTTCATTGAGCGTTGCCCTTCTATTTTGATAGTCTTGCCAATGGCTTTCGATCTGTGCCTGGCCCGCCGCACTGCGCTTGTAAGTGTCGGGGAAAACCGCACGAATCTCTTCCCATGTTATAGACTGTAATTCACGCGGGAGCAAACGCAATTTCTTGGCCGCGCGCCGGTAGGCTTCCGCGATCAAGGGGTAGGTGCCCGAGAGCCCCAGCGGACTCGATGAGGGTCCGCTGCCAAGATTGTGCTGCACCTCCAGCGCGTTGCCGCCGAGTGCGCGCAGCAGGGCGGCCGCCACGGCGTGGGTGTCAATCGTCACGTCTCCGAACAACGCATTGGGCAGCAGCACGTTGTTGTAGAAATTGCGAATCTTGTGCTCCTTGCCAAGGATGTCGGAGATATTTTCAAGGCTCGGGTTGTCCAACACTTGGAGCGATTCGGCTATGCTGTCGAAGGAGCCCCAGCCCAGCCGGCTGTTCTCGCCGTTCTTTTTTTTCTGGAGGCCGATGCGCCGCCCTTCCGGGCTCCACATGTTAAACGACGTTGGCAGGTGAGCGGACGAATAGGCGCGAACAAATACGGCTTGCTGCCAGTAATCCATCTGCTCCCACGTCAGCTTGCGCAGCTCCGGCAGTTCTTCCATCAACGTGGCGCGGGTGCTTTCGGAGACGTCTTTATCGTGCGCCCAGTCCAGCAGCTTGCTGTCCATTTCGGACGTCCACCGGGCGGTCGCCGGCAGGTTGCGCCACAGGCTGATCACGCGCTCGGCCTGCTCCAGGTTCTGGAACCAATCGCGCTGCGGCGATAGCCGGGCAATGACTGCCGCGATGGCTTCCCGCGGGGCCCCATATTTCTCTTCCCATTGCAGCACGATCTGCCGCGCACCGTCATACCACAGGCGGGCCCGGTCGCGCATTTCCTTGGGCATGGCGTCGTGCAGGAAAAGCAGGTTGCCCTCGATGTGGCGAATGAACCCCTCGATGGGCTCCTCGCCGGCCTCCAGCCGCACGTCGGGGTAGAACTCGCGGATCAGGTCGTTGAACTTTTGGACCAGCTCCGGGTCGCGCCGCACCACGTCCAAGCCCACCACGGTTTGGTCGGTGCCCCGCTCGGTCGCGTCCACACCTTCGGGGTTGCGGGTGCCGATGCGCAGCCGCTCGTCCGCGCGCTGCGCCGCCGCATCATCCCGCCGCTCCTTCAGTGACTCCACCGGCCCGGAGGAACGCTTCACCTTGCTGAACACCACGTCCTCGGCGGTAGCCAGCTTCTCCAATGCCTTGGCCCGGCTCTCGGCGTTGCCGCGCTGATAGTCCTCCACGGTCAGGCCGCGCTTGCGCAGCTCCTCGCGCAAGTCCGGGGCAAGGTCCGCTGGCACCACCGCGCCCATGAACTCGTTCAAGCCCACCGCGCGCTGCACCTTGGCCTCGAAGTATTCCGTGGGCAGGTTGCGCAGCTTCTCCAGAAACTCCCGCATGGCCGGGAACGGCTCCCCGCCAGGATACATGTCCCGCAGGTGCTTGAAGTCACCGTCCGCCATCGCTTTGAAGTCATCGCTGAAGGCGTCCATCGTGCCATAACCCGAGTTTTTGCCGCCCGTGCGGTGCGGCATGGCCATATCGTGCAGGCGCTCAAATTCCGCGTTCACCTCTTCCTTTACCTTCTCCATTTGGTCGGAAGGAATCACGTCCTCCCGGGCCGCCTGCATCTGCTCAATGCTGCGAAACCGCTTGGCGACATTGGCGCGAATGCTGGGCACGCCGTAATTGAAGCCTTCGCCGTCTTGCAGCTTGCGCGTGAGCATCCGCACCACCACGTCGAGCTTGTGCGGCAAATAGCTTTTGTTGCCTGCATTCGTCCAGCCCTTGAACACCTTTTCAGTCTGCTGCAAATCAAGGTCACGGATAACCTGCTCAACCCATGCTTCAAAGCGGGTCGCCACTGCTTGGGGACGCACCGCGTCCCGCACGTCCGACCGGCTCATTTGCGCGCGATACCGCTGACTGTCTTCAGGAACCGGCTGCCATTCCACCGGGACGCCCTCGGCCATCAGAAACGCCGCCTGCGTTGATTCAGAGCGGCGCATGGCTTTTGCCAGCCCGTTTTCCTCCACGTTTTCCAGCGCGCCAAAGTCGGAGAAATCTTTCCGTCGATCGGCGGGCAGCTTGTCCAGCAACGGCACGATGAACTGCCGCAAACGCCGTTGGGTCTTGTCGTCTACGAAGTAGTTCACCGTTGGGTAACGCGGCGAATAGATGTCCGCATTGAACACCTTGCTGGCCTTGTCTGCTTTGGGGTCCACCAGCGACTTGTCCGCCACCAGCGTGATTTCCCCAAAGCTATCGAACCGGCTGCGATCGGTCCGCACCACGGCCAGACTTGGCACTGGTAATCCGCCGAGCTTGAGCACATGCCGCAACTTCTCCGCGCTGAGATTGTGGACCGCCACCAAGTTGCGCTCCTCGGGGCTTCCGGGGCGTTCCACCCTGCTCTCCCTCACCTCCGGGGCTGGCCGCTGGCCGCTGGCCTCCGCCGCGCTTACCGGCTGCCCGTTGGCGTGCGTGATGGTGATGTCCTCCTCGTTAAAAATGACGTAGTTGTAGGTTCTGCCACCGCGTATTTCTTCAGCTCTGGATTCTGCTTTCGCCTTGGCCGCATCGCGGTCTTTACCAGCGGGGAACACCTCGCTTTGTCCGGTTGTCCGGTTGAGAACTACAAAGTGCCTGGATTCGTAATCATAGCGAACCTCGACAATTCCCCGGCTCCCCTGGTCCAGATAGCGGATGCCTTTGATGCCGAGGCGGGACAAATGGCGCGAAGCCTCTCGCGCTGTTACAAATGTCGAAAGCTCTTGGTAGATTTCTTCACCTGTCGAACCTTTTCCGCGAACAGCCTTCTCGATTGCTTGAATTGTCGTTCCGTCCTTTGTGAGTATTTTACTCACCTTCTCACTCTGCTCGCTCAACGGCTTGTCCCAATCCAGCAAGTCCTCCGGCTCCACGTTCAGCGTGACGGTGTAAAGCTGGCCCTGCTTGGTCTTGAAATACTGGCGGAGCAGTTCAACGGTCGCATCGGAGATGCGGAAGTCAGATTTCCATCTGGCCTCTGGTGTCTTCTCAATGTCGGCAATCAGCCCTTGAGCATTGGTTTCTGGCAAGTCCGTCGAGATGGACTTTCGCACTTGAGGCCACATGCGGGCGGTCTCCGGCGTTGCCATGCCAAGCCGGTTCTTGTATTGGGTCGCCACCTGCTCATTCTCCGCGAAGTAAAGCCCCCAGCCATACACCTGCGCGCCTTCGCCCGTGCCGATCTTGCTGGTGCTGAACTTGTCCACCGTGTGCGGCGTGCCGTGGTGCGCGGTGATCTTGTAAGCTGCCATGCGCTCGCCCGGGGGCACCAGCACAGCCAGCCGGCCGCCGGCCATGCCCTGCACCGCGCCGGGCAGCTTGGTCAACTGCTCGAACTGGTCCGCCGCGATCACGTCCGCCTGCGTCTTGGCAATGGCCCGCGCGGCGATGAACTCCGCCGCGCGCCGCGTGAGCTTCAGTCCGTGCTCGGAGGCCCACGCCAGCACCCGGCCCACCACCTGCCCAAACCACGAACGCCCCCGCCACGCATTCACCAGCGCCTCGATGCCGCGCGCTCCGCCTTCCTCGGCCAGCAGCCCGCGCTCATAACCCAGCTCCCGCATGTCCCGCGCAATCTCCGCGCGTTCCTCCGCCTTCAGCGTGCCCAGCAGCTCACCCACGCCACCGTCCCGCCAAACGATGTGCGAGACTTCGTGTGTCAAAACCCGGTCCACGTCCGCCGGGGTGGCCACCTGCGCCGCGTTCACCTCAATGCGCAGCAAGTCGCCCGTCTCCCGGGCAAACACCGCGCGCCCGTCAAACCCTGCGTCGGGTTCGTCCACCACCTGCACCACGCCACCCGGTTGCGCGCCGTGTGCGGCGGCAAGGTGCGCTTCGACTTCGGCCTTTGAAAGTTGAGAGTTGAGCGTTGAGCGTTGAGCGTTGGTCTTGCTGAAGAACAGCCCCTGTCCCTTCTTGTCTTCCTGCCGTTCGCCGAACAGGTTGTCGGTGGTTTCGATGGCATTGCCGCGCAACCGGGCGGTGCGCCGCCGCTCCAGCTCCGCCTTGTTCGCGCGGTTTTGTTGCTCGCGCTCGATGTCCGCCGCCGGGCGCGTCTCCACGGCAAACAGGTCTTGCTGCCCAAGCTGGTTCTGAAGCTCAGTCACCCGCGCGTTCTCGGTCGGGGTGCGCTCCGGCTTGGCCAGCAGGCGGTTCAGCTCTCGGTTCACTGCCGCACGATACTCTGGGCCGTCCTCGGCAAAGCGTTCCGGCGAGTTGTCTTGGCGTTGTGGCCTCCACGGTTGCTTAAATTTATCCCGCACGCTAACCAGGTTGTCACCATCATGCACAAAGTCAGCAAGCCGGTCTTTCTTCACTAACTCAAAGGCCACCGCCTCCATCTGCTGCCACTGCTCTTTTGGTCCGCTGTAGTAAGCCGCGACCATGACCGCGCCCTGATGGCGCATCACGGTCTCAATTTCCCCCATTGCCTCGTGGTTGTCGGTCCAGCTCAAAAAAGCGCTGGCTGGCGCTTCCCCGAGGGCCACGGTTTTGTTTCGGTTGTCCAGGTAGAACAACGCAACCGCGCCGTCGCTGACGTGTTTCTGCATTGCTTTGGCCAGCACGGCGATGTCTTGCGCACCATACGCCTTCAGCGTGCCAAAGGCTTGGGCAGCTCCCACCAGCGGCAGCCGGAGCGGATCACGAATCAAACCGCGTTGCGGTAAATCATCCACATAAGTGTTGCCCATTTCGCTAATGAAGGCAAAGCGCAGATGGTCAATGACAACATGGCCAGCAAACCCTTTTACTGCTGCCGCTACTGCCATCGTGGCTCTGATGTCCGCGCCAGATGGCGTTACGTCTGCGGTGGGGTGATTGTGCAGCAACCAGTATTCGTCCGCACCCAACCCTTTCATCATCTGGCGAAGGGTTTCGTAACTGTCCTTCGGCATAAGTAAGCGAGTCTCTCCGACGGCCCGCAAACTCACCGCATAACGGCCCACCACTTCGCCCTGCTTGGTTAGAATCCAGTGCGCAACCTCAAACTGGGGATGCCGGAAAGTCTGCGCCAGCAATGCCAAGTCGCGCGCTCCATAAACGAACTTCCCAGCAATGTCAGTCCCGCCAAAATTTATCAGGTCCTCGGAGATGGTGCGCGCAAGGAGTCGGGTCGCCCGTAAGGCGCTGACGGCTCCTTCCAGCCCAAGATGCACCCCTCCGGTGAGAGGAGTAAGGCGCTGTGATCCCCCGGAATCTCCAGCCACCGCTCCGGCATCGGGGAGGGCAATGACTCGCTGGGCGATGAAAGCAAATTCGGTTTGGGCTTGGTGGCGAGCATCTGTTTTACTGCTACGCTTGCGCTCCTCCAATGTCAACGGCTCTGTCTTGCCATACTCCGGGCCTGACTCGAACACCTCATCCTCCTCCGGCGGCTTCGGGTCGGCGGGTTCCTCCTTGATGCTGGACTTATCCACGCGCAAGGCCGGCACTTCGCTGCCGTCCTCGGCCACGATGCGCTGGGTGCCATACTTGTTCCCGTCTTCCAACGTGAGCGCCGTCACGCGCCCGTCGTCGTCAAAGTCGAGTTCCCGCACCCGCAGCTTCACGCCGCGCAGGGTATAAACGTCCCCCTGCGAAATGTCGTCCGGGGGCACCAGCTCGGTGTCTTTCCACTTGGTCCGCTGATCCTTGGCAAAGGCGGCGTCCTGCCGCTGCATGGCGTCCAATTCGGCATTCTCCGCGGCGGTCGTCTCGCCCCGCACCCGCGCGCGATGCGCCTCGGCCAGGGCGGGAATGGCTTCAAACACGTCCCGCAGGGTGCTGCCGTAGTTCTTGCCGGTCTGTTCGTTGAGTTCTTGCAGCTTGGTGTCCCACTCGCCGCCGCTTTGCCCGCGCTGCTCGGTGAACAGCTCCACGGCCAGCCCCGCGCGCTGGGCGGCCTTGTAAGCGGCTTCCATGATCTCGCCGTTCGGGCCGTAGTTGTCTTCGAAGTTGACCGGGAACGTGCGTTTGAAGCGGGCGAGGTCGGATTTCTGCTTCGCCGTGAGCGGTTGCAGGCGCTGGCTCAGGTCCAGGAGCTTGCGGTA
>Ga0070749_10002187_pt1 | contig 13165 bp, 18 predicted proteins | sample VirMetDEL_Nov_18_FD_75180 | JGI IMG/M metagenome (GOLD analysis project Ga0070749, IMG submission 75180) | Aqueous microbial communities from the Delaware River and Bay under freshwater to marine salinity gradient to study organic matter... | ecosystem: Environmental > Aquatic > Marine >...
CCGGCCGGCGGCTCCCGGCGTCGCGCTCCGAGCTCCCGGCCGGCGGCTCCCGGCGTCGCGCTCCGAGCTCCCGGCCGGCGGCTCCCGGCGTCGCGCTCCGAGCTCCGAGCTCCCGGCCGGCGGCCCCCGGACCCCCGGCCGGGGCCCGGCCAGATCGGGTCGCCGCCCCGGCCCGGCCGCCGGCGGCGCGCGGCCCGCGCAGCGCGGCCGGGGGCCGGCGAGGCGAGGGCTTGGGCCATGTTTTTCACAAACAATCAGCAAAAATTTGATATGATCTTGACTAAAGCCCATTTCTGGTACATCGCATACGTGTTTCACGTGAAACATTTCTAGGGTCCCCCGATGGATGGTCTTGCCAGTAGCTCTTTGAGCGATAAAGAACTCAAGCTGCGTCTGCGGTTAGCGCAGCTTGAGAAAAACGAAGCCTGCCAAAATAATTTTTTGACCTTCGTTCGTACCGTCTGGCCGGAGTTCATCGCCGGTCGGCACCACAAAATCATCGCCGAAAAGCTAGAACGCGTGGCACGCGGTGAGCTAAAGCGCTTGATAATCAATATGGCTCCGCGCCATACAAAATCAGAATTCGCGTCGTATCTGTTCCCAGCTTGGATGATGGGTAAGAACCCAAAGATGAAGATCATTCAGGCCACGCACACCACGGAGCTAGCGGTCAACTTTGGTCGTAAGACCAAGAACCTGATCGACAGCGACGAATTTAAGGAGGTCTTTCCTGATGTACGGTTGGCCGCCGATAGTAAGGCTTCTGGTCGTTGGGATACTTCTGCTGGCGGCATGTACTACGCAGTCGGTGTCGGGTCGAATTTGGCCGGTCGTGGTGGTGACTTGGTAATCATTGACGACCCCCATTCTGAGCAGACAGCCATGTCTAACTCTGGCTTTGACGATGCTTGGGAGTGGTATACTGGCGGTCCTCGCCAGCGTTTGCAGCCGGGCGGCAGCATTGTTCTGGTCCAAACCCGTTGGTCCGAGAAGGACATGACGGGGCAGTTGCTCCGCGCTATGGCGAAGGACCCCTTGGCAGACCAGTGGGAGGTTGTCGAACTACCGGCAATCTTTGACGACGGTAACCCCTGTTGGCCGGAGTTCTGGTCGATTGAGGACCTGACCGCCGTCAAGGCGTCAATCCCGCCAAGCAAGTGGAACGCCCAGTACCAGCAGAACCCCACTGGTGAGGAGAACGCCATCATCCCGCGTGAATGGTGGCGTCGGTGGACCCGCGACAGGGTCCCCCAACTGCAATATGTGATCCAGAGCTACGATACTGCGTTCACGAAACGCGAAACTTCCGACTTTTCGGCGATCACAACGTGGGGCGTGTTTTATCCGGATGAAGGCGGCCAGCCTAATCTTATCCTTTTGGACAGCAAGAAGGGGCGCTGGGACTTTCCTGAACTGAAAAATCTAGCGTTTGAGCTATATAATTTCTGGGACCCCGACACCGTCATCGTGGAAGCCAAGGCTTCCGGCCTGCCCTTGACCCACGAACTACGGAACACGGGCATCCCTGTCGTCAACTTCACACCTAGTAAAGGTAACGACAAACTGACGCGCGTCCATTCGGTCTCGCCCCTGTTTCAGGCCGGGATGGTTTGGGCCCCCGATGAACCTTTTGCGGATGAGATGATTGAGGAAGTCGCGGCCTTCCCCAACGGAGAGTACGACGACCTTGTCGATAGCATGACGCAGGCGCTGATGCGGTATCGCCAAGGTAACTTCATCCAGCTACCTACGGATGATTGGGAAGACCGCGTTCAATCTGCTAGAATACGGGCATATTACTGACCGGGAAGTCTCGTCATGATGAATCGCCGTGCGGCTGTTGCCAGTATGCTACTGAAAAAGGCTGGCATCCAAGGTGGAATTGGTCAGATAGCGATGGACCTCCCGCCGGAGACTTTGTGTCAATTTGACAAGGTACTGGGTCACGGGACCCCCAGCCGAATTCCGGGTCAGGACGAAGGTATTGTGGTGGCGTACAAGTCCGGCGACACGGTCGCCAAGCGCCCGATGAAGGATATTATTGCCAATACGGGGATCATGGGCCTTGCGGAGGGCGGTGCCGTCCCGTCGCCAAAGGAGAAGCCACGTTCTCCTGTTGGTCAGGAGCTCTATGGTCTGGGTGATGTTGAATTCCGCGCGGACCTTGAGCCATACCTGTCGCAGGTTGTTGATCCTCGGTCTACGTCTAGGTCTTCGAGGCCCTTGGAGCGTCTGGAAGACGACTACGTCGCTTTGATGGGCTTGCGGGCCCTAGAGCAGAAGTACGGCGGGGATTACGGCAAGTTCATTGATGCTGATGCGCGGCGCTTGGACCCTAGTTTTACTACGGACTTGAGCGTCCGAGGGGATTACAACCCGGAAACAGATGAAATCCGGGTAAAGACAACGCCGACACAGCAGCAGAGTATGGACGCGCGTAGGTTAAAAGCGGAAGGCTCTTACCGCGCTTACTTTGATAGAAGCCAAGGGCTTTCCACTCTCGCGCATGAACTGTTCCATGCGGGGACGGAACGGATCGACCCCGATTTGTCAATCGGCGTGCAGCACCGTGCGCTCGCCCCGATTGATTGGGAGCGTCTAAGAAAGACACCGGAAGGCCATGCGTCTAGTTCTGTCATGCAAAAGACTAATTTTGGCAGAACCGAAAAATTTCAACCTGAAAAACCTTTCCGGTACGAAGATATCCGGGGCTTGCAGGCCGAGGCCCGTGATCTCTACGAGGATATGGGCCCGCCGCGCGTGAAGGGTTATGCGGATGGCGGTGAGGTCGAACCACGGCCCACGGGCCGTGTAACGTCGGACGGCCGCCCTGTCTGGGACGCGGGTGGCGAGGTTTATTCTGAGTTGACGACGACGTTGCCGTATGGTGACGGTTGGGTGGTGATGCCGACGGTGGACGTGAACGGCAGTATTATGTCCGAGGACGAGGTAGCGCGGCTCTTGGACCAGCTTGGCCCGGTAGACGTGGTCACTGGTGCGGAGTTGCCGGTCTTTGGATCGTTGTCCGAGGCGGATCGTTATGCCAAGGAGCGCAGTGCTCATCTTGGTCGTGGGTTGATGGCCGACGAACCACGGTCCGCGGACCCCGACGCAGAAATCTTGGCTATTTACGACCTGTTGGATAAAGAGAACCGGAAGCCGGAGCGCAAGAGGGACCCCGAAAGGATCGAGGAGCTTTATTCACGGCTCACGGAACTTGAGGCTATGTCGCCTCCGCCTGTCGCCTTGGAGCTTTCGGACGACGTTTACCTTCGCCCCCAGTTTGATGCCCGCTTTGGGATTGGTGAAAGCAACCGGCGCGTACCGTTTTTTGAGGACACGGTCCAAATCCGGGATCGGAACATGGGGGGCATTGGCCGTTTAGGCGCGGAGATTGGTTTTCCCGGTTTTTCTGGTAATGACCGGCTTAGTGGCGGCGTGACGGCTACGTATAATCGCACTAAGAGGCTGTTCCCCGATGAATACGTCGCCTTTGGGGCCCCGTCGGATATCCGTTTTGGTCCCCGTGGTGTTGTCCCCGTCGGTTATGATGTAAGCTACTCCTCTGGTCCGCACACTATGTCGGGCCGATATGAGCCACGTATGGAGGGCGCTCCGCGTAATATGCCGGGTGGACGTTCTGTACAGACTTTCGGTTATAGCTATCAGACGCCGCAGGAGACTTTCTCGGTGGAGGCGACGCCTTTTGGCCGTAACATGGTTGATCCACAGACGGGCGAACCGCTTGGCATGGATAGGCGTATTTACGCGAGGTATAGCACGTCGTTTTAAGTAGGAGGCCCGTGATGCGCGGACCGTGGTACATTGGTTTACTCTGTGCAGCGTTGTTCGCGGTTCTCGGCCCTTGGACCACGGCTCAGGCTCAGCTGTTCTGCACGGCGGATCGTGAGGAGATTGAGCGTTTAACGGCGTCGCATGGTGAGGTTTACTTGTTTGGCGGCATATCCAAGCGTGGTGTGCCGTACATGTTTTATGTTGGTGAGGCCAGTTGGTCGATCTTTGTTGTTGATCCGGCCAATGGTTATTGCACGATGCCGGAGTTGATTGGCGAGGTATTTGACCGGAACAGCCAGTTTGTGTTGCCAAAAGAGCGTCGTAGTTTATGATATGAGAGCTTTGTAGGAGGCTATCTCATGGCGTTACGTCCTGATGCAGGAATGGTAGAGCGTAATATCCCCACGCAGTTGGATGAGGAGGATTTACGCGCTGAGATTGAGGTAGAGCTTCCGGGTTCTCAGTACGACGAGAATGTGTACATGCTTCCGGAGGGTGTTGAGCGCCCGGAGATGTACGAGGAAGAGGATGGCAGCGTGGTGGTGGACTTTGATCCATCTGACCAGCGCGGCGATAGCGATGATTTTTATGCCAATCTGGCGGAGGAGATGCCGGAGCGGGAGTTGTCGCGGCTTTCTTCTGATCTTCTTGGTGAGTTTGACGCGAACAAGGCCGGTCGTCAGGACTGGGAGGACGCGTATTCCAAGGGTTTGGAGCTTCTCGGGTTCACGTATGAGGAGCGGACGCAGCCGTTCCGTGGTGCGTCGGGCGTGACGCACCCGCTTTTGGCCGAGGCGGCCACGCAATTTCAGGCTCAGGCGTTCAATGAGCTTCTCCCGGCCTCTGGACCGGTACGCACGGTTGTAATGGGGTCGGAATCGCCCGCTAAAGTTGAGCAGGCGATGCGTGTGAAGCAGTTCATGAACTACTACATCACGAACGTGATGGAGGAGTACACGCCTGAGTTGGATCAGATGCTGTTCTATCTACCCTTGGCTGGTAGTACATTCAAGAAGGTGTACTTTGACGAGGGTCTGGGACGCGCGGTGAGTAAGTTTGTGCCCGCCGAGCATCTGGTTGTGCCGTATGAGACGGCCGATCTGGAGACGTGCCCGAACATTTCGCAGATGGTTCGGATGTCTTTGAACGATCTGCGTAAGCAGCAGGTCAATGGCTTCTATCGGGACGTACCTGTGGTCCCGGCGCAGGAGGAATTGAACGAGGTTCAGGACGAAATCAACCGTATCGACGGTGTTTTGCCCTCTCAGATCGACTACAACTGCACGATTCTTGAGTGCCACGTCGATTTGGACCTAGAAGGGTACGAGGATGAGGATGAAGAGGGCGAACCGACGGGTATTCGGGTCCCCTACGTCGTCACTATCTCTCTGGACAACGGTCAAATCCTCGCGATTCGGCGAAATTATCGCGAAGACGACCCGTTAAAGAAGAAAATCCAGTATTTCGTCCACTATAAGTTCCTTCCGGGCTTTGGTTTCTACGGATTGGGGCTTATTCACACGATTGGCGGTCTGTCGCGGACTGCCACGGCAGCACTGAGGCAGCTTATCGACGCCGGCACTCTGGCTAACCTTCCTGCGGGCTTCAAGGCACGCGGGATGCGTATCCGGGACGACGATGATCCGCTTCAGCCCGGTGAATTCCGAGACGTGGATGCACCCGGAGGGGCTATTCGCGACAGCCTGATGCTGCTGCCCTTCAAGGGCGCTGACCAGACCCTGTTTGGCCTTCTGGGCTTCGTTGTAGACGCCGGTCGGCGGTTTGCAACGATCACCGACATGAAGGTTGGGGATGGTAATCAGCAGGCCCCCGTGGGTACGACCATTGCTCTGCTGGAGCAGGGGTCCCGTGTGATGTCGGCGGTTCATAAGCGCCTGCATTACGCCATGCGCCTTGAATTCAAGCTGCTTGCGCGGGTTATGGCGGAGAGTTTGCCGCCAGAGTACCCGTACAGCGTCGAGGGCGAGGATTCCAGCGTCAAGGCGGCGGATTTTGACGACCGGGTGGATGTCATTCCGGTGTCTGATCCGAACGTATTCTCGCAGGCCCAGCGCATTGCTATGGCGCAAACTAAGCTCCAGTTGGCCGCTGCCGCCCCGGAGCTTCACAATATGCACGAAGTTTACCGGGACATGTACGACGCTTTGGGCGTGCGGGACGTGGACCGGATCATGAAGCGGGTGCCGACGGATGAACCTGAGCCGAAGGACCCTGCACAGGAAAATATTGACGCTCTCGATCTACTACCGCTGCATGCTTTTGAGGGTCAGGATCATCAGGCTCACATTATGGCTCATATGGTCTTCGGCTCTACACCGTTGGCTGCCTCGATGCCTGCGATGGCGATGAGCCTACAGAAGCACGTCATGGAGCACGTAAAGATCGCTGCACAGGAGCAGTCTACCGTTGCCTTCATGCAGCAGGTACAGGGCCAGCAGGGCCAGCCTCTGAGCGAGGAGCAGCTACTCCAGATTGAGGCAATGACCGCTCAGTTCATCGCGCAGGGGATGCAGGAGCTTAAAGCGCTCTCCCAGCAGGTTTCTGGTTCGGGTCAGCCTGATCCGCTGGTTCAGCTTAAACAGCAGGAACTCCAGATCAAGGCGCAGGCGGAGCAGAACGACGCGCAGCTTGATCAGGCCAAGCTCCAGCTTGACCAGCAGAACCAGCAGACGCGGGCGAGCCAGTTCCAGCAGCGGCTTTCCAGTCAGGAACGTCAGACTCAGGCCCGCATTCAGGCGGGTCTGGAGCGCGAAGCGATGAAACAGTCCAATCAAAGGAGAATGTGATGGGCGCGGTTCGTATCGTAACGAATAAGCCGGGTAATCCGCCGAAGGCTGTCAACTACGCGGAGATCGACAAGCAGGGCCGTATCCCCTATGCCGGCGAAAAGGGCCCGGCTCCGGCTCCGATGTCGGATGGCATGGGCAAGAAGGTTGCCCGTGGCATGGGTGCCGCGAAGCGCGGTGGTAGCTATATCGGCTGCTGATCATGCCGCTGAAGAAGGGCTATAGCCAGAAAACTGTCAGCGCCAACATCAAGAAGATGATGGATGAGGGTTACCCGCAGAAGCAGGCGGTAGCGGCGGCTTTGGAAACGAAGAGGACGGCGGAAAAGAAGGCCGGCAAGAAGCCTTCTTCAAAGCCTAAGCGCATGGCTGACGGCGGCGTGGTCCGTGGTTTCAGCCCTATTGCGCGTCCGCAGCGGTTCAAGGGCGTTTTCTAGGGTCTAGTAGCCTTATGGACGGCGCGATTGACATAAGGTTACTCACCACGATTGGTGGCATCTTGTTCAGCGTGGCCGGTGCGGCCGCTATGGGTAAGCTACAACTAAAAGTGTTGCAGGACACCCTGCATGACCTCGAACAGCGTACTAGAGGCATAGACAAGCGCATTGACATGCTTGAGAACGCTGAAAGTGTTATCAAGCAAAGGCTGGATATCCTTTCTAAGATGAACAGTCCCGAGAACCTTCGTCGGGACCACATGCAGATGGCGACTATCCTGTCCGAACTTAACTACTTGAAAAGCGAGACAGAGCGCCTTCACAAGATACATAATGGCGTTCATCCGCCGGTCTCAGACACGAGGAAAGCCCCATGAGCGATGAACATATTCCGGATAAGGCCGCTTATCAGGTCAATAGGCGGCGCATGTGTTGGACTGCGCTAGGCATGATGATCGCCGTCGTGGGCGCTGTTTTGGCTGACCCGCAGCGTTACGCTGGTGCTGAGATCGCTCCTATCTTCTACGGTCTTAGCGGCCTTGTAGCCGTCTATTTCGGTGCTACTAGCTACCAACAGGCCAAGAAATGATATCCCTCCTCGGCACCTTACTTGGTTTTGGCACGAGTATCGTTCCTGAGATTCTCGGGTATTTCAAACAGCGGCAGGCCAATCAGCAAGAATTGGCTATGATTGAGGCCAAGGCCAAGTACGCGGAGCGCTTGTCAGAACTGAAGTTAAAGGAGCTAGATGCTCAGGCGGATATTGCCGAGGCGTCGAGCATATACCAGCATGATCAATCTTTGGACTCTGGAGCTTTTGTCAACGCTCTCCGGGGCTCTGTGCGCCCTGTCCTTACTTACGCCTTCTTTGTGTTGTTTGCGACGATCAAGGGCGTCACGCTGTACACAATGGTGACTACGGAGGGTATGGACCTGTCCGCCGGCATGCTCGCCATTTGGGACGACGAGACGCAGGCGGTCTTCTCGGCCATTATTGCTTTTTGGTTCGGTAACAGGGCTATGTCTAAGGCACGGGCGAGAAATGGTTCGAGACCTAGTTGAGCGGCTCCGCGATGAGTTGGCGGCGGACGAGGGCGTCGTCTACGAAGTCTATCTGGACCATTTGTCTCTTCCTACCTTTGGTATTGGCCATCTCGTCCGTCCTACTGATCCGGAGTATGGGCAGCCCGTCGGCACGCCGGTTAGCGAAGAAAGAGTGAACGCCTGCTTCTTTGACGACATCGAGACGACGCTCTCCGACTGCGAAATTTTGTACAGCAACTTCAATGACATACCGGACGACGCCCAGCTTGTTCTGGCTAATATGATGTTTAATCTGGGCCGTCCCCGGCTATCCAAGTTCAAAGCGCTCAGGGCTGCCGTGGAGGCCGAAGATTGGGCGTGTGCGGCGGACGAGATGGTTGATAGCCGCTGGTATCGGCAGGTCCCGAATAGAGCCCAGCGGCTAGTCAACCGTATGCGCCTAATCGCATAAATAATAAACAGATTTTTCGTGACACGGCATATCGGACATGTTAGGAAGCAATGCAATGTTATATCATTGCATCGTCACAACCTTATCGGAAACCAAGTGGTGCCGCCGTGGACGAGATATTCTTTGCAGAAGCAACCCTACGGATCATCCGAGAAAGGAGGCAAATTGTAGTTGACGTGTTGCAGTACAACAACGTCAAGAATATGGAGCACTATCGTGAACTCATGGGAAATCTAGAAGCCCTAGATCACGTGGAACAGGAACTCAAGAGCCTGCTAGACAAACAGGAGCAAAGCAGTGGCTAAAGCGCAAAAGATTGACTTGAAATTGGCTAAAGAGGGGGTCGCTAGCCTCTCTTCCGTTTACGGGAAAAAGGAAGATACTGTCCTGAAGCCCGAATCCATTGGAAAATCCCTCCTAGACAGGATGCCCGACCCGACCGGCTGGCGCATCCTCATTCTTCCGTATCGAGGAAAAGGACAGACGGAAGGTGGCATCTACCTTCCCGACCAGACTGTCGAGGAAAATCAGGTTTCCACGCAGGTTGGTTACGTCCTGAAGGTCGGCCCGCTGGCCTACAAGGACCCGGACAAGTTTCCGGGAGGCCCGTGGTGCGCGGCCAAAGACTGGGTGATGTTCGCCCGTTACGCCGGGTCCCGCTTCAAGATTGACGGCGGGGAAGTCCGAATTCTCAACGACGATGAGATTTTGGCCCGGATTCTCGACCCTGAAGACGTACTACACATCTAGGAGGCAAAAATGAGCGATATTGAAGATCGGGACGACGATTTCACGCCGGACGAAGAGGCGGGTGCAGAAATCGAGATTGAGGCGGCTGCGGAACCTGCCGTGGAGATCGAGGAAGACGGCGGTAGCGACCAGTTTGCTAAGGCCGAGACGGCAACGCAGAAGCGTATTGATCGTCTGACCAAGAAGATGCGGACGGCTGAACGGGAGCGCGAAGAGGCTATTCGCTATGCCCAGCAGGTTCAGGAAGAGGCGCGAGCCCTCCGTTCCCGCATGGATGCTCTGGATAATAATTATATCAGCGAGTACAGCACTCGCGTCCAGACGCAGATGGGCACGGCGGAGCAGGAACTGGCTCGGGCTATCGAGATCGGCGACACCAAGAGCATCATCGATGCCCAGCGCAAGCTAACCCAGCTTACGTTGGAAGATGAGCGTGCTCGGCAAGCCAAGTTCCAGCAGGACCGTTATTCGGAATCTCAGAAACAGGCGGCGCAGCAGCACTACATCCAGCAGCGCCAACAGCAAGCTCCGAAGCGGCCTGACCCTAAAGCAGAAATGTGGGCGCAAAAGAACTCGTGGTTTGGCCAAGACGAGGCTATGACCTATGCGGCCTTCGGTATTCACAAGAAGTTGGTGGAGAACGAAGGATTTGACCCACGCTCGGATGATTACTATACTGAACTTGATCGGCGTATGTCGGAAGAGTTTCCGCATAAGCTGAAGAGTGATGGAGGACGACGGGCCGCTCAGACCGTTGCTTCTGTTTCAAGACAAGGTTCTGGGCGCAGTAGTGGGAAAAGGGTTAGACTCACCCCTAGCCAGATAGCGATATCGAAAAAATTGGGTGTGCCGCTTGAAGAATACGCGAAATACGTGAAGGAGTAGGAAGATGGCTGATATGGAAAATGAAATGTCGGTTGATCGCTCTCCTCGCGCTAAGACTACGCGGGAACGCACGGCGCGGCGTAAGCCGTGGGCTCCCCCGTCTATGTTAGAAGCACCGCCCGCTCCGGACGGTTACAAGCATCGCTGGATTCGCGCAGAAGCTCGTGGTTTTGATGATCGAAAGAACGTCAGTGCCAAGATGCGTGAAGGCTGGGAGCTTGTCCGTGCCGATGAATATCCGGACTTCCAAGCTCCGGTAATCGAATCGGGTAAATACGAAGGTGTCTTTGGTGTAGGCGGTCTTGTTCTTGCTCGTATGCCGGAAGAGACTATCGCAGAACGGACGGATTATTTCCGTAACCGCAGCCGCGACCAGATGCAGGCCGTGGATTCCGACATGATGCGTGAGAACGCACATTCGACCATGACGATCTCTAATCCAGATCGTCAATCTCGTGTAACCTTCGGCGGCCCACGGAAGTAGTGGCCGCCCCAATAGGAGAAAGCAGCTATGGCAAATCAGAATACTGCCTACGGCCTTCGTCCTATCGGGCTCGTTGGCAGTGCGGCCAATTCTACTGGTGTGACCCAGTACGAAATCGCCTCCAACAACACCAATGTTATCTACCAGTATGAGATTTGCGTTCCGACTTCGGCGGGCGTCATTGATCAGGCTGGTGATACGGCCGGCGGTACGACGCAGGCTCTTGGTGTCCTGATGGGCGTTGAGTATCAGGACTCGGTTCAGAAAAAGCCGGTCTTCCTTAACTACTGGCCCGGTTCGGGCAGCGTCAGCGTTGACACCAACTATCCGGTGAAGGCGTTTGTCGCGGACAACCCGAATCAGCTCTTCAAAGTCGCCAGCAATGCCTCGCTGACCGACCGTGCGACTGCTCTGGCGACTGTGTTCGCCAATGCTTCGCTCGGCACCTCGGCCCGTTCGGGTTCGAGCAGCACCGGCAGTTCTACTGCGACTCTGAGTGTGGCGTCGGTTGCGACGACGGCGACCCTGCCGCTTCGCATCGTCGGCATTATGGATGATGTTGCGAACAGCGATTACACGGCAGCGGGTATCCCGTTGATCGTTCGTCTGAACGCTCATTTCAACGCGGGCTCGCGGCGGTTTGATTCTCAGACCACCGCCGACTCGACCGGCATTTAAGGAGGGCGCTTAGATGGCTATCTCTCGCGCACAGCTTGCGAAAGAGCTTGAACCCGGCCTGAATGCGCTGTTCGGGCTTGAGTATAACCGTTACGAAAACGAGCATGCGGAAATCTTCGATGAAGAGTCTTCGGACCGCGCATTTGAAGAAGAAGTGATGCTTGGGGGCTTCTCTACGGCCCCGGTCAAGAGCGAAGGGGGTGCTATCTCGTTTGATGACGCGCAGGAAACCTACACTGCCCGTTATACGCACGAGACCATCGCTCTGGCGTTTTCGATCACTGAAGAAGCCATTGAGGACAATCTCTATGATCGTCTGGCCGCGCGTTACACCAAGGCGCTGGCTCGCTCGATGGCGCAGACCAAGCAGATCAAGGCTGCGGCGATCCTGAACAACGCGTTTGACACCGCTTACCCGGTTGGTGACGGTGCGGCGCTTTGTTCTTCGGCGCATCCCTCGCTGTCTGGTAACCAGCGTAATCAGCTTTCTGTTGCGGCGGACCTCAATGAGACCTCGCTGGAGCAGATGCTTATCGATATCGCTGGTCTGACTGACGAGCGCGGTCTGAAGATCGCCGTTCGTGGCACGAAGCTCATCATTCCGAAGGAGCTTCAGTTCATCGCCGAGCGCGTTATCAATTCGAACCTTCGTTCGTCCACGGCTGATAACGATGTTAACGCGATGAAGTCAATGGGCATGCTTCCGGAGGGTGCGGTCGTTAACCACTTCCTCACCGACACGGATGCGTTCTTCATCAAGACTGACGCCCCGAATGGCTTCAAGTACTTCAATCGTTCGGCCATCAAGACTGCGATGGAAGGCGATTTCGACACCGGCAACATGCGGTTCAAGGCCCGTGAGCGTTACAGCTTCGGCGTCTCGGATTGGCGTGCGGTGTTCGGTACTCCGGGCGCGGCGTAATCGATAGGTTACGTCTTCGGGAGGAAAGGGCAGCCTTGTGCTGCCCTTTCTTTTTTCGTACTATAGATTGTCCCTGACAGCCGACAGTTCGGCTGACACCAGCCACGACAGGAGAACAACATGGCTAACACGACTTTCACCGGTCCGGTTCGTTCCGAGAACGGTTTCAAGGACATCACCAAGAACGCTTCGACGGGTGCGGTCACCGAGAACATCTCGGTCACCTACGACGGCACGAACAGCGTTGTCGTTCTTAACGACCTCCCGACCTCCGACCCCTCGGTTGCGGGTCAGCTTTGGAATAACGCCGGCGTCCTTAACGTCTCTGCCGGCTAAGTGAGGCCGATATGGCTAATTCAGACGTAAAAGCCAAGCGTCTGACGGGCGTCGGAGCGGCCGGAGTTGGCCGCTCCCGTCTCCGTCAGGTTCAGGTCCTCACGGGGGCCGGTGCGGGGCGTCTAACCCTCACCGACGGTAATGGCGGTGCCACCGTTCTGGATATCGATCTTGCGGCGTCCAGCGTCCATTCGGTAAACATCCCCGACGAAGGGCTTTTATTCGCCGATGATATCTATCTGGCCACCGGCACTAACGTGACAGCGGCCACCATATTCTACTCGTAGGGGGCATCTAATGGCTCGTGTAGTATCATCTATCTCTCGGGTGGGGACTTCCGAGCCATTTGAGCTCCAAGTTTCTCGTGGTCAAATCGCGTATCACGAATTTATTCACAAATTTGGGTATAACCCCGATATCGGAGCCTCAACCGAGACCATTTGGTCGGAAGGGGGCCTTTATGTGTACCCCACTTCAGCCTCTACCATGTATATCTCTAGCAGTTCCGCAGATGACACAGCGGCTGGAACCGGCGCTAGAACAGCCACGGTTTATGGATTGGACGCTGATTTTGAGC
>Ga0070749_10002189_pt1 | contig 13153 bp, 21 predicted proteins | sample VirMetDEL_Nov_18_FD_75180 | JGI IMG/M metagenome (GOLD analysis project Ga0070749, IMG submission 75180) | Aqueous microbial communities from the Delaware River and Bay under freshwater to marine salinity gradient to study organic matter... | ecosystem: Environmental > Aquatic > Marine >...
ACACCTATCTTTCGGAGGCAGCCTAATGAATCAACTTGCCCTAATAAATCGCTCTTTAAGAACAGTTGGGATTGTTTCCACTACTAATGAACTTGTAAGAGTTCAAAAACAATTACTAGAGATTCAAGAGCAATCTAAAAAACTTCTTTCTTATAGAAAACAGTTAATCAATGAAACCAGATCTATCTATGGAGGTGATTTTGAAACAGACGAAATCAAAGTTACGACCCAGACAGCTAGAGGTTTAATTGATTATAAGGCGCTTCTTAAAGACTTTCCCCAAATGGAGGAACTCTTTGAGAAGTTTAGAAAACCCAAAATCACGAGAACTATCGTAGAACTACAAGGAGGTATAAATGGATAGTGATAATCGTAAAAATAAAATTTCTGAAACAGAAGATATGGAAAAGAGATTCAGACTTCTGTATCAGAAATTTGTAATCAATAACTCAGATAAAATTCAAAGATATCTGGTTAATACGCTTGGTTTAAAAGCGATTGAAGGTAGAAAACCTTTAAACACTTCTAAACCAAGAGAATTTGTAACTCTTAGAGAATATGAAGGCAATATGGAGTATTGCATCAAAATTTCCTATGGAAGTTATACAGTTAAATCAGTTCCCACTGGTTGCACTGAGTATGAAAGAAATGGGATTGTAAAATCTCTTAAAGATACATACTGGGCGCTAAAAGAAGATGACTTCATAGGTGACTTCTGGAATCTGATTGCATCTAATACAACTTTAAGAAATAAAGAATTTGTGAATAGTGATTCTTCCAAAGAGAAGAATGATAAAACTCCAAAGATTATTCCATTTCCTGAATTTCAAAAAGCTGTTACAAGGAAAACCGCCTAATGAAAGCTGTTGTGCGGGTCCCATCTGATGCGCTTTTGGCATACTTTTACCAAGACGAGTTGGACCCGCATAACTCTTTATCGTCTGAAGAGTGGAATAGCTTTCTAGACGAACAAGAATTGAATTACGTCAAACTTTGTAAAAGTATTGCAAAAACCTTATTAAAGATTCATCTAACTAGCGGAAATTCATAGAAGAAAATGAGTGCAGCTGTGTCCGCTAGTTCAAAAATGCATAGTTGCACTCACCCAAGTTTGGTGAAGGAAGATTCTCATATCTTATTAAATGAAAGGTGTGTCTCTGTTCTTCCTTCAAACACCAATATTTTCATGTCAGAGGCACACCACCCAGTTTATAAATGTATAGTTGCTGACCCACCGTGGAAAGAAAACGGAGGTGGCAAGATTAAACGTGGAGCCGATAAACACTATCCTCTATTAAGCACCGAAGAAATCTCCAAGTTAAACATACCCGCCATTGCTGATAAAGATTGTTGGTTATATCTATGGGTAACAAATAATTTTCTTAAAGAAGGAATACAGGTAATGGAGAGTTGGGGATTCCGCTACATAAATAACATAGCTTGGATAAAGGATCGATTCGGTCTTGGATATTACCTTAGAGGAAATCACGAATTATGTCTGTTTGGAGTGAAAGGTAATCTGAAACCAAGAGTAAGAAATATCCCAAGTGCGTTTGAAACACCAAGAAGAAAACACTCACAAAAGCCAGATAAGTTTTTTGATTTAGTAGAAACAATGTCCTATGGACCGAGAATAGAGGTATTTTCCAGAAATCAGCGTGATGGTTGGGATGTATTCGGTAATGAAGTATCAAACTCTGCAAGTTTTCTCAATTTTTCTAAATGAATGTTGATTTAGGCTTTCTAAGTCTGCAACAATTAAATGCGCTTCCCCAGAAATTCCTTAGGGAATTAACAATGGGAAAATTAAAATTAGTCCAAAAAAGAGAAAACAGAAAGTACTACTACACCAACTTTAGACATCCTTTAACTGGAAAAATAGTTGGTATAAGTACAAAGACTTCTAACCTGAAAGAAGCTCAGCAGTTTGCAGCGGAACATCTAATACAACTTAAAGGAAGTAAGTTAGCACCAGAAGTATTTGGTGATTACAAACTATCAGATGCAATCCAAAGATTTATTGAAATCAAAGGATACACAAAAACCGAACATAGACTGATCTATCTAAATAAACAGCTTGGTAAGTACAGATTATGCGATATAAGCTATGACTTAGTTTTCTCAGAAGTCCTGCGACCAAAGATAAAAAGTGGTTGCAAGTACTCATCCATAAACCAATATTTAAGATTTCTCAAAGCAGTATTAACAAAAGCAAAAAAATGGGGATGGATTAATGAGCTTACAGAACTAGAATCGTTAGAAGAAGTTACTCAAATAAGAACAAGAGTATTAGATATGGAAACTGAGTATCCCAGACTGATTTCTAAGCTGCCAAAGTATCTAATTAATCCTGTTAATTTCACGCTGCTTACAGGTTTAAGAAAAAGTGAATTAGTAAATCTAACTTGGAATCAAATATCCCCAGATTTTACTGAGCTTACTTTTACTGGTAACCAAAAAAATAGGGACACAAGTACAACCACACTCCCACACAGCGCAAGTGCAATTCTAAAAAGTGTCTATGGTGATAATGAGTATTTTGTATTTAGTAATCCAGAAACAAAAAATGGAAGTCTGGGTGATTTCAAAAAGTCTTGGAGCACTGCTAGAAAGAATGCAGGAATCAAAGACCTCACTTTCCACGATCTGAGACGTACCTATGCAACATACATCTATAAAACTGACAGTGATCTAAAAGCGGCTATCAGTAAATCACTGCGGCATAAATCTGAAAGAAGTATTAAGTCATACATACCAGAAGAAAATAAACAGCAGCAAGTGATAGTAAATACTGTTGTCAATGATGCGATTGCTTCATATATGACACACTAAAAAGTGCTATACAAAGTGCTATACAAAATAGGTGCTAATCGGCTATTTATGCAGTGGATTGAAGATTGCGCTTCTCCAAAAATTCCTCTAAATACCGCATAAATAAAGGCTTTCAGTTAGATATCAATTTTGGAAGGAAAGATGCCCGTTATCTTGGCAAGGTTGCGCTCTACCAGCTGAGCTATTCCCGCTTATATTGATATAACTGGCTTTACACCGATTAGCCGAAGAATTTTAGCAAAGTGCTATACAAAGTGCTATACAAATCAATCCTTAATTGAGTTTTTAATCACTGTTGCAGTTGATATTCTAGGCGCCCTGATCTTTCCGCTGCCTTCTATGCCGATAGATTGAATTGTCCTTATGAGATCGTCCATACCTCTTATAAATTTATTCATTCGATTATCAGTTTGAATAGCACCAATAATTTTTGTTCCAAATAATCTTTTGAAACTTCCATGTTTTGGCTCTGCTCGTTTAGGACCTTTTCTTCTAAGAGCCATTGGTCTTACATCACTTATTGGTTTATATGGCGACTGCATTAAAAAATTGGCAGCGGCAGCTTCTCTGGTTTGAGATGCGCTAAGTATCTTGTTCTGAGATCTCAACTTTCTTTGGTATAACTCCACTGCCTGTCCTCTGGTAATAACAAACCTGCCTAGCTTTTGAAACATCTCTACACTTCCTGCTAGGCTCAGTATTGCTTCTACGCTTCGGGATTGTCCTTTTGTAAATCTGGGTAAAAGTGCATTTCTAATTACACGCTCTCTCACTTCATCATCTGTTTCAAAATGACCGCCAAAAATACCTCTAGCTATTTGATAGTTTCTTTCTCCCTGAAGTGTTGGTGGTCCTGATCTTTTTCGTCTAGGCATACTATTCCTGTTTTAAGTTCAAAATGTATCTTCTGATCTTGAACTTCTTGAAGCTGTCCGATTACTTTCCCAACTTGCTCTGCTGTTAAGTCATTCACAAGTTCTAAAATAACCTTAGTCGCTGTCATTTTTTAATCTCGAGTGAATCATAAATTCTTCATCAATATATTCTTCTAACTCGCTAGGGTCTGCATTTTCACGAAGCATTAGCTCTTCTAAAATTTCTTTAGGGTCTCTCATTGGGTTTTCCTCAATCTCCTGTTTAGCAACACTTAGTACATAGCCCGATACCTCATTCACTACTTGTTTAATCTCCTCCTGAATAGAGTCTTTAAACTCGCTTAATCTCATAGATATCAGCGGATCATTTATTTCTTGAATATGTTTTTCTGTAGCGTACATATCAAGATAGTGTGCTAAGTCCTCTGTATATAATTTTTTTAAGTAAGCTGCTTGAAAGTCTAAGACCTTACCAGCTTTACTTTTTCTTGGTTTTTTCATATTTGGGTAACTTTTAATAATAGAAATTTCTAAAATTCTTGTGGTACTAAAACCACTCTTTAAATACTCTCACTCTAAAAAGAGAAGCAAAGTTGTCTCGCAATAGCATTTCTTTTAAGTTCTTATCTAACTGCCAACTTTCGGGAGTGTCTATTTCTAATCTCACAATCTCTTTAGAGAGTTGGTAGTATCGATTTTTTGCTGAAATAAGATCTGCCATTCTTTGATTCGGCATAACTTTGGGTCCTAAATATTCCCAGTCCTCTTTTTTCATTCTGGTAATGATGTTTTTCACATTCGGTTTAATCATTCCAAAGAAAATACTTTCATTCTGAGTAAGCCATTTTGAAAGCGGCTCCTCTATTGCTTCAAAGAAATCTGGAATTTCCTTATAGCCTTCTTCGTAACTTTGGTTTGCTCTGAGTTCGGCTTCACGATCTGCAACTTTACGTTTATCAAAGTGAAGTTTCTTAAGTTGCTGATTTATATAAACAATATTTCTGTTTAGATAATCAAACTCGTTTTTCTTTTCTTTTAGCTCTTTCTCTAAATTCTTTATAGTCGGCTCAATCTCGTGCATTCTGTTTTGAGCTCTATCTAGCTCTGGCTGTAAAGCTTCAATTTGATTTTCTATTTGTGTTAAGTTCATTCTGTCTCCTAAAAACTTTTTCTGCTGTTAAAAACTTCTTCTAATCTAAATCTTCTTTGTGAAGCGTACTCCTGCATTGTTTCACCCGCCTTAGAGCGGACTGTATCGGCTACTACTGACTGCATAATATCTTTTTCAAGAATCTCATTTGATTCTGTTTCAAGTAATGCGGGAATTTCTCTCTTATCAAATACTGGAATACTGCCTTCTATTTTTTCTAATAAATTTGATAGATTGTTAATCTCTGGGGCGCCATCTTTTCCTTGTATGGTATGAGGTTGTTCCATTCTCGTTGAGATAAACATTCGCTTTCCACTAATAGGATGTCTGCGAACTGTCATGTAATTATTTCTGCCAGTTACAGTATCTTTAATCCACTTGTACTGAGTAAAATCTAGGCTAGGTTTTCCAACCTCCTTTGAAAGTTCGCTAAATAAATTACTGGTTATTGTCTTAAGGTAAGTATCTGTTTTACAAAATGCTTTAATTGAATCCGAGCAGTATTCATTCACATTATGTTTTCTTAGATGCTTGAATTTTAAGTCTTCATAAACTGTAATTAGATTTACCATTTTGGTTGTGATATCAAAATTTACATCACTCATATATTTCTCCTTTAACTATGTCTAATAGTTCCTGCTTAGTTATTTCTAAATATTTTTTAGCGTACTCATTTACTTCACTGGGACCGCTAAACTTTTCCCGAAAGCATTTGCAATTCACACCAAAGTTTTGAAACGAGTTGCAGCTGTTTATGTCTTTACACATAAAATCTAGATCTGCCAGTTTTTCTAGTTTTGGTGAGAATTTATGTAAATCCTCAAACTCTTGAATAACATCTTGGTTTTGCCAATCTAAAACTTCTTGCAATTCGTCTTGGTATAACTCAGATTGATTTCCTAAGTCTGAGATGCTGAAGATAAACGGACCCAACTGCTTATTCATCTGGATTTTTCCTTGCCGCAGCTATATTTAGCTTGGGACAAAATTTACTAAAAAATGGAAAAATCCCGTTGAAAAACCCGTTATTGGTGTTAAGTAATAATGCATTTCTTCCTACCTCCACTGAAAAACGTAAACGTTTTTCATTGTCGGGAGAAGTGCATAATGCAACCGACTTAATTAATAATCTCTTTTTTACGAGGTGATACTCTTCCTTTGGAACACTCACCGCCTCGTAAAAAATAAAAGAATTTAATGTTGTAATCACGATTGCACCGCCATAGATGACAAAGAGTGATTAACATAATTGTTATAGTTGAAGTTATTATTCAACACTAATACACAATCCCCATTTTTAGCCCAAAGTTCTACGGATTTTCTTAGCCTACTGTTTAAAAAAAGGTTTTCACGTACAACTTCGTTTAGAAATGAGTCTAGTCTTGGATTACCTAGTGGGTCTTCTTGTAACTTGCTTTGTTTCCAGTAATTCCAGTGATCTAGAAGTTTGCGATCTTCTGCTTCTAACCTGTAAGTACGTTTTTCATCAAATATACTTTTCTTAAGCTCATCAACTAATTCTTTTCTTAGCTTTGTATTCTCCTTAGCCTGTTTATCAGTAATAGTTTTAACAGTTGAAGCAATACAGAATCCTCTAAGTAATTGTGCCAACTGCTTTAGTGGATAATCGCTTCTAGGATTTTTAGGATACTCAGTTATCAAGTCTCTTCTACCAAGTTTTTCAGCAAAACTATTTCTTATCTTGGTTTGTTTCTCAGTAAATAATTCATTGAATTTTCTGTGATTCTTTAATCTAAAAAGTGGTATCACACCTGCCATACTTCCGTGTTCCTCCTGAAGCACAATCAAAATTGCATTCAGTGTTTCTGCAAAATGATTTACTCCATCATCTTCAACAAAATTAATGCAACCATCCTTAGTTAGTATTTTGAGAAGTTTCTTTGCTTCTAAATAAGCTCCCCTGTTCCATAAATCTGCGTATGACTTATCGTACTGACTGGGGGAAATACCCATAGCTGTAGATCTGGAAACTTTTTCTTTTGATGCAGCAAAAGTATCAGCATCATAATCAAAGCTGTAATTTGGAACAGTTGGTGCTTCAAGCACCTTATTTTCCCAACTTGGTATCTTGCTGCTAACTATGTGTTTTACATAACCATCTGGTAGTTCAACATCTAAAACATTTGCACCTAAGTCTGTTAGATTATGGCGAACTGAATTTCTAAAATTTCTATCTTTATAAGACTCATTTTTTGTTTCTAATTCGTGAGATAAAAACTCTTCATATCCAAAATCAAAAGTCCCAGAAGCATCTAGTGTCTTGTAAAATGGGATTTTTCGTTTGTTAGCAGAATTTTTAGAATCCATTTTTAAAAATAAGCTCCACCTTTAGATAACTGAAACCAGACATATCCTTTGTTAAAGTTTTCTTGATCTGGTAGCAATGTTCTCTCACGACATAGCGCCTGAATGATGCTCTCTCTATCAACTGTTTTAAATGATGTGTCATACAGTAGCCAGTGAGATCTGAACTTACCAATAATGTTTGTTCCTACCCCTATTACTGGACTAGATATAACTACATCAGAATTTACTTTGTATTCTGGGTCGTCCAGATTTTTTAACCATTCAATATCTTTAGCATTATCTTTATTAATTGTTTGAATCTTTAGATCTGGAAATCTGGATAGTATTCTTCTTTTAATTTCATAGAGATTGCCATACTCAGTACTAATCAAGAGTGGTAACTTTTTGTGCTTTATGGCTTCCCCAAGTAAATAAAAACTCTCAACATAATTAGTTGATTCATAAATATTTAAACCTTTTAAATAAGGTTTGTCTGAGTAATAAATATTTATAGGTCTTTCTATATCTTCCCAAAATTTGACTTCTTGTTTTGTAAAACTTCCTCCCAGTCTTATCACCCGCCTTGAATTGCTGCATAAGTACTTCAATCTGTCGTAACTCTTCCAGTAGTTTGTAGTGTCATAGTTTTTTGGAGGTTTCCAACTAAAAAATGTCTTTAGTGCTATTGGAAACTCGTCTAATACTAGATCTCTGGGGCAAGTAGAATTGTTGTACTTCCAAAGACTGTAAAAATTACAACTTACTGCAAAGTGTTTTTTGCAAAGCTCTAAATTAAGTTTTTCTGCAAAATCTTTATCTTCATGAGCTAAAAATTCTCGTCCAAAACGTTCTCTCAATTTTTCTAATCGAAAGTTACTAGCATCTGAAATTACTAAACTCTCAGATGCGCTCAATACAGCCTGTGTCTTGCCAGAAAAAGGAGGAAAAGATAATAAGTAAATCCCATCCTCCTCTAAGTCTGAGAGCGAAGGAACGCTATCGGTTTTGCAACGGGAGTTAGTTTCTGAAAATGAAGCTAAAGAGTTTGTACCATAAGCTTTAAGATCTCTTAGGTCTTCTCCTAACCACTTAAGGTACAACTCTTTATGCATTGGGGATTGTTTCAGTAGTTCAAGTATTTCTGGATTTCCTTCATCACTTCTATAACTTTTTGAAACATACTTCGTGAGCCTTCTTAAAGCTTTAGCAGCCTCTGGAAGACTTAAATTAGCTTCAATAAACTCCGCAGAGCTTAAATACTCACTATTACTTTTTTCCCACTTTTGATCTAGCTTTGAGGTAACTCTCCACTCTTCAAAGTATTTAGTTTCTGTAGAGTTCATTATCTTGTATATATTGATGAACTCGGCTAAGCGCTTCGTTTTGAAGTTCAACTTCGTTGTCTTGATATAAAGTGTTGTAATACTGCTTACGCTCTTTCTGCGCCTCCTTATAGTTTGTTAGCCCGTGAGTTCGCATAAATGCATAAACTCCTGTGAGCTTATAATCTAGCTCTGGAACTCTCTCAATAATTTCTCTAACTGAAAAGTATTCGCAAAGCGTAGAAACTATAAAGAGCGTGTCTTCTGAACTCATCTTACGACTTCTCACTTGTCTCTCCCGCTCAATCTAATGCCTTGTTCTTTAGCAAGATCTTTAGTTATTGAAAATGAAACTGAAAGTAATCCAGTTTTTGGGTCCGCATTCCAGACAGTCATATAGAGAATTACTGGGTCTTTATCTTCATAAAGATCAATTAGAATTCTGCCCCTAGCACTTGCTGGTGCCTGAGCTCTTTTTAGTTTGTTAAACATCCCAATTACTTGAGGATGTTTATATATGGTTAAGTCTATCCAGTCTTCGGGGTTTGCTTTATGTGTTTCTGGTCGTTTTGCATCTTTGAAATTCATGATTTTTTTCCTTTTTAGTAAATAGGTGTGTGTCTTAAACAAGCCAAAGAAACTTATAAAAGCGTTTAAGACACACGGAGAAGAAATCTTTGAGTTAAAGACTTCTTTAATGTCGAATGAAAATTCATCCTGTATTAGCAATCTTAAGGAAGACCGCTCATCTGAAGTTATTTAGAAGAGTACTAAATAAATTTCTAAAATTTTATGTTTTTAAAATTTTTCAATATGAATATTATAATTGAAATGAGGTCCAAAGTCAAGAAATATTTTTTCTATGTATTTGATTTCCCGTGTTTTTTATTAGCCTAAGAAAGACTTATAAATTAACTTACAAGCTTCCAAGACCTCATCCGTAAAACCTCAAATTTCGGGCGGGTGCGGTAGAAAAAGTACTTCGGTTTCGCACTTAGGCGCTCAGCGTGTGGGTCAAAATCTCATAGATTTTGTACTTAGAATTAGCACTTATAACAGCTCTAAAAACTCCTAATAAGTGCTAATAACTTATATATCCCCTGCTATCTCTATTATCGCCAAATATCTGCTACAACTTCTCTTTTTATTAATGGGTTGTCCTCAAAGTAAAGCAGCGTAGTTCTAATATCACTATGTCCTGCATATTGCTTAGCTAGACCTACATTCCCAGTCTTGTAGATCACTTTTGAGATAAAGTAACGTCTTCCACTATGACTGCTGCATTGCGGCAAGTTTCCAGATCTATGTATAGACTTTAGTACTTTACACATACCCATTGCATCAAAATCAGACTTGGACTGATTTAGAAATAGCACTTCATTTTTGTACTTGAAGATTCGCTCCGAACTAAGCTGCTTGTAGTACTCCAGAAGCGCCTTCTGAGTGGGCTTAGCGTTTAGGTAAATCTCCCGCTTTTTCCTTCCTTTCCCAAGAATAAAAGAGGAAGCTTTTATATCTCCATCTTCGTAATAAACATCCTCTATTCTTAAGGCTGCTATCTCAGAGCACCGCAGACCTGCATAGTAGCTTAGACATAGTATTAACAGGTTACGCTCTGGATATCTGGATCCACTTACTGATTTAAGTAAATACTTTAGCTGCTCCTCACTTGGTACATACGCTCTGGAGATCTCCAGAGCTTCCTTATCGTTTGCTTTAATTTCTTTTAATTTATCCATATTTTGCTCCAACAGGGGCAACTTGCAGCCTTACGGCTGCAAGACTTCCCCAAACTATGAGCGACTGCTTAAGCAGCCGCCCAGAACTCATCTACTATTGCTCTTGCTTCACGCTCTACTGCATACCAACATAGTAGATTCTGGTATTGAGCGTGTGTCTGGGGTTGGTTATTAAATGAAGCTATAAAAGATACAACGGACTTATATCCGTATTCTTCGGCATCCACTTCTAACATTTCCCAGATCTCCTCTCTATACTTCTCATAGAAAGCGCAAGTTTCGGAGTAATAGATAAATCCATTTACTCCATTTATTAAGTTTCCTTGAGCGATAAACTCAAGATCAGATTGCTTATAGTTTTCTTTTAGATATTTTTTAATAGACATAGCGTTATTCCTCCTTATCTATGCAATTAAGCACGGCTTAGGTGGGATTTCTTGCAGTTACTACATTGGCGCTGTTTGAGGTGTAATGCCTAAACCTTGCCAATAAAGCGACTGCGGGCAACTATGCAACAAATATAGTATTAGTTGCAGTGTTGCTCTGGACTGTGCCATCTATGCCGCATATATCAGACTGTGCCATAAATGCCGCATTCGTGCAAGGTGTTTTTTAAGTTTATTTTTGGGTATATAAAAAGGTGGGATAACTGGGGGCGGTTATTAGACTAGCTCTGCCCCACTCAGAGAGAGGTAATCACACGTAAAACTTTGTGGTTTTGACAGTGCAAGAAAAAACGCTAAAAAAGACTTTCTGTTTTCTTGCAACTTGCATAATGAACTAAACCAAGTTCATAGTTATTAGTATCAGAAAGTTTTGTTAAGTCTTCTACCTGTATTCCGTCTGGAAATTTCCAAGTAAGAAAGTGTTTTTCTAATTCGCCAGTTAATCTATCCAGAAAAAATTTATCTGCGAAAGCAAGGACATCTCCTATGTTTCTAACATAGATTTCATCCCAACGAACTTGATTTCCTTTTTCTGTATATCCAAATGTTCCGTCTTTTGTAGTTGCTTGTTTTGCATCTGAATCAATAGTGATAGAAAAAAGTTCAGAAACATCTGTTCTTGTGGCAGTTGCGGGGTCAAAAATTGCATATCTTTCACATTTAAGATTAACAAGATCAGCTGCGAGAACTGGTGATAACAGCAGAAGTGTTAATAGTTTCTTCATACAAAAATTATAGACTAGCAATTTATAGTTATGCATTAGCTTATTCAAAAAAATTTTATTTAGGATTTTTGGAAACAGTGCATAAATCCTCATAAACATTTACATATTCTTTTCTACCATCTACGAAAAATCCTATAATCAACCTAATGGATAGTAAGAACTGCCTCTCCTGTGGCAAAGAATTTTTTAGAAACGATCAAAAACTTAGTCTTGCTCGTTTTGAGAAAAAACAAACTTGCAGTAGAGAGTGTCTAAATGAATACAACTCTCTTGCAGTTGGTAAAGAAAGACTAGACCCAAAGACGGGAAAACCATTTCAACCCCGCATAAGTTTTAGAACAGTAGATGGAGTTAAATACTATTTCTATCGTTACAACAAAGGACGAATTGTGAAAACTGGTCCCAATAGAGGTTATTTTAAGGAAGACTGGTTAAAAGCAGATATTATTGAGAAACAGTTAGAAGCAGCCAGAGAAAGAAAGAAACGCTACAAGAGTTAAGATTTCTCCTTTCCTACCTTTACCCAGTGATCTTGATATCCTCTTATCTCCAATGAATGTGTCATAGATGCAACTTCCTTTTGGTACTCCATAGGTAGATTTAAATAAGCTTCTTCATACTCAGCATAAGCAGCTTCATCTCTTCTGTTCTTTTCGCACCATTTTACAAGTTTATCTCTTGATGCTTGTTTGAAACTATCACTCTTAGGGTCTAATTCTTCAATAGATTCAATTCCAAGTTCTTCAAAATCAAAAAACATTAACTCTTCAAAAGGAATACCCATAAATAGCCAATATAAAAATGCTTTATATTGATGCTTCCCAATAGTTTCAGTTCTATACATACTCCAAGGATACAGATGCTCTATTCTAAATAACTCTTCAAATTTTAAAGTTTTGTCTTTGTAATAATCGTGTTCTTCTTTGAGATGATTTAACTCTTCTTCCATTTTTATAATTTGTCTTTGGTATTCCAGAGTTTGCTCTCTCCACTCTGGTTTATCGCCTTCAAGCAATTCTATGAGGTGATCTAAGACTTCTGCTTTCGTATCATTTCCGCCTTGGTCTTTTGGAGCCAATTGATAAGCAAGGTCTTTATCCATACCTAACTCAATAAGTTTCTCAATTTTTTGAAATTTTGTTGAAGCGGGTTTTGCCATACCAAAAATAATACTCCTCTAAATCTGACTTTCTACTCTTTTTGCCCTGAATCGTGAATTTTTTATACCCCGAAAAATTAGGGGGAAATCTCGGGGTGTTTTTGTATGTCTTGAATGAGAAATTTACCTTGTAGCAAATAAGTATTTGTTACAGGTAACAAAGCCACCTAAAAAAGTGCTTTTTTCATAAGGATAAAAATTATGGAAAACGAAAATAGAGTTAACTGCTTATTCACTATTGAAAATGTGGTTTATGTAAATGCAAGTAATCCTTATCAAGCGTTTGCATTGGTTTGGAATGTACTTGATGGAAGCAATTGGTGGGTTGATTCTATCTACGACACCAAATTGGATGAGTATGTAGGTTTATTCGAAGGTGAAGATAAGGACCCAGAGTTTGAAGCTGAGTTTGCTTCAATAACTGATGACTATTTATATGAAGTAGTCGTTCAGAGTGAAGTGTGTCTTTCTATTTCAAAAAAAGAAAATGCAGACCAAATCTATGACATTGTTGGAGAGTTTCCTGAACTCTCAAACGGAATAGATGATAACTACCAAGAAAGTTATATCGACTCTTTTGAAGGAGTTTTAAAAGAAG
>Ga0070749_10002194_pt1 | contig 13143 bp, 21 predicted proteins | sample VirMetDEL_Nov_18_FD_75180 | JGI IMG/M metagenome (GOLD analysis project Ga0070749, IMG submission 75180) | Aqueous microbial communities from the Delaware River and Bay under freshwater to marine salinity gradient to study organic matter... | ecosystem: Environmental > Aquatic > Marine >...
AGGTCTTCAATGTTGTGTTCTACATCATTGACAGTAATGGTTTTATTTTCATTTTTCGCCATCATAAGTCTCCAGTTAAGTTAAAGTTATTAGGGTGTTGGGGTTGTCCAAGGCACACCAGACGCAGTAGTTGCAGCGGCATCAATTTGCTTTTGTACTTTTGCATCCCGGTCAGCTTCTACGCGAGCCTTAGCTTCGGCAGCGGTTTCGTCGCCTTCGATCAAGCTAGTGTAGACCCATTCCAAAACGTCAGCTTCGGTCAAGTCAGCGTATGGGATATAGGTCGGGCTTGAAGCGTCATACTCACAACGCAGCTTGCCGCCTTCAGAAGCAGTGTACGATGGATCACCATCGCTTGCCGCTACCATCGACCAGTAAACTAAAAAGACACCACCATCGGCGTCCGTGTGTTGCATGTTGGTCACTGACCAAGTGTTGTTAATTGCCATGTTTCTTTCTCCTTTAATGACAGTTGTTAAAAATTATCCGCTAGTGATAAACGAAATTGTATTAGCGCCAGCGGGCATTTGTACTGTTAACGTGCTACTGACTGACACACCAAAGGTTACGCAATCATCCCCAGCAACCAAAGTAACGGCAGGTGCATTGTCCCCACTAAAGTAAAATTTCAGAAAGTATTGACCCGCTTTTGTGCTTGTACCCACATTACTATGATTAGAGGCAAGAACCTGCATTGCCATTCCACCATTGCCTTGGTTAATGCTAATACCTGTATCGGTAACAGTATTACTGTTTAAATCGAATTGTGAGATGGTAAAATTATTACCTACCTGTAGTGGAGGCTGCGCCGTACCAATTGAATGTACGTTGCTTGAACCTAGAACAACCCTGTTAGCACCGGCATCCACACGCAGCATATTAGCGTTACCGCTAGACTCAACGCGGAAGTCAGCGTCTTGGCCATTTTCGTTGATAGTGGCTCCGCCTCTAGCATTAATGGAACCGTTGTGGTCTATGGTAAACTTTGTGTCAAAAGAAATATTAGCTACATTAAGCAAAACGGCAGAACTAGCTCCCCAATAAGCCCTTCCTACCCCATTTGAATTGACTTGTATTTGTCCTGCTGTATCTTGCGCCAATCGTTCTAAAGTTAAAGGGTGGTAACTTGACGCGCTAACCAATGTATTTCCGTTACTGGATATGGTGAGTCGTTCCGTATCAGAGCCGCCATTTGGTCTTGTAAAAAAAGCGAGTTTTCCTGCATAATTCCCATCAGTTGTGTTTTCCTTGCCACCCCTAATAGACGCTAAATCTGTAACACTGCCATCTGACTGATATTTTGCAGAGAAAACAACACCGCTTTGGTTGCCACTGTTGTATGCACTTCTCTGTTGTAATTCAAGATTATATCCATTAACAGTGTCCCATACGGATAGCTTTCTGCTAGGTGCCCCAGTACCTATCCCTACCGTATTAGCACCACCATCCACAAATAAAGCGTTAGCGTCGGTGTCAGACTCAACGCGGAAGTCAGAGTCTACGCCCGCCTCGTTAAAGACAGCACTTCTAGCAAAACTTGCTTCGCCTGTGTTTTGTAACTCTATAATTTCAGTGCCATCTGGCGATGCTAGTGTTGGCGTTGATACAGTTTCAGCAAACGTAGCTACTTTATTGCCGCCTATTGACAAAACTTGTGCAGGAGTTCCTGCTAAGTTCGTCCAAAAAACTAGGTTTGTGGGGTTGCCAGAAACCGCTGTGTTTTCAGCGTATATACCTGCACCGCCCGTAAAAGTGACAGTGCCACCATCACTTGAAACGGTATAAGCCGTGCTTGTGGCTCCTAAACCAATGCCTGATGCTTTCGGGTAGGAGCCGCCAGTGTTATGGTTGACGTTAAGAACCGTACCTGCCGTCTCAGTAACAATCTGGACATCTCCCAAAGGAGACCCAGTCCCTATACCAATCCGATTAGTGCTTGCATCCACAAACAGCATATTAGCGTTGCCGTCAGACTCAACGCGGAAGTCGGAGTCGGCTCCGCTTTCATTGAAAACAGCGCCAACCTGATTGGTAAGGATTCCCGTGCTGGCGAGAGTCATCGCGGTAGTAAAGGAAATGGTGTTTCCTTCTGTGCCAGGGGCTGCAAAACTCCAGTTGTGGGAACCATTGCCCCCCAAAGCATACAAGCTGGCAACATCGCTGCCGCCATAAGTCCAGTTGGTGCCGTTGTTAAAGGCATTGTAGCCTAGATAAACAAGCCCGCCATTATATGACAGCGTTCCACCATATTGGCCCGCAGCAGAAAGTTGAACGCCTAGCCAACCGCTGCCCCATGCACTCGGGGTCCGCCCCAAGCCTATGTTACCCGTAGCCCCGTCTACAAACAGCGCATGGGTTTTAGCGTCAGACTCAACGCGGAAGTCAGTGTCAGCACCTGTATCATTCACCACTACTTCAGCCGCCGAAACGGACAACTTAGGAACGGTGTCGATCTCAGTAAGTACGTTGCCACTCGTGATTTGAAAACCATCACGCGCAGCGCCAGCGCCAGCAGCGTTAGTAATTAATGAAGCTCCCGCATTGCTAAAAAAGTGCAGCTTTGACCCACCGCTTTTGCCAACAATTAGCGCGTCTCCATCTGTAGTAGGGAGGATGGATGTGTTGCCACCAACCGTCAAAGTACTCGCCATATCCACAGCACCATCAATGTCCACGACATCAAGGTTAGTTGTGCCGTCTACGTCTATGTCTCCAGAGATGTCTAGGCTTGCCGCAATGATCTCCCCGCTTGCGTTGATACCACCGTCTTTCAACAAAACGCTATCAATCGTTACGCCGCCAGCAGCCGTGATTTCGTTAACCGTATCGACATTTAGATTACCAGTAGCGGTAATCGCGCCAGTAACGCCAAGGGTACCTGCAATTGTAGTGTTGCCATCGGCGGAAGAAACCTGAACTTTGTCAGTATTTATTGCAAAGTTACCAACAACATTCGCTGCGCCTGTAAGCGTAGTATTACCTGAAACACTTAGTGTGCCGCCAAATACGGCATCCCGAGATAAAAACAAATCACGTGGGCGTGTAGCACCTGTCTTACCAATATCGTACGTAGCATCGGTAAACAACAAATCAGACGTAGTAGTAGCGTTAATTGTTAACGTGTCAGCGGGGTCATCACCAATTATGGTGTCGCCAGAAATCGTAACGTCAGTAGCTGTAATAGAACCAGTAAGTGTAGGAGATGAAATAGTCGGAGATGTAAGTGTTTTGTTTGTAAACGTCTCAACGCCCGCTAAAGTAGCAAGTGTGCCTGTAGTCGGGAAAGTTACGTCGGTTGCGCCTGTAGTTGTCAAGGTTAACGCATTTGCGCCAGCAGTAGTTAATGCGCCAGCAGTAGTTAATGCGCCAGCAAGAGATACCGTGTAGTCTCCGACAGACAAAGAGTTAATGTTTGTGACAGCTTCTACGACGTTTGTACCGTCGCAAAACAAAAGCATCGCCTTACCTTGTGGAATAGAAATACCTGTACCAGCGGCGGTCTTGAGCGTTATAGCACGGGAACTGCCCGTGTTGTTTTTGGCGATGTAAATCTTAGAAAGCGTAGGGCAAACAACAATACCATTGTCGGTAAGCGCAGTTCCTGAATCTGTAAACTCCAGCATCGCACAGCGAGATTCGGCAGTGAGGCCGTCCGCAGTAGTTAATGTATGTGAGTTAGCCGTCCACGAGTTGATAACCGCACGCCCTGCAACGGCTTGTTCAATCATAGAAGTGATGTTGTCGTTAACTACATCCCCCCATGTGCCGCTAAGTTCCCCCTCTACAGGAAGAGCAAGTTTAAGAATCGGTGTATATTGCGTTGTCATTTAATTAACCTCATGCGGCTATAGCCTCCCAATCTGGAGTTTGTTCTCTTGACACGTTACCCCAAGAAGGCGTTTGAGTGCCACTAATATTTTGCCAGTTAGGGTCTTGATTGTCATCAATTTCTCCCCAAACATTAACTCCGCCAACAAATCCTGTTGTTTGAACACCTACTACAACAACATCTGCGTTAGCTTTAGCTACTACAGTACCTAGTTGTGTTTGTCCATAAACTCCAGTTACCCGCTCTACTATACCTAATTTTACAAAGACAGTGCCGATTGTACCTGTAGCTGATAGCCCAGAAACCGCCACATTTGCGTCGGAAGTAGTAGAGACGGTGCCAACGGCTCCAGTTGCGCTTACCCCTATAGGGTAGATATTTGCAGCGGCCGTAACAACTACGGTGCCAACGGCTCCAGTTGCGCTTACCCCTGACGGATATACATTCGCCCCAGCAACTACTGCTACGGCACCAACAGCGCCTGTAGCTTCGTTACCTGTTACCGCTACATTAGCCTCGGCAACTACGTTTACTGTCCCTATATTACCAGTAGCTTCAAGCCCTGATGGTTGGACAGTAGCCGCTCCACTAACAGAAACGGTTCCTAAAACCCCAGTAGCTTCTACACCATTCGGGGAAACATTTGCTTTAGCGACAACAGATACAGTACCAACTGCGCCTGTAGCTGAAACACCATCAACTTCTACTACTATAAGGTCAGTGCCCCAAGAGCCTTGGCTCCAAGCAGCTCTACCCCAGCCTACGTATGTAGTAGAAGACGGCATTTAATCACCCTAAGCAATCCTGATAATAGCGTCAGATGCGTTCGCGGTTGGGAACTGAATAGTAAAGTCACCCGCCGTAGACGTTTTATCTGCGCCAAAATCAAGAACCGCAACAGCAGGATTAGTCCCGCCTGATTGGTAAATTAACGCCCCGCGAGCAGTAATAGTTGCTGTAGCCCACGTAGTGTCTGCAAAATCCAAATATGCTGTGGTGCCAGAAGTAGTAGGTGCTACAACTGTTAAGGTGTTACCCCCCGCTGTATACCCTGTACCAGATACTTCATTGGTTACACTATACACTGTAGTAGTTGCACCAAGGGTAGCTGCACTAGTATACAAAGCGATTTTAAATGTTTGTGACGTATCTGAACTGAAATCCATCTCGCCATCGAGAAGGGCCAGTTTAAAAGAAGTACACATTGCCTGCGAAATTGCCATTTTTTATCTCCTAACTTACTGTACTGGGACGCGGACTTGACCAGAACGATACGCGTCTTCTCTAAGTTTACCGTCCCCAAGATTTTTGAGTAGTTTAATTGCTTGGACATACAGTCTTTCGTACATCTGAACAACGTCTTGCTCACCCTTCATAAAACGAACTGCCTGAACAAGCGCCCCGTTTAATAGCGCAGAATCAAATTCGTCACCTAACCACGTAGTGCCAGCGGTAACAATAGACTCTGGGTAGTACCCATAATGTAGTTCCATAGTGTAACCACTATTAGGAGTTGGGCCAAGGATAAACGAATCGTCGTCAAAATATGCGTAATGCTTCGGCAACCCAGTAGATGTAGGAGTTGGATACGCTTCGCGGATAAAATTGACGTCTTTATTCAAAAGGAAGTGATACTCCCCCGAATCATCAATAACAGCTAAGGAATAAGACCAAAGAAAGTCTGACGGAATAGATAGATACTTGTTGCTAGAGGTTAGCGTGCCAGTAACGTTCTTCCGCAACGCAGGAATCTGAACTGTGTTATATATAGTCTGTTCAGCTTGTTGCGTGAACATAGCGAGCTGGTCATCTGTGAAAGTAGTTTCACAGATGTCTTGGATGTCTATTTTCAGCTCGGTATAATTCATGTTTTACGCCATTGGCCCGCGAGCCATAGTCCCTTTTGTAGCTGCACCAGTACCACGAATTTTAATACCCGTAGTTTTGACCCCTTTCATATCAGGCTTAGGGCCGTGTCCACAGGGGCGCACGCCTTTATCCTTGATAACTTTTACTTCTTTCATCCCAAAAACATTCATTTTGTTACTCCTACGTAATGTTTATCGTAACTTGGCCTATATATCCAGTACCAAGTAACGTGTTAGGGGTTAATCCGTATGGATCACTCCCCCCACCAACAGGGTTCCAACCCCATTGAATGTCTCTACTGCTTTGGTTCCCTGATACCCCAAGGCTTGTATCCACTCTAGGATTGCGAATAGCTTGCGGGTCGTCTACAGGGAACTCTCCCAACCGTAGCTGTGGTTGATCGGGATTCCAACATTCTTGACACGCTTTTATATTCGTGTCTCGACCTTTAACAATAAGGCTACGCAACTCGCGGAGTTTGTATTCAAATCCGCAAACATCGCAAAGTGCGAGGGCCTTACGAGCTGACGCAAACCTATTGCCCATCCTACATCCTACCTATTCTAGGCACAAATCGTGCGGAGGTTTTTTCCCTGTCTTCCCCAGCAGCCAGTTCAAACTGTTCTTCGTATGCTTGTTTTAGCATAGGAATGCGTTCAACTAGTTCAGGTATCTTCATAGCAATATAGAACGCAAGTCCTGCCACTAATACAGGCAAGAATCGAAAGTTCATATCCGAAGTCTGAACACCACTTCCAGCGTCCTCAATACGACGCATACGCCAGTAATACAGAACGTAGTTGTCACTATCTGGTACAGGCCACACGTTTACTACAGGCGCGTCACGTAGCCGCTCAATGTAGAGTTGAATTGGCCTACCCTGAGATAACTTGTTAGGGATAGACGCGTAGGTACTTACACTAATACGACTTATAGTAAGATCAGATTGTGTTGCCGCATTGCCTGCACCCGTACGGATTTGGTGCTCCATCAAATCTATTGTATCCGCAGGTAGCACATATGCGGACGTACCTTCGACAAGATTTATTGTACCCTCGTCGATTGTCCACATATTAATGCCACGGTTCTGCCACTCAATAGTCATCAAGTTCATAGACCGTCTAGCAGTACGTAAATCGTACCCCGAACGCATTTCACGGCCCGCACGCTCCCACGCTTCTTCAGCGATCTCCGTGAAGTCCATGTTAAACGTTGTGGTACCGGATGTCGTCATTGTTACTTCCCAGCCTTCTTAGCAGCTTTTGGTGCTTTTGGTGCTTCCGATACTTTAACAGGGGGCTGCATTTCTGCGAGCTTTGCTTCTGCTTCCGCTTTGCTCATCAACGCAAACACAACAACGTCGTATCCACCATCGGCATTTTTTGTGCCTATCTGGTAAACTGGTTCCCCTGTAGAGAACCTACCATTTTGGAAAACTTCCATCACTTCTTCTCCTTCCGCTTTGCTGGGGATACCTTACGCGGTTTACCCGCAGGTTGCCCCAGTTTCTTTTTCTCGGCTACTTTTTTGCGCTTTTCACCCGCGCTCATTTCACCGCTTGTTTTAGGAGTTTTACTACTTACACGTTTCGACGGTCTACAATAAGGTGTCCCGCGTGATTCCCCTTCTTTACGTCCGCAAGCCTTACCAGTACGCACATCCTTCCAGTCCTCTTTGAACCAGCGTTTAAGTGCCGCACCTTTCTCTGTCTTGCGAACTGCCATTATTTCTTACCTTTTGCTTTCCTACATTTGGCGATTGCCCCCGACGCGTATGCTGAAGGAAACACTTTGTATTGTGACTTTACCTTGGTATAGCACGAATCTTTAACCGTGCCCCCAGCTTTATACCCACAACCGCAATCGCTTTTCTTGTAGTACCTACGCATTAGGAACCTTTCATTGTCACCATTTTAGCAGCGCGTGTACCTTTTGTAGCGCAACCAGAACCGCGAACTTTGCCGCCTTTTTTGTATGCTTTAGCCTGCCCGCCTTTTTTCATACCCATGCTTGGAGCAGCAGGAGCAGGAGCGGCACCGCCACCAGCGGCACTAGCAGCAGCCATTTTGGCCATCATAGCGCGTTTACGCTTTTCTTCTTCGGACATAGGTGCTCCACCCATAGGTGCTCCACCCATAGCGCCCATTCCACCAGCGGGTGCAGTCATACCGCCACCCATCATTTTCTTAGTGCTCTTTTTCATAAACTCTTCTCCTACAGATTTTGAAACGCCAGCTTTCTTGGCGAACTTCGGGTTGTTTGCTACAGCAGCCATAAACTTGCGTTGTTTTTTGGATTTTACAGGCATGGCTACCACTTCACCTTATCAGCCCAGTACGCGGCGGAACTTTTGCCTTTAGCAATGTTCTTACCGTGCCTAGATTTGAACGACTTTCGTTTAGCTTTCATACGCGCAGACTCCCCCTGTTTAGGTTTACCTGCGGTACTAGCACCTTGCTCACCAAAACGAATTACTTTTTCTTTGCCCCCATCACATGCTTTTACCACATGTGACTTTTTGGGGTGCGAAGGCGTACGACGGGGTTTATTACAGCCCATACTGGCTTTGTCTATTTTGCCACCAGACTTGTAATAACACCGCATAAGTACCCCCTAGCTATAGAAGACAGTCATTGCGCTAATATTGGTCATAGCAGTGATAAGCACGTCGTCTTGGCAACGAATACCCCAGTCAGGAATGTTTACTGAGTGAGAGTCAGACGCCAAAAAGTCTAGGTCTAGTACAGTCGATCCACCACTACCATCGGTAATAGTTAAACGTCCCGCACCGTCCGCTGTGGTTAACACTTGGACCTGACGAATACGTGCAGGGCCTACGCCAAGAGAAGCGGCTGTTGTAACGCGTTTAGATTGAACATCAGAGTTAGACATACCAGCCTCCTATTAGCTAAGGGCGGCACCAACAGCAGTAACCCAAGCAACGCCAGTGTTAATTACTATGCAATATTCGTTATCGCCTGCGCCATTGTCGCTAACCATATAAACGGTTCCGACTGCGGTACTCGCAGCGGTCGGCAAGTTGGCAGTTGTAACAACGGGAACCTGAAAGCCGTTATTTGAACGGACTGGTCCCGAAAAAGTAGATAGAGCCATGAGAATCTCCTGTCGTGGCAAGTGTCAGCCGCACCATGCGACTGTCAGGGATAAGTATTTTATAACACAAAAAAAGAAAGGGGGCAATAGTTTGCCCCCTCCTTAATTACGCACCGGGTGAACCGTAAATTCCGAGAGGATCAGAGACCCCGAAAGAATAACGCTCACGAGCCTTGTAGCGACTATTGCCAGTATCGAAGTCTGCATCCATAGAAGTAGACATCGGGGTACGAACAAAGTGCTTCAGGCCGTTAGGTACATCAGTCATCAAGAACCAAGCATTGGTATCTGTCAGGTAGTGGTTAACGGAATATCCTTCAGGGATAGAACCGTTATTGCGGATGGCGTTAATATCGTTATCCGCAGTGCCTACGCGACCCTCAGTATCCAACAAGCGAGTTGCAACGAATTGCAGTGCTGACGGGATAATGAGTTTCTTGGGCTGAGCAGCAATCAACAAGCCACGCTCATCTGTCCACTGGCTGATTGCAATAACGGCGGCTTCAAGAGAAGTCTCGTTAAGGTCAGCAGCGACAGTTGGGCGGTTCGAGTTGGTGCCACCAGAAACAAGTGGGTGCGCTGTCGAACAAAGAGTTTGGCCGTCACCATAGGTGTTACCAGCAAACGCGTTGTTAAGAATAGACGCAGCCTTAACTTGCTTAGTGTACGCCATGGCACGAGCCAATGCTTTCGTATAACGAGCAGACAGTGAGTCATACAAGTTATCTTCGATGGCTTCTTCAGTAATACTGAACCCCATCGCAATTGTCTCGTGAACGTAACGTGCACTCCATGCTTCCTGAGCATTGTCATATTCGATGGCTGAGCCTTCGTTTTTGACAGGTGCTGCTGAGAAACCTGATAGCTTAGTTTCTTCCTCAAACGAGCGATCTGAGGATTCGGTTTCAAAAATTTGGGCGTGCTCTTCGCCGTATTTTGCGTATTCCAACCCAAACAATGCGTTTAGACCGGGAAGTAGCTCTTTAAGGAGCTGGGCGCGTGAAATAGCCATTATTTATTCCCTCCTATACGCCGGTTAAGTTATTCATCTGATGCCCTGCGTTCCATTTAACGAGTGCTTCAGTGTAACCACCGGATGAGTTTTTGGTTTCCGCTACAAGGCTTACAATACGCAAAGGCAGTGTGTTTGTTGTAGCAGTCGTGTCGGAAATACCGCACCTAGAATTACCAGTAGCAGTGTCACCAGCATTGTTAATCATTGCGACGTTTGCACCAATGTCTGTAAGCGCGAGGTCTCCAATAACTGGCGTAGCGCCAGCAGCAGAAGACAACACCGCAACTTTAAACAGAATATCGGTACCATCGGCTACAATAGCTTGGATGTCAGATGCAACGGTAGATGCTGGGTAATATTGGCTGAACAACTGATAGCCCAGTACGGGATCAGTATAAGTACAACCAAGAAATACACCAATTGGCGTCATTGCTGCATCAGCAGTATCACGCTCAACGGTGCCTCCGGTAACTAACTGGACGGCATCACCATAAAAGATGCTCGTGCCGTAATTGCTCGCAATACCATATTGACGAGTTACGCCCACGAAAGGTACGCCGCTTACCAGTTTTACCGGAACTAGCCCATAAGGGCCGTTAACAGATGGATAAGCCATGTTAAGCTCCTATAATTTAAGTTCCATTACCAAAAGTAACCTTCGTTTTCCGTTCGTTGAACAGAGGCATACGAGGGTCATTTTCTCTCATAAGGTTGTTATCCACGGAGTTCATCTGAGAACGAGTCTGATTATCGTAATATTCAGAGCGTTCTTCAACTAACTCTATGGGGGCCTTACAAAGCATTAAACCACCAATAACTACGTTGTCCTTGAAACGATCATTTTCGATAGAAACAAGTGTAATTTCGGGATGATCTGCGGCTTTTACTTGCACCCAACCTTCTCTTAATTTCGAGGATACGTTAGTGGCGTCAACTTGTCCTTGCGTGCTAACACGAACCCAGTGAAATACGTAGCCCGGCTCGGGATTTGGAGATGGAAGCATCTCTGGACGCTGCCAAGCCTTTTTACGGACCGTTTTTTCTCGGGTTTCTAGCTCACGATCAATTCTGTTAGTAGCCATTATTGTTTCCTCATATCTAATGCAACCTGCTTGGCGTATTGTTCGGGGGTAAGCCCTAGGCGTTTTGAAAGCTGGTACTGTGTTTGCGTGAGCCTAATTTTCTTAGGCGCTGTGCTCCGCGTAGCGGGGGCAACCACATTTGAGCGTTTCTTTGGCCTCTGTACCTCCTCCGAATCCTCGAAGTTTTCGGGGAATAACTGTCGCATACGAGAATCTATTCTCTCGTAGTAGTTATTACTCTGAGGGCTTATTCCCTCTTGGACAAGTTTGTTGTGCAACCCCAGAGCAAAGCTCGTCGTCTCAATATCTTGGTTAAACCACGGGTTATCTTGTTGCCAAGCTACGGCCCGTTCGTCAACCGCGATCTGCTGCGGGGCGACTTCAGGTTCCACCTTAACAGGTGTTTCTGTGTCCTGTAAAGCTGGTAACTTAAAATTATTTAGCCTATCGACCTTAATCTTAGCGTTCGTTAGGCTTTCTTGTGCATTTAGAACTCCATCTGAGTCCCCAGCCTCATACGCATCTTTGTATGCTTTCTTGGCTGTTTCGTGCTCAACCACTGCACTACGTTTAGCTTGTTCAAGCAACGCTGTCTGATTCTTGTTGACGTTACCCTTTAGCTTCTTGTTTTCTTCCACAAGTTGCTGAGTAATGCGCTCAAGTTCTTCACGCTCCCGCAATGCTGATTCTTTAGCACGGCGCTCGTCGTGATAGCCTTTACTAAAATGCTGGATACGCTTGCGTACTTTTTCAGAATACTCTTCAAGCTCATCGTCTGTTATGTCTTCCGGTGGATCAGACGGTTTACGGTTGCGATCAGCTTTCGGCGTATCGTCAACGACTTCAATCTCATATTCGTCGTCATCAGAATCCACTTCACTTTCAAGTTCATCCTTGTTTCGTTTAGCTTCTGCCTTAGCTTTCTTGCCTCCAATATCAACTTCAATTGCACTAGAAGCCTCCACTTCAATATCTTTGATTTTCTGTTCTTCGTCGGGAAATTCGTATTCAACTTTTTGAAAGGGCATGGGTTATCTCCTATATAGCCATGATACCACTAGGATCAGGGATTACCGCTTCCACTGAATCGTCGTTCATCAATCTAAATTCTTTACCGTTTACTTTGAAGCGCGTGCCCGTATTCATACGGAACATCACGTAGTCACCTTGTTTACACCAAGGTCCTTCAGCGAAACGTTCTTTATCTGTATAAGCCCCATCGCCCATGTCTATTACGATGCCCATGATCGACATGATGTACTCTTTGTGCATCTGGTCAGTTGTTTTTAGGAGGGTGCTACCTTGGTAGTATTGTTCCACATCAGGTAAAGCGACTAACAAACGGTACCCCGTAGGTTTAGGAAGTTGAGATTCCCACTCCTCGTTAGTAAGTTCCCGCTCTTTGTTCTTTGGTTTTGCCGTAGCTTCGGCGTCCATCTTTTTTCTTAGTGCATCAGGAACTGCAATAGTCCTAGTCTGAGTATTAGTCATTATCTTCATCCATATAGTTACGCGAGAGGTCTTCTACGTATTGTTTGCTGGCTTCGAGACCCCGAATTAAGCCAACAATTTCCTTGTATCCTGCGAAGTCTTTAGCAGACCCCCCAGCAAGAAATTGCGTTGCAGACGAGATGTCCTCGTCGATTTTCTGTGTAAGCACGTCAAAGACGGTTTTTGCCACAATTAGCTCCTATTATTTTTACCCGACATTAACTTAGCTATCTCTAGGTCCAGCTTGTTGCTGTCTCGGCGTCGATCCGCAGCCAGTTTGACACCTTCTTTTTCAGCCTCAATCTGGAGTTCTTCTTGGTCTATCTTCAAGCGTGCAGCATCTAGCGTGGCGTCTGCTTGGTCTTTCTGAGCCTTACGCTGTAGGTCCGCCTGTCTAATCTGCATATCTGCTTGATCTTTTTGAGCCTTACGCTGCACTTCTTGCTGCTTGATCTGTAGTTCTGCTTGTTGCATCTGCACTGCTGGGTCTTGTGCTTGTTGCTGTGCTTGCTGCTGCGCCGCCTGCTGCTGATGTGCTTGCGTAAGTTGCTTGCCAGCATCTGCCATTAGACGTGATAGCTCGGTTTCGATACCTTCTGGCAAATCTTCGCCCGGAGGTGGTAGTGATGCACCTAGCTTTTCTTCGATCTGTTTGCGGTAGCTGAACCCAAGGTGCTCGGCAATGTGTGCCTGTAACGCGGCCATAATCTGCTGGCCCTGTGGGTTTTGCCCAATTGCTTGTGC
>Ga0070749_10002197_pt1 | contig 13139 bp, 15 predicted proteins | sample VirMetDEL_Nov_18_FD_75180 | JGI IMG/M metagenome (GOLD analysis project Ga0070749, IMG submission 75180) | Aqueous microbial communities from the Delaware River and Bay under freshwater to marine salinity gradient to study organic matter... | ecosystem: Environmental > Aquatic > Marine >...
TCACGACAGAACGCTGATGGCACAAAAGCGTGGTGCGAAAAGTGGGATGAATTTGTTGATGGCGCGTATTACTGTAACGCTTGGCAAGAACACGACGAATCAGATGATGATGTAATGGATGATGAATCTGATGAAAACCGCGCACCTGCACCTAAGAAAGAGCAGATCAAGGGAAGTAAGACCAACCCAGAGGGAAGTGCTAAGGGATCTGGTGGCGGTATTACCTTTGATGAAAAAACAACCACAGCATTAAAAAATAAAGTTAGTGAACATAATGATGCTATGTCGAAAGATAATCGACCAGATTGGACACGCGCAACTTTAGGTTCTCTGAAATCGGTTTATCGCAGAGGTGCTGGTGCATACTCAGTTTCGCACAGACCAGGAATGACACGCGGACAATGGGCGATGGGCAGGGTAAATGCTTATTTGTTTTTATTGCGAAATGGAAAACCTGAGAACGCAAACTACAAACAGGACAATGATTTGTTACCAGCAGGACATCCTAAATCCTCACGATCATTCGAGGAATACGATGAGCGTGCAATAAATCAAAGCGCACCTAGTTTTATGCGTGCTGCTGCTCGCCGTGGTCTAGCGTTCTATGCGGATGGAAAAGCAGGCGATGGTTTAACAGACAAGACAGTTCGTGAAGCAAGACTTATGGCTGACGGACAAGTTTCTGATGATAAGTGGATTCGCATTGCAGCGTGGATTGCAAGGCATCTGGTTGATCTTGACGCACCTGCCGCTAGTCCCAGCAACGAAAACTACCCAAGCGCAGGAGTAGTCGCACATTTCTTGTGGGGATCAGGAGCAACTAAAGAACAAGCACGGCGCACTATGGCTTATGCTGAACGCGTTGTAGAGCGAATTAGAGATGATCAGCAAGATCGTAACGCCGAACAGAATGAAAAGTGGAAGTCAGTAGCATTAAACTTGAACAAAGATGAAAGGCAAGAAATGACAACAACAGTAGAACGCCGTGTAAACACAGTCGAATTTGACGTGCGTAACGGGGAAGCATCAAGCGATGGTATGAGTTTCACTGGTTATGCCGCCGTGTTCGATTCCCCATCAGAGCCACTTCCATTCACAGAAGTAATTAAGGGTGGTGCGTTCCAGCGTTCATTAAAGTCGCGCAACGAAATTAAACTATTTATGAATCACAACACAGATGTCGTTCTGGGTTCTAGTCGCGCAGGCACATTACGTTTGTCAGAGGACTCACGCGGATTACTTGCAGAAGCAGATTTGCCAGATACAACTGCTGGTCGTGATCTATCGGTTCTAATGCAACGTGGCGATGTAAACTCAATGTCATTTGGTTTTAGCGTTCCCCCGCGTGGCGATAAGTGGTCAGAGGATGGCGCAACCCGCGAACTTCATCAGGTGCGTTTACACGAAGTTTCTATTGTGACTGGATTCCCCGCTTACCAAGCGACAACTGCATCTGTGCGATCGCTAGACATTCTTGCCACGCGTACTGCTGTCGATGTAGATGCGTTAAGTGATGCGATCACAAGACTGGAAGCAGGCGAAACTTTGGAAGCAGAACACGCTGATTTAATTGCTGAAGTGGTTTCTAAGTTACGAGCAGATCAGCCAAGCAATCTGGAACTGCTAGCACTAAAGCGCAAGCAACTTGATCTAATGGCCAAGGTGTTCTAGTGAATGTTGCAGATGTTAAAAAGGCATATCTGGCCAGCGTTGGTGATCCTCAGTCTGGTGTTTTTGTTGATTTCGCCGATGTTATTTGTGAAGCCATAGTTGATGCTTGCTGTAAAGATGAAAGTGAAGCAAAGTCATTTGAACCAGTAGCAGAAACACGATTGGTCAAAGTAGCAGAAACACGTTAATCTGTTTTCAGAAATAGGCTTGGTGCAGGGGAAGGCACTGAGCCTATTTTTATTTGTGTCATAATTGTTATGTGCAATTGAGTGGAGCCACCATTGTGCTTTCTGTTGTGGAGCCACACAGACTTCATAAAAATAACAAACAAATTAGGAGTTCTAAATGTCTGACTACATTCGTCAGCAAGTAGAGGCTCGTGCAAAAGCGTGGGATGAAGCAAAAGCATTGCTAGATTCCGCAGCAGCAGAAAAGCGCGACCTCAGTTCTGAAGAGAACGAAAAATATGACCGCATTATGGCTGATCTTGATCAGCGTGCGGCCACCATCGACACCATCAAAGCACAGGCAGAACGTGAAGAGCGCGCTGCTGAAGCAATGTCAGGTTTTGAAGCACAGGCACGTCCAGAGGTTGCTGTTCCAGCAATCAATGAAGCCGATCTAATCCGTTCACTTGCTCGTGGCGAAATTCGTTCACACTCATTTGAGAAGCGCGATGTGACCAAGGGTTCAAGTGGCGCGCCAGTTCCGACATCATTCTACGATCAAGTAATTATGCTTGCCCGTCACGTTGGACCAATGCTAGAAACTTCCACCACACTTGCAACCGCAGGTGGCGAAAACTTGCAGATTCCAAGCCTAAGCGCATACAGCACAGGTACGGTTACATCTGAAGCAGGAGCAATCGGTGAAAGCGATCCAACATTCAATTCATTCGTAACGCTTGGTGCATACAAGTATTCATTCTTGACACAGATCAGCCGTGAAATGGTTGAGGATGCAGGCGTGGATATTCTTGGATTCCTAGCAACCCAGACTGGTAACGCACTTGGTTTTGCAGTCAACGGCGCACTAACAACTGGTACTGGCACAACTCAGCCAACTGGTATCGTTACTGCTGCAGGCTCAGGCATTACTGGTGGAACTGGCGTATCTGGTGCATTCACCGCTGATAACTTGATCGATCTTGTTTACAGTGTGAATACCGCAGGTCGCACTTTGCCAGGCACAGGATGGCAGATGAACGCTCAAGCGATCGCTGCTGTTCGCAAGTTAAAGGATAATGCTGGTCAGTACTTGTTCAGCCCATCCCTATCTGCCGATGCTCGTGATCTATTGCTTGGATATCCTATTTTCGAAAATCCAGCAATCGCGTCACCAGCAACAAGTGCAAAGTCAGTAATCTTTGGCCACTTGCCAAGTTACTACGTTCGCACCGTTGGCGGTTTGCGTCTTGATCGTTCCGATGATTACGCATTCCAGAATGACCTGATTACATTCCGTGCCACAATGCGCGTGGATGGAAACCTAATCCAGACTTCACACGTGAAGTATTTTGCTGGTGCTGGTTCCTAATTAGGAATAAATGTGAACCCCGTTGGAGCGCAGGCCAACGGGGTTCACTTTTTATTTATGCAGATTGTTGCTCTGCTCGCTTGCGCGGTAGCGATACCGAAACTACGCGACCACCCTCAAGTGGTTATTAGACTTTGCAGCATCTATTTATTAGGCTGTCACTAATCAAGGGAGCATCTGTGCAAAATAGGTCATCATTAAGAATCGGTTGGAACTCTAACGCGCCGTGGGCTGCGACTGGTTACGGAACGCAAACTGCGCAAGTAACGCAACGAATGAAAGAACAAGGACACGATGTTGCAATTTTTAACAACTACGGATTAGAGGGAAGCAACACAGACTGGAACGGCATACCCGTTTATCAACGTGGCGCAGACTTGTATTCGAATGATGTTGTACCTGCGCATATGCACGACTGGACAATGAAAGATCAAAAGCAACCGCACATTCTTTTACACTTTATGATGTGTGGGTTTTCAAAGGTCCACGATGGGCAGACTGGAATGTTGCCAGTTGGGTTCCCATAGATCACATTCCAGCACCGCCACAAGTTGCTAAATGGTGCAGGCAAGATTTTGTTACACCGATCGCAATGAGTCAGTACGGGCAAGCGATGTTAGAAAATGTTGGCATCGAAGCGTTGTACATTCCACACGGAATTGAATCTGTGTTCAAGCCAATGAAAAGACATAAAGGAATTACTGGCAGAGATTTCATTGACATCCCTAACGACAAATTTGTTGTCGGAATGAATGCAGCGAATAAAGGCATCAGCCCAAATAGAAAAGCATTCGGCGAAAACATCTTGGCGTTCTCGATGTTCGCGCAGAAACACGATGATGCGATCTTGTATTTGCACACAGACTGGATGGGTGCGCTAGGCGGGATCAAACTAATTGATTTATTGGCGGCAGTCGGATTACAGAAACATCAGTACAAGTTCATCGATCCTTATTTGTATCGCACCGGAATTGACCAGCAAACACTTGCAACGATTTACACGGCGATGGATGTTCTGCTCGCTACTTCCTATGGTGAGGGTTTTGGAATTCCTACGATCGAAGCACAAGCCTGCGGGACACCTGTAATTGTTTCTGAGTTTGCGGCATCTACGGAACTACTAGGTGACGGCTGGTTAGTAGATGGGCAACCGCTTTGGGATGCGCCACAAACAGCGTGGTTTCATATGCCGTCTATTCCAAGAATTGTCGAAGCATTGGAAGCAGCCTATGAACGCGGGCAGGAACGATCTCAGAAAGCAATTGATTTTGCCAAAACGTATAACGCTGATGCTGTCTATGAAAAGCATTGGAAGCCGTCATTGGAAATTCTTGCACAGCGTAGCGTAGAACGGCCAAGTGCGTGAAAGTCGGCTGGTATACCCACCACGTTGTAAAAACCCCTGAGATTGGCTCTGAGGGGCAGCAATCGGTATTCAGTGGAATGTTCGCGGGTGGGGCTGAGATGTCTGATTGGGAATACCAGCAGCAAGCACCTTTAGATTTTGATATACAAATCGTCACGCCATACACATTCGATACACACGACATACACCAATTCGATTCCGTAGTGGTTACAGGCACAGACCTATTCACTGATCAGCAGTTATTTCGGCTAAGTGAGTATGATCCGTTTGTATTCGTTCACCATTTGCAAACACCACGCGCAGGACTTAACGCTTTAATTTGCGGCAGTCGGCTATTCGTTACTCATACGCCAGCGCATATGCGCCGTGAATTATCTTGGGCAAAACCGCGTAAAACCGCACAAGTGCTTTCTTATTTTGATACAAGTAAATGTCACAATCATTTTGATAAAAAGGCTATGGCACTTTGGGCTGCTCGCAATCATCCGTTGAAAGGCAGATTGAAAGCGCACGCTTGGGCATTAGAAAATGATTTGCCATTTCTCGATCTAACTGATGTTGATCGTTCCGTGGTTCTAGATGCTATGGCGCGGGTGGAATGGTTTGTACATTTACCGTTGGCATTTGAATCTGAGTGCCGCGCTGTAATGGAAGCGGTGCTGTCAGGTTGCAAAATACATACGAACGACAATGTTGGAATTACATCTGTTCAGGATTGGGATGATCCAGATGCGCTACGGCAAATGATCGACAGGGCGGGGGATACCTTTTGGAAACTGGTGCAACAGTAGGAATAGTTGGCATCTGTCACGGCTATCCTGAGAAACTAAATGGCTGGATCGAATCCATACAGCAACTAAATCGAAAACCAGATGAAGTTGTTTTAGTTCTCTGGGATGAAATTATTTTGGACGATCTAAATTTGGATGGAATAAAAGTCATTGCTTGGTCTGGTGATTTCCAGTACAGCAATATGATGAATCTTGCTATTAAGAATTGTGATACAGACTGGATTGCTTGGATCGGCGTTGATGATCGTTATCGCCCGCACGCGTTAGACAAGATTGCTAATTGCACAGCAGACGTATTAGCACTTGGTTTTCAATACGACACAGGACAACTTTGGACACCTGTAAAAACTAACGCAGATGAAATTTTAAGTATGCGTGCAAATATGATTCCGTGTGGATCACCGTTTAGAAAATGGCTCTGGGAAAAAATACCATTTGATCAAAGCATCGCACCATTTGATGATTGGGTTTTTTGGTTGGGAACTGCACTGTCAGGCGCGACTTATGATGCGACATTAGACATAGATGTGGACTATGAATATGAGGGGCATTTTGTTCCTAACGATGGACAGGCGCGGGCAACTATTTCGGATTGGTTAGCAAAAACCCTCGGGGGTTTTCTTTTGTCTGTCATAGAATAGATACAGACTCAGGGAGCAAACATTGGCAATCACAAACGGCTATGCCACATTGGCACAAGTTAAAGCAGCGATGCGCATCACAGACAATATCGATGACACATTGTTAGAGATGGCGATCGAATCAGCATCACGCGCCATCGATGGTTTTGCAATGCGATCGTTCTATTCATCTGGCACTGCCACGCGTTACTACGCAGCAGACGATTCTTACGTTGTACAGACTGACGACATTGCGGGAACTGCGATCACGCTACAAACTTCATCTGCTGGCGATGGAATTTTTGATACAACGTGGGCAGTCATTGATTATCAACTAGAACCTAACAACGGATACACCGATGGTCTGTCTGTTCCATACACACGCATCCGCGCAGTAGAAAATTATTTGTTTCCTGTCGAAGTAGAACAGGCTTTGGTAAAAGTTACTGCGGTGTTTGGCTGGCCTGCTGTTCCGATCGCAATCACACAGGCTTGTGTAATTCAATCGTCACGTTTGTTTAAGCGTTTAGATTCACCACTTGGCGTTGCGGGATTCGGCGATATGGGCGCAGTCCGTGTTAGTCGTTACCTTGACCCCGATGTTGAGCAGTTGATTGCTCCGTATCGCAAGACAAGAAACTTTGCATAATGGCATCAGTAGCAGAACTTAGAACTGGACTTGCAACCAACCTTGCAACAATTACAGGATTACGAACAGCAGCAAAAGTTCCTGACGATCCTAAGCCACCAGTTGCAATTGTTTTACCGCAATCTGTAAGTTATGACGGCGCGTATCAAGGTGGAATGACCACATACAATTTCTCTGTCTTACTTTTGGTCAGCCGTGTATCCGAGAGAACTGGTCAAGATACATTGGATTCGTGGGTTTCATCGACAGGTGCTAACTCAATCAAACTTGCAATAGAATCAGATAAGACACTTGGCGGTGCAGCGTATGACGTACGAGTGTCTGAAGTTCGCAATTATGGTGAAGTGTCTGCTGGTGATGTAAACTATTTCTCAGCAGAGTTCATCATACTTTGCTACGCAGACTAAGGGAGCAAAAAAAGAATGGCAAAATTCGCAGCCACGGATTACAAGGTGACCATCAATGGCACTAACTTTTCCACAAACTTAAATAGTGTTGAACTTGCACTAGAATCCGATGACTTGGAAACAACCGCATTTGGTGGAACTTTCCGTGAGCGCATTGGTGGACTTAAAACAGGTTCATTGACATTGCAATTTATGCAAGATTTTGCAGCAGCATCAGTAGACGCAACTTTGTTTCCGCTTTACAACACCATCGCAACTGTTGTAATTGTTCCGACATCTTCAACTGTTTCTGCAACTAATCCGTCATACACCGCAACTTGCTTGGTGAATTCATATACACCACACGCTAGTTCTGTCGGCGACATTGCAACATTCAGCGTGACGTGGCCTACATCTGGCACCGTCAGTAGGGCTACTTCCTAATGAGAATCACCCTGCGCGTGGAATTCACTAACAACAAAACAAGTGACGTAGTGTGTTCTGCTAAAGATCTTGTTGCCTTTGAGGATAAGTATCAACGAAGTGTTGCAAGACTAGACACTGAGATGCGACTAACTGACCTGTTATGGTTGGCGTGGCATTCATTGAATCGCACAAAGGCAACTGACAAAGACTTTGATTCTTGGTTAGATGATGTGGAAAGTATTGCCCCAAGTGATGCTGACCCAAAATCGCAGGTCTTGGAGACAGCAGCCAACACTGGTACATAGCGTATCTAGCGTGTGAAACTGGCATTGCTCCGTCAGTTTTGCTAGATCAATCTGATCGTATGTTATTTACGATGGGAATGTATCTGCGTCATCGAAACAGCAAACAATGAAAAGGTGACGAATGGCAACACCAAAGGTGTACGGCGTAGATCAAACTATTGCCACACTGCGACTTGTTGAGGGTTCAATCGTCACTGCTGCTCGCAGAGATTTAAAAAACGCGGCAGAACCAGTAGCGACAAACATTATGAGTTGGATTCCTGATTCTCCACCGTTAAGCGGTATGCGGCATACTGGTCGTACATCTTGGGATAGATCGAACATTAAAGCAACCGTGCGCACTAACTTTTCTAAGCGGGCTGCAAAGAATGAACATTCAATTGTTTCTATTTGGGTTGGTGGCAAAAAGGGTACTAAAGGTGCAGCAGGTTTACAGATTGCTGATATGGCTGGCAAGCGTAATCAAACTTCACGCGGGAAAACAAAACCATACACGCGCAGAGGTAGATCACAAACACACCTAGTAAATGGACAAGGTGCTGCATTAATAAATAATTTAAGTGCGCGATACGCAACACCATCTCGATTCGTTTGGCGTGGCGCAATGTCGCAGTTACCAAAGATCAGGTCAGATGTTCTTGTAATCTTAGAGAAAGTGTCTGCTGAATTAAATGCAAAGTTGGTGATTAAGTAATGGCAATCATTCTGCCGATTGTTGCTGCGTGGGATAACAAGGATCTGAACCGCGCAATCGCCGACATTAAAAAGGCTGAGGGTGCATTTCAAAAGTTTGCTGTCGGTGCAGATGTAATCGGTGAGGGATTTAAAAAAGCGGGCAAGTCATTAACGATGAATGTCACCGCACCTTTAGCGTTAATGGGTGGCTTCGCCGTAAACACTGCTGCTGAATTCGAAGTATCTATGGCATCCATACAAGTAAATGCTGGTGCTACTGGCGATCAAATGAAGTCATTAAGTGCTCTTGCTTTGCAGATGGGTCAGGACACGGTATTCAGCGCGGGTGAAGCAGCAGACGCAATTCTTGAATTGTCTAAAGGTGGCCTAACTGTTGGTGAAATTCAAGCAGGTGCTTTAGCATCCACAATGAATTTAGCGGCAACTGAGGGTATGGGACTTGCTGATGCTGCCGTAATTATTGCGCAGACTATGAACACGTTTGGTATTGACGCAAGTAAAACTACAAAGGCTGTTGATTTGCTTGCTGCTGGTGCAGTTGCTTCGACTGCTGGCGTGCAAGATTTAGCCGATGGTATGAAATATGTAGGATCGACAGCATCAACTCTTGGCGTAAGTATGGGTGACACAGTTACCGCACTTGCCGCGATGAACAATGCGGGCATTGATTCTTCAACTGCTGGTACATCTCTGAACCGAATGCTGCTTGGTTTAATTCCTACAACGCGTAAGGCAGCCAAAGAAGCAGAAGCACTTGGTTTAGAATTCGTAGATCAAAATGACAAATTAAAACCGATGAATGAAATTGTAAAAGATTTGATTGCGGTGTACGGCGATATGGGTGACGCATCAAAAGTTGCATCATTAAAAATGATCTTTGGTGTTGAGGGTATGCGCGCTGCAAATACCTTAATCAATCTTGGTTCTGAGGAATATGCAAACCTGACTGATGCAGTCAATAAGCAAGGTATTGCGCAGGACTTAGCAAACGCAAGAATGTCTGGAACTAAAGGTGCGCTGGAGCAATTAAGTGGTTCTGTCGATACTGCGGCAATCGCAATCGGTCAGGCACTAGCACCAACAGTAGAATCCGTTGCTGGCACAATTCAAAAATTAGTAGACAAGTTCAGTAAGTTATCGCCAGAAACACAGAACACGATTGTAAAAATTCTAGGAATTGTTGCAGCCGTAGGTCCACTGCTTGTAGTTCTTGGTATGGCAATCGGCGCACTTGGTAATCTCGTTGTGATTTTTAAAACCGTTGGAATTGTTATGCAGTTCTTGGCTATGAATCCAATCGGTATGGTAATTGTCGCGATCGGTTTAATGGTCTTAGGTATTAAGTATGTAATTGATCATTGGGACTTATTAAAAGAATCCGCAAGCAATGCTATGTCTAACATAAAAGACATTGTTGTCAAAGCAAAAGATTTTATTGTAGATGTGTTTAATACAGTCGGTGCATTTATCGCAGAGCATCATCCGCTTGCAAAACTGTATCGAGCAATCAGGGATTACGCACCAACGCTAATCGAAAAATTTAAAACTATTGGTTCTGATTTAGTCGCAGGAATACAGCAAGGTATGAACGACAGTTGGAGTAGTTTTAAGTCTTGGCTGACTGGGAAATTAGGCGATCCGATTAAGTGGGCAAAACAAGCACTTGGAATTGCATCACCATCTAAAGCCTTTGCCGAAATCGGTGAGAATGTAGTTGCTGGTTACATACAGGGCATTAACAGTATGACTGCGCAGTTACAAAACACAGTCGGCGATATGGCTATGAGTTCCACGGTTGCACTAGATGGCTCTGTTCCATCTGCATCCGCATCTACATCAACATCTGCAACTACCGTTTACAACATAAGTGTAAATGCGGGTATGGGAACAAATGGCGCACAGGTTGGTAAAGAAATTGTTGATGCGATTAAACGATTTGAAAAATCCTCTGGACCAGTATTTGCGAGTGCGTAAATGTCAGTTCCAGCAACCGTAGTAGAAATTGGTTTTGATATTTCGGGCTTAGGTGGCCCATTCTTTTTATTAGATGATCCAGTTGCAGGCGTACTAGACAATACTGAGTATTTACTTGGTGGCGAATTATTTTATGACGTTACTGACTTTGTTCGTGCAGTATCAGTTAGGCGTGGTAAGTCACGGCAGTTAGATAAATACACCGCTGGAATTGCAAACATCGAATTCAATAACAACACTAGAGTTTTTGATCCAGAAAATGCGTCCAGTCCATACTTCGGGCAAATTATTCCTAAGCGTACAATCAAAGTTTCCACCGGTGGCTCTGCTGTTTTTTATGGCGTAGTTGATGACTGGAACTTGAACTATGATTTATCAGGTTTATCTTTAGCAGGCGCAGATTGCATTGATGGATTTACACAGTTAGCGCAAGGTGCTTTGTCTGCGCATACTGCAACATCTCAATTAACTGGTGCCAGACTTGATGATGTTTTAGATCGGGCAGAAGTTGCTTGGCCTGCCACGTTCAGAGATATAGACGCAGGCTCTGAATTACTGCAAGCAGATGTAGTTGCTGATGGAACTAACACGCTTGAGTATTTGCAATTGGTTAATAGTTCTGAGCCAGGTTCTATCTTTATTGGCAAAGATGGCAAATTTGTTTTTAAGGATCGAACCGTTGCACCCGTATCGGCTGGTCAAGTTGTATTCGCTGACGATGGTTCTGGTATTAAATTTAGTGACGTCAATGTAATTTATGGAACTGAGTTGCTTTACAATTACGTTCAGATCGAACGCTTGAACGGCGGAACTGCTATTGCTCAAGACGTTGATTCAATTAGCACTTACGGACAGCACGCGTTAGTGCAATCAGGGTTATTGCTTAATTCAGATGCAGATGCGGATGAGTTAGCAGATTACTTAGTTGGTCTTTATTCTGAACCTGAGTATCGTTTTGAAACTTTAGCAGTCCAGTTGGAAGCATTAACATCAGCAGAGCAAATTGATGTTCTAGGTTTAGAGATTAACGATGTTTGCCAGATTAAATTTACGCCTAATGGAATAGGCACACAGATCAATAAATATGCGATCGTGATCAAGATCGAACACGACATCCAGCCGTTACAGCATCGTGTCGTATTTGGCTTTCAAACCCTTGATTATGCTAGCCTTGTTCTTGATGATCTTGAGTTTGGTATTCTAGATGTAAATCAATTAGGGCTTTAGGGGAATAATGGCTGGACTAGGCAAAAAGACATTCACCGCTGGTGCTGTCTTAACTGCATCAGAAGTTAATGGATACCTGATGGATCAATCCGTTATGGTGTTTGCTAGCGCAGCAGCACGATCGTCAGCCATCCCATCACCATCAATAGGTATGGTTACTTATCTAACAGATGTGAACCAGATGCAAGCGTACAATGGAACTGCATTCGTTGCAGTCGGTGGTGCTGGTGGCGGCATTTCTGAATTTCTACTAATGGGAGCATAATCAAATGGCAACAGCATACAAAATTCTAGGTCAGTCTGCGCCAAGCGCAACAACCGATACAAATGTTTACACAGTACCATCAGCAACAGAATCAGTTATTTCAACTATTATTGTTGCTAATCGTGGTACGGCACAAGCAACTTACAGAATTGCCTTACGCCCAAATGGAGATACAATTGCAAATTCTCATTACATTGCCTATGACGCAACAGTTCCAGCGAATGATAGCATTGCTTTGACATTTGGTTTAACGCTTGATGCCGCAGACATCATTACTGTTTATGCTTCAACTAGCGACTTAACCTTTAGTGTTTTTGGTTCAGAGATTAGTTAACAATGGCTGTTTCAAAACTTAGTTCGTCTAATGTTTTTGCAAGTCAAAAAGCAAATCGTTTAAACTTTGCAAATAATTTTGTACCAATAAAACCATCTTTCCTTGAATACTTAGTTATTGGCGGTGGCGGTGCTGGTGGCGGCTCAGGTGGCGGTGGTGGTGGTGCTGGCGGTTATCGCGCACTAATTGTTGGCGAAACATCTAGTGGTGGATTTTTAATAGATAACACTAATGCAAGTTTTGCAACTGGTTCTGCGAAAATAAACAACTATGTTGTTTCTATTGGTGCTGGCGGTAGCGGTGGATCAGGTACTGGCGGAAACGGATCACCATCCTACATTGGTCAAGTTTTTGCAAGAGGTGGAGGTGGTGGCTCTTATAATGGAACGATAAGAACTGGTGGCTCAGGTGGTGGAACTGGCGGGAATGGCGGCGTTCAAGAAGGTGGCGGTGGTTTTGTTGGCGAGGGCTTTAATGGTGGCGGTTACACTGCCGCAACTAATGGATGTGCTGGCGGTGGCGGTGGCGCAGGTCAAGTAGGTGCAAGTGGCACTACTAATGGCGGTGGCAACGGTGGAAATGGTTTAGCGTCATCAATAACTGGTTCATCAGTAACTCGTGGTGGCGGTGGCGGTGGCGGTAACTTTTATCGCGCTGGCGTTGGAACTGGTGGAACTGGCGGTGGCGTGGGTGCTAGTGCTTATGGAAGCGGATCGATACCAAGTACACCAACTGCGAATCTTGGTGCTGGCGGTGGCTCAGGTTCAGGACAACAAGGTTCATTTAATCTAAATGGCGGTAACGGCGGTTCAGGTGTGATCATTCTGCGTTATCCATCAACACTTTCGATGACGCAGGTAGGTTTAACAGTTTCAACTGCAACTGTTGGATCA
>Ga0070749_10002198_pt1 | contig 13138 bp, 17 predicted proteins | sample VirMetDEL_Nov_18_FD_75180 | JGI IMG/M metagenome (GOLD analysis project Ga0070749, IMG submission 75180) | Aqueous microbial communities from the Delaware River and Bay under freshwater to marine salinity gradient to study organic matter... | ecosystem: Environmental > Aquatic > Marine >...
CAATTGAACCTCTCCCGATGCCAAATCGGTGCTGGTGTCAATATCCACCATTTCATTACGTTGAAGATCGACAATAAATGATTGCCCTTGGATTGTTCCCGCGTTCAGATACAGCGGCAACGGTCCTGTGTATCCGCAATAGTATTTCCCGTTTACAAACGTTCCTGACATGTTATGCGGGTAATGCTCCCGCCAAGTGGATTCCGGGATAATCCCCTTCGTCACATTACGCGCTCCCGAGCGAGAAACGTGAATCAATCCCCTGCTTGAAGCGTACAGCACCCCACCGTCATCCGCGTTCGTTGCGCTGCGAACAGATGAACAGCCGTAACTTCCTGGAATCCGGTTCGAGGTCATGCTATCAACCGAGGTTCCCGTTACGATGTAGGCGAATCGTTCTGTGAGCACATACAAGTCATTGTTCACCGGAACCAGCGCGACGATAACGGAATCAAATGCCATTGAGTACGCTTCCGGCCATGCGTGAGCTTGGTTCTCCAGCGAGAAATACAGCGTGTTATCCACTGACCCGGCTAATGCGCCGTTCGAGAGCGCAACCAGATTTTTCAGTCTGGCCGGTGGCTCATCCCAAGTCATCAACAAAGGGGAGGTCTTGTAAGAGGGAATCGCGGCGCCCAAGCTTTCCTCTGCAACATCGTCCGATGCGCTTGTGTCGCCGTAATCCACTTCTTTGACAAAGCGATACTCAACGGTTTCATTCCCAACCGCAGAACGATAAATTCGCAGCTTACCGCCCGTCGTGTAATAGCCGGTGTGCGTTTGAGAGGGGATCGTAATGGATACGGCTTGCCCTAGCATCAGCCCCGAAACCGTATCAGGGTCGCTTGGTGCTGATTCCATTTCAATGCCATCGTGGATGAATACGTTGGTAAACACATACGCACGATCAATGATCGCATCACCCGACCCCCCTGCCCCTGCCGACACAGTTAGTGCCGTTGTCGGAGCGGGAACCCCTAGCGGCCAGTAGGTAGCGGGAAGCTCTGTATCAGTCGGCCATGTCGTTCCCAACTTGCCGCCATCCGGCCAAATCGTATAGGCGGGATACTGATCGTCACTTGAATCTACGTGTGCCGAAAAATACAGCCAACTCGAATCGATGGCCGTTGAGTTTCGTTCCACAAAGGAAGCGGGACGGGTTGAGCGCATAAAACGGCCAACCGTATTGCGAATAATGAGGTTCCCACTCGTGGCATCGGCTGCAATGGTTGCTGTGCTTGTGCTGTCAAGTGTCGCGTTGTAATCGTTAACCACCGTTACCGCGAAATCCGTTCCATTTAGGCCCGCTTCCGCTGTTCCGTTAAACGATACCTTATCCCCCGATACTAGGCCGTGACCGATCCCGCCCTTGATCTCAATGCGCAAAGGCGTTTCACGATAAACCACGATAGTTGACGAACCCAACGGTGTCGCGCTATCCAGAAAAATCAAATCGCCCGGATCGCCCGCTCCGGCTGTGCTTCCATTGCCTAGCGTGACAACCGGCGCGGTTCCTGTTTGGGTCGTGACCGATGAAATGCTGGTAGAAACAATAGCCCCTTGTGCGGGACGGCTCTGAATGACGTTAACCCCAGCAACAAAGTTGTAGTAATTGTACGTGTATCCGCCATCACCCAGCGGGTTACTCAACGTCGTTACATAGGAGCCGGTCATGCTGGCGATCGGGACAATACAGTTGTCTCGAATTGAGTGACGCCAGCGATGAATCGCAAGCAATTGTTTGGTATACGTTCCCGGCTGCGTGAAATACACGCTCCCCGGCATAGGGGCAAGAAGGCCATCATCAAGAACGCAGTTTGTCGCTACCTGGGCATACCCAGAGGGGAGAGATTCAGGTGAGAGGTAAGGAAGTCGGCCTTTAAACTGCGGATCGTGGATCATGCGTTCTTAAGGCCAGCCGAGATTCGTGCCGGACCTTCCACAAGCCGATAGGCGCGATTGGTCGTTGGGTTGCGAATCTCAAATTCATAAACGGCTTGCGTTGTTGCCGCCTCAATTGTGCGAATGTTCGCCTCAGTCAGTCGGAATGAAGCTTTTGACGTAGAGGTATTTATCGTCACATGCCCGGAATCCACGTCGTTTTCGACCAAATAAGCCGCGTCCGTCGCATACTCCTTTACCCATATCGTGCCTTCGGTAAAGTCGGTCGCATCAAACGTCTCCGATTGCGGATCGTCATTATAAAGCGGGACCACCATTACAAAGTCCTGCCCCGCGTTTAGCAGAATAGGCACTTTTGCTAGCGCGCTCATTCTTCCTCCGACACAATTGAAACGGGCACCACCACATTGCCCTCAAGGATTGTCACCGCCACCTCTACATCCGGCTTGGTGTAAACCTCGTCCAACGGTGGAACCGGAATGTCAAATAGCCACCACATTAAGATGCATCCTCAAGTCCGGTGATTGTCTTGGTCTGAGCAGAGGCCGGGGTATTAACGGTAAGCGCTGTCGTTGCTTGGTCTGCTTCATAGATCGTGGTTACGCCCGTCGTGCGGTTAATCGATACCTTCGTCCAACCAAGCAGCCCTGCAACTTTTGCAAAGGTCTTGTCAGCCCATCCCGTCAAGCTCAGCGCCGTCCATTCCGCCTCCACTTGGGTTGCGGTAAAGTTCAGGAAATGCGCAAGCGCCGCCAACGGGCCTCGCGTTCGTACGTCATATTCAGCTTGGGAAACAACAATGAATTCCGCCCCAAATTCCAAATTCGAAGACGTAGCGCCATCAACCGACAACACAAGTCGCCCGTATGTATTGGTATCCGTTGTATCCAGGTGGACGCGATACCAACCCTTGCGGTCATGTGCCACCGCCGTTCCGCTATTTCTTACCGCAAACGCCGCGTTCGCCTTCGACAAATAAACAGTAGGCGTTAACCCTTCGTTCGGCGTAACGCCGTCGCCATCGCTTAACGCGGGGCCGATCTGAACGTATTGCGCGGTATCCTTGATTACATAGCCACAAAAAGGCATTCGGGAACTCCTACTCTTCTGAAATTACGTAAGGGAAAGCGCCAGTCCATGCGTCAATGGCGGCAATCCAATCGGGGTCGAAGTGATATGTGTTTTCAGTCCCGCGATACTGGTTAGGCGTGAGATACAACCCTTGCATGGGCATCCCCCCATACGGCAGTGACGCGGTTACGGTCGTGACCGGCGTTGAAAGCATGGTCAACGCCTCTTGCGGGCTTATCTCGTAATCGTGATAAGCGTTGGGCGAACCGTCCTGACATTCCTGAAAAATCGGCACAATCCCGTTTAGCGGTCTGTGAATCGTGTTCCAAGCCGACGAACGCGACGTAGGACGCCAATACCAATGCGGCGGCGTAAATATGTCAGGACCGGTTATAAACAGATTGTTTTGCAGAATCGTATCGCGAACGCTCTGCGCACGAGCCTCTGACAACGTATTGCACGGATACGCCAACGGCCACGCTGAGCCCATTTGCGTTCGCATCTCGGTTAGTAAGTTGTTATAAGCGTCGATCCAAACCTGTTCCGTCCAGCCAGACCACGGATGATTTAGCGCTGTGTCGCGAACAGCCGTTTCCATGCACGAAATTAATTGAAAGCTTGATTCCGACCCGGCATAACGCAATGCAAATTGCCGCCAAAACTCGACAAATCCATCAAATATCTTTGTTTTCCAAATACAGGCAACGCGCCTCTGGCTTCCGTTGGTTGTCGAGGTTCCCGCTGAAAACGCATCGCTTGAAGGATCGTAATACATGAAATCTTCGTTCATCGTGCGCCACCCTGACGGTGTTGCAAGCGCGTAAGAACTTGTGAACGTTTTGGGCTCTATGCGAAAGAATACTTTTTTCCCCGCCGCCGTTACGTCTTCGAGCAGTCGATCAACGTAGGTCCAGTTGTATGTAGCTGGGCTTCCTGCCGTCTGAACGTCTCCCCAGTAAAAGAACGTTCCCAGCGAAACGACTTTGGGCGAATTGATGGCCCACGAGAAATAGGATACTTGTTGCCACGCATCATCATTGATGATCGATTGCCTTGGCAGCGCAACGCCGAACCCCGGCCAGTAGGAAATACCCGTGGTTTTCCACAGTCCATCCCCTTCGCCGCCGCCGCCATCACCGTCTACCGCAACTTGATTGGAAATACGAAAGTTCGAGAAATTAACCGCTGCATCCGACGTGATATCTAGCTTGAGATTCGCCAAATCGCTGTTGCTGATTACAGACGCTTTTTCAGCATCGGTTAGCCGAAATTTATCTGTTCTGAACGTTGAACTTGAGTAATAAAGCGTTTCCGTTCGATAGGTCGTTGCCGCTCCCTTAACCGCTACCGTTACCGTCGCGTCAGTAGAAGCGGACTGAGACGCATCAAACGTCATTTGCCCAATGCGGGCTTGTTCCGTTACATCCGTTCCCGCGCTTGTTATGACGCGAAACTGAAGGTTTGACGCGGTATAGTTGGGGTTGCCCGTTGTCGTTATGTTCGCGAGAATGGCCGGATCGATTAACAGCGACGCCGTAACAGGAGAGCCATTTCGAGTAGGCGTTACCGTAACAGTCGCCCCCTCGATGTCCGTTCCGCTTTGCATAAGCTGGAGCGTGACCGTAAGCGGGATATCGCTCGTAACACGCGCCACCGATGCACGTACGTTGGATATGTAAACCTCTTCTGTAGAGGTGATACCGAGCCGTACCGTATCCCAAGCAGAAAACGCCGCCTTTACCCCCGTAGGGATAACGACTTTCACCGTTCGAAACGCGGTCTTTAAATGAACCGTCGTTGACCAGCGAGCCGTTGCGCCTTCGTAAATCGTCACCGTAATCGGCGTGTTGATCGCCGCGATAATCGCGGGGAGCCTCATACCACCCACACCGTAAACGACATGTAAACAAGATTGCTTGGGCTGATATCAACAGATGGCAATCCAAGAACACATTGGTTGTCATTGGATGCCGCGACGGACTGAATGTATTTCGCGGTTGTGGAAGTCGAATCATCCACCGCGTCAAACAACGAGCCTTCAGTTGTGGTGTATCCGCCCGTATTCGACACGTCGGAGCTGGGACGAACAAGGGTCGCCATTACGGGGCCTTACGTCCGCGAATTTCGATTTCAATGTCATACGATCCTGGAGTGGTTAGTTCCTCCATCCCCAGCACGAAATTACCGGTCCCGTAAACATACGTTGTGTCATCCGGCGTTGCGTCAGCGACCATCGTTTGCAAGTTCGTTGTCGCGTCATCACTGGATCGCGCAAAACTCCCCCCGTTAGATACGGTAGACGACGGCGCAACAGCGGATGCCGCCCCGCCTCCTGGCGTCCACGGCTCGGCCCCCGTCGTTGGCGAACCGATCAGCACAACGTCATAGGAGCCCTCAGTTGCCGTAATATCGCTGGTGTCAGAAAGCGGAACGTACGTGGTTAATGTTGGTCCCGCCGTTACATCAAGTGGGTCAACTTGCGTCAGAATTTCGTTTAGCTCAGACTCGGTAAACGAGTCGCCAATCAATATCCATGCCTTCGAAATCAACAACCCCGAAAACAACGTGCTGCCGTTGTAATCCGCGCCAAAATAATAATCAGCACGATTCCCGTACGGTCCCGCCGTTCCCACGCCAGAAAACGCGGTGGAGTTCCAGCTTCCTGTGGTCGGGTTTTCGGTAAGCTTCGTCACCGTCGATCCCAACGTTCCAATCCATGCCTGAAAATTGTTCGACGCGCGCTGAACGGCTAATATTCGCCAATTCGAATCCCCGCAAGCCGCCGGATCAGATGCGTTAGGGTTGATATACGGGCCAGTTGCCCCAGACCCCACCCACGCATACGCACGACGACGTAAAGCCGCCGTACCATGGCCGTCTCCATACACCCCAAACCTAAGCCCAGGCGTTGCCGTCCCGTTGACGTTCAGAAAATAGGCGTAAGAAGCCGTTGGCGCGGTTGGGGCTTGGTAGACAAAACCTATCGACCAATCCGCTGCACCAGGATCAAGAGAGGCATTCTTAACAATTTTGGCGAAATTAGCGGTGGTAATCGTAATTGACATCTATTTCCCCTTAAATGCCTTGTCTAAAGCGCTTTCCAAAATCTCGCCGATCTTTTTCGCCTCATTCATCCGTGCCGTGGTCGATTGCAAATAGCTCGAAACAAACTTGGTGAATTCAGCCGTTCCCACCTCAAACTCCTCGCCGCTCACCACGAGCTTGACCGAAACACTGTTTGATGCGCTGAGCAGATCAAGAAGCTTTTGGCACTGCGCTGCCGTGGCTTCTGCGTTGGCAAGCTGATCCAGCTTTTGCTTAATCCTCGCGGACACCATCATTTCCATGGCCTCATTGGGATGAACTCTTCGCGGTAGGTGAAGGCTTTTCGCGCCCGCCGATTGGCGTCAACGACTGATGCGTTGAATTGGCGGTAATACATCATCCCTTTCCCTTCGTCCGACCACGGCTTGTTTGGGATTCGAAACAGGAACGCCAACGCGCCGTATGAGACGCTTTTTCGCCAGTCCAGATAAATTTCATCCGCCACCCGGTCGCCGCTGACTTTGGGCTTTAGGCTTACGCGAATGTCGATGTAATCGTTGGCCGTGGTATCCGGGACATAAGCCAATACGATCTTGATATCCTTATCCCGATCCACGTAGTAATACGATGGGGTGCTTTCCGTTGTTTCCCAGTTGTACAGCAGCAAATCAAGCTCGGTCGGCGTCTTAGGCGTTAGCTCTTTGTCGTTGTAGCTAACCCGCAACACGTTGTGGATGCGCGAGTAGTTGTTGGGGGGAAAGATGTCATATCTCGCCACCCCGTCAATCGACGGCATGGGATCGAGCGTTTCGGTCCAATAATCTGTTCGTTCACAAAACTCAATGCACGCTTGACGAATCGCGTTCTCCGCTACCGGCTCGGCCACTCCAGGCGCAAATGGCAACACTTCCGGCAGAAATTCGCTGAACTCAACCGTCATAAGCTGCCCTCTCGCGCTTTAGCAACAACTCGGCCTTCAGCGTCTTTCTGAGCGCCTAGTAGCCCAAAGAACGCTTGCAAGTGCCTGTCGGTCTTTGCCTGATTGATAGCCGATTCCGCTGAGCGGGAAAATGATCGATACAAGCACCACTCGATTAAGGCGGGCTGGTACTTGTCGTTAAGAACAATGTTGTCCCCAAGCTGTGTTAGGTCCGTGGGATTGGTAAAACGCACCATTTCCACGTAAACCGCCGTCGTTGCGTGAGTCCTGGGGTAGTTGTAGAAAATGAGTGGGTTATCTTTGGAATACACCCAGTGCTTAATCGTCGTAGATGCCGCTGATGTGTGCCAGTTAGGAACGTATTCGTCTAGCTCTTGGCGGGAAATCAGCGTAATTCGACGCCCTGGCGTCGTTCCGTTAGATCCGAGATTGCGCGTAATATCCTTGATGCGAACCGTGCTGCTTGGCGCAGACTGTTTTGTCTCACTTGCCGTTAACTGAACAGAACCGGTCGTCATGCTCGCATCGGGGCGCACGATACACACCGCACGACGCGCTTCGTTTAGCCATGTCAGCAGTTGCGCCGCCGTCCACGTAACCGCGCCGTCGTTTAAAACTTCCGTAACGCGATTAGTTACGTCGGTTCCGACCACGCCTGACTCCTAGCTTTTCCAACACTTCATCTTTGTCTTCCGATACCACCACATCACCCTCAACCGCTTGGTTGATTTGATCGATAGTCGGATTGCCCTTGAGCGTTTTGCGATAAGACGAAATCGCAGCTTCTAATTCACGCGGGGAAATATCGCCACGCTTGGCTAAGCACGACAAAAGAACGCTCTTTTTGATCGCAAGAACGTAGCTGTATGTCGTCTTGTTCTGCGCCTGCTTAGGCGGCTCCCCCCAGTACGGCTTCATGTCATCCCGCTTTGCCAACTCTTCCGTATACGGATACAGCGTTGACGGGTTGCCATGGTGCGCCAAGAACTTCGGCGTTCCCTCTTGCATGTCGCTCTCCAAATTAAAAAGGGGGTCCGAAGACCCCCTCAAGGTTTAGGACGCTGGGTATTCCCAGACTCGCCCATCTACGTGCCGACCGAAGATGAAAAGCTCGAAAATCGCTGCGTCCAATGCGTTGTTCACAGTGATAGTCAAGTCTTTCGTTGCCGGGTAATACTTACCCGAGGCGTACTCTTCAGTGGTTGCGGCTTGGCCGGTAGAAGTTGCCACTAGCGAATTGAGGTTTGCGCCATCAATCCACCCGTCAATATCAATCGCCGTATCTGCGTCCGTATGGTCGCCCACGTCGATTGTTGCCGTTGCCCCTTCTACGGTCGTGCAATAGACAATGACTCCCTGGATAAACGTACCAGCAGGAATTGCCGTCACCTTATGCAAGGCCGCGCCAAGGTTGGTTGCCGATGTGTCAATCTCGATCTTGTGGCAGAACGTACCGTCAGCCGAACGAGTTGCCCAAATGTCATCCAAGGTAGAGGACATATCAACTGAATAAGCCATCTTTTAGTCCTCCTTAACCGTTTTTTGCATACAGCTCAACAATGCCGTCCGTCTTGATGACCTTGGAGCCATACAAGAACAAACCGCGCATGTAAGAGCCGAATGTATTACTCAACCGACCCGTTTCGTGGTTGGTTGCCTGACCCGCGAAGGTCAGCGCCGACTTATGACCTGCGAACACGCGATAAGCGGAATCCGCCGACACATAAGGCAGTTGGTTGGTGGTGTAGATGGTGAACTTGTTGATTTCGCCCAATACTTTGGTGCGTAAAACAGACTTGTTGTCACCTGCTAGGCTGGCATCTTTGAGATCCGATTTCGAAATCAGCCCGCAAAACGTAGGCGGCAACAACAACCAACGACCATCTTGAGAAAAGTTGTACTGATCCAGCACCGTACCCATATCCACGATGTAATCGAGAATATTGGTCTTATCCAGAGACACCGCAGAACTTGTGGTTCCGAAGTTGAACTCATCGTTAATCCCCGCCGCCGTACCTTTGGTGTTTGCGGTCAATTGCGTGGTGATGCTGCCCAATACCTGAAGGTCGGTCGCAATGTCCAATTGCTTGGCCGCGTCGTCCGTGAAATCTTCCATCAGGTCAAGGTCGGTTTGGTACTTATGCACGTCGTCTACAACAACGCCGTACCATTTGGCTTGGTCGATCTCCAGGTCTACGGTCGTATGAACAAGCGCCTGATAGTCCAGGTTCATGCCCACTTCGTAGTTGCTAATGCCCACGTCCGGTTTTACGCGGATGCGAACTTTATCGCCCTTGGATTTAACTTCCGATGTGTTTTCGTCCCGGCTCTTTATCCGGGCGCCTTACGATTTCTCGCAAGTCCAGACTATATCTTCAGCGATTTAGGCTTTCTCGGCTTAATGTCCTTGCCGCGTCCGCACTGCGAAGCCCGATGGCTCCGAGAGTGTTCGCGCCTATCCATAAGCTCAAGATTTTCTATGCGATTATCAAGCTTGTTGTGATTTTTGTGGTGAACTACTTCGCCATCCAACAAGCACCTACCAAGATGTATTTCCATAATCAGCCGATGTTCACGAACATAACCATTTCTTGCTCGAATTTTGCAAGCATAGTCTTTTGGTGGCCTGACTAGTCGATATCCGTTATTGGATATGGTGTAGCCTTTATGGAAATTATCGTTCAATTTTCGCCCAAAACGCCTTGCAGACTTATGAACAGTCGCAATCGACACGCCAAGTTGCTCAGCGATATCTGCCGTCCGGGCACCGCCGTCTAACAGTGGAAGCACTCGGCGACCAATCCGTAACGCGCTAGGCTGCTTTCTATCAATGCCAAACTTGTTCATCCAATTCATAACAAGTTTTTTGGATACGCCGTATTTGTCGGCGATCTTTTTCATTGACTGTAGGGTTTGATAATCCAACTCAAGCTGAGTTTTATCAGCAAAAAATTTACGCGCCACCATGATAACTGTTCTCCTATACAGGAGTTTAGTGTATCGCCCTTTGGTGGCACTTGCTATCGCTGTCCCGCGCTCGTGTCCATTTCTCCCAGTTACGGGGTACTTTGATTAGTCGTTGAACCTTCACCCTGTTTCCAGGGCGCTTGGCTGCTGATTGCCCAATCCAATCTCTTTTCAAGCATTCGCGCTTGGCTTTTCAACCTACGCTGTAGCGGCTTGGCTCTAAGGGGTTCCCAGCAATTCACGGGATTTAAACAGGGCTAGAATTAACCCTGCCAGTTGGTATTCGCAATCTCACTGAATACCGTTGCTTTGTAAAACTTCTCATCAACTTTCGTTGAATAGATCGGTGACGGAATTGTCACCGCTGTGATAGTGGGATGCCCACTCGATAGCGTAATCGCCATGATCGTATCCTCATGCCGACACGCTTAAGAGTTACCTCAAAGTTTGCGGTAACGTCCCATTGCGCATCGCGGCATTTATACGTTCACTCAACTGCGCCCACTCCTTAGCATTGTTAAGACGGTAAGGGGTCGATTTATACAGGTCATATTCTTCCTGCGTGATCGGCTTTTCCTTTGGTGGCGTCTCTCCCTGGCCCGTTACAGAACGGTTAGGGAACGTCTTCGGCTTGGGCACAGAACCCGTCTTGTGCCGGTGAAAGACGCTGAAAATAGACAAGGTTTTATCCACGTTGCGCGATGACTTGTTTTGCTCAAGCAGCTCGCGATAGGTGAATGGTGATCCTTCTGGGGAGTTGTTATCGATCCACGCATTAAACTCATCGCTTACCGCATATTCACGAATGGGAACCTCTTTCATTTCCCCTTTCGCGAACACACTGTTAACGAATTGCTCGTGCGTGAGATTGTCGTAATTTCGACCCACGTTTTGAACCGTTGATGCCAGCTCCTCAACTTTCGTCGATTTGTCTGTCACCATTCGCTCAAGTTTGTTGATGCGATCTTGTAGCTTGTCGTTCAACTCAGTTAGGGAATTGATCGTTTTTACAAGCTCGTGATCTTCGCCAAACTCGGCAGAAAGTCCGTGCGTGTCCACTCGAGTACGGTCGCCTTGCGCCTTAAGGTCTGCAATCTGGTCCGTTAACTTCTGAACCTGAGATTTCATTTCTTGGGCTTCTCGCTCAGCCGCTTGCTTGGCTCTGCGATCTTCCGCTACCGTTCGGTCGTGATAGTCTTTTAACGATTTAAACCGCTTTTCTCAGTCCTCGGAAGGTTGTTGTGCAACGGGTTCCGGGGTCGGATCAGGCGTTTCAGCCTGTTCGAGCGATTCAGGCTCTTGTTGCTCCTGAGACTCTTCCTTTGTCATTTCCGCAAGAAGCGCTTCCGCTTCCTCTTTTCGCTTTCGTACTGCTTCCGGCAACATTTTTTGCTCCTTTTCCAGCCGATACAACGCGATCCCGCACCATGCAGGGACGTTGCTTTCGGGATTGGGGAAAGTCAGGGCGCGGAACAGAATCGGGGTCCAGTTGGGCCGATTCTTACGCCGATTGACCTTGTAAGTATTTTCGATACCGCTTAAGGGTCTGCGCAGTCCCTTGGGCACGAAAAAGAATGTGAGGGTCCGATGCGTTATCCTGCATCTCTCGCGTCGCTTCCAAATCTCGTTCAAAGATTTTAAGGAGAACGCGCCCCTCGAAAGATTTTCCTAAACCTTCTAGCGCTTCACGCTCATCAACAGACAGCTTCATGTATCAATTATGATACCGCCGCACTAAACGGCGTTGCTTCCGTTCCTGATGTGGTTGTCACGCCACGAACCAACCATGTATTTGTCGCAATGTCTATCAGCTCAACCCAATCGCCCACCGCTTGCCCGCCCGTCGTGGTGCCGTTAAGCGTAATAGTGTCGGAATCTACGGCGGTCGGCCATGGTTGCGCTAAATCCGGCGTGTCACCCGTCGAATTCGTGATGATGTTGCCATACATTACATCGGTCGCGTCAGCTACATTAATAATGTGGTTGCTTGTATTCACCGCAGCAACCACAAACAAAAACCGTGCGCCCGAACCGGTGGCTGCTGGCAATGTCTGCGTATACGCAGACCCGGTGCCGGTCATCTTCAGAACTTTACCGTCGTGCGTCGCTTCGGTTATCGAGGTTGACCCGCTTAACGTTACAAGCCGCCCCGACACATCAGCAACCCGATTAAGTTCCGCAGCCGTCGCGGTGACGCCCGTTAGAATATTTAATTCAGCAGTTGACGACGTGACCCCATCCAGCTTGTTCAGTTCTGCCGCCGTCGAAGTCACTTCCGTTCCAAGCCCGCTACCCAGGAAAAACCGGGTTGCTCTTGCTTTTGCGAATTTCGCATCTTCACGCCATGACATAGTTAACGCTCCTTATTGCGGTCCCATCGGACCTAAAGCCGGTTGTTGCCCCGGCGGTTGTCCTGGTTGCCCAGGGGGTAAACCTGGAGGCCCAGGTGGTTGTAACTGCTGCTGCAACTCTTCCTCGTCCGGCACAACGTCCGGCATATCCGCCGCCTCGAACGCGCCGCGCAACATTTCCGCCCGCCCATCCGGACCGATAATTTGCATATCCAACGGATTTGCCGTGGCTTGTAGCAGCCGGTCACGTTGCATTTGAGCCGATTCTTTGTTGAGCAGAACCTTGCTGCCCATTGAGACGGGGATAAGATCGCCCTTAGCGGAGGGATCAGGATGGAATCTCATGTTGTATTCGTACAATCGGCTCAGGTTGTCCTCAATAACATCCATATCGATGAACCCAAGAACTTGCCGCAAACCCTTAGCAGATGCGCCCATCAACATCGACAGCCCGCCCATCGTCGCGCCAGCGCCTTTTGCTTTATCGCTGCCGTACGTGTACCGAGGGATCGCGCTAACCTCGTCCGCCATGTTGTACCAGTGCTGAATAATCTGTAGGAATTCGGCGGCGTGTGAATCGATGTTGTAGACCCGCAGAATCGGCGCGTTACCACCAGTCGGATCGGGCTTGCCCTGCCACAGTCGCCATGGGTAAATGCTCAACGGCTCATCATCTGCCAGCCGCTCACCTATCACCTCGATCATCGGACCAGAGGCTAGGCCCATGTTATTTGCCAATGACCGAACCGCGACATTGATAAACATTTGCGGATCGCGCACGATCTGAGTGATCGAACGCCCCCATATCGACCCCGGCATTTTCTCGAAGCTTGTAAACGAATACGGGCGGCGGCCCAGCATG
>Ga0070749_10002199_pt1 | contig 13136 bp, 15 predicted proteins | sample VirMetDEL_Nov_18_FD_75180 | JGI IMG/M metagenome (GOLD analysis project Ga0070749, IMG submission 75180) | Aqueous microbial communities from the Delaware River and Bay under freshwater to marine salinity gradient to study organic matter... | ecosystem: Environmental > Aquatic > Marine >...
ATAAGGCGAGGATCAAGTACCGTACCGTATCCTTTACCACGCCACGGAGGAGATCCATACGCCATATTTTCAACAAGTTCTGGTGAATCACCAACCAATAAGTTTCCAAGCCCATATCCGGATTCTGTATGACGAAGAACTTGATTCGCAACATCCCTATACTTACCAAGAAAAGAAGCTAACTTTTCAATGTAAGGATCTGGTTCTATTGCTTTAAGTTCATCAGCCATTATGTGAGTACTCCCTTAAGAGGTTTCTGCTGTTGACCCGGTGGAGTCCAGCGCCATTGTTCCTCAGGAGGTACTAAACGATTATTAAGATTCTTTTGATATTCTTCCACTTGCATTCGCCGTTTTCTCTGTGTATCCTGAATTTCCCATTGTTCCATAAACCTTAGAAAGTCAAGACGTTCCTGATCCGGTAATTTATTAATTCTATTGTAAATTGCATCTCTATCTTTATTTTTATCGTCAAAGTAAGCTCCCCACGCCTGCATATTCTCTACACGATTAGGTTCTACTTGACCCTCACGTGTGGGCGAGTCCATCAATAACGAACGGGCCATGTTTAGAAGTTCTTCAGCATTCATGCCGCTTCCTTTCTAGACTCGATAAACGCAGCCCAGACTGCATCAGCTGGAATATCTTCTGCACACTGAGCAGTACCATGAACAAAACTTTGAGGGCAATAGTCAAAACTACGATGCAAAATATGACAGGGATAGCAGTCAGTAATTGTAGAAAAAACTGCGAAAGTGTTAACCCAATCCCGCGTGAGGTTCTCATGGCTAGAATGACTTAGAATACATGCCTTGGGAACAGATTCCATAGAGATTGCATTCATAACCCCCGTTTCTGTTCCAACTACAAAATCTGCCATTTGAGCAAGCGTAATAGCTTTTCTAATAGAGATTTCACCAGCGAAGCAAGTTACCCTATGCTCATTGCGCCACGGATCTTCTAAAATTTGATCATGTTCTGCACCTACGAGTACAATTCTAGATTTAGGAAACTCTAGCAAAATACGAGCAATAAGTTGATCCATGTGGGGCCAGACCTTATGTGGGCTGGAACCACTGAGTGAAAATACGACTAGCGGGGTTGCCCCCCACTTCTTAATCTGATCATGTGCCCAATTCTTTTCTTTTAGCGTAGGGTAGAACTTAATTTTCGGTTTTCCATCATACTTCAACCCTGCAGATTCATACGTCACTTGGACGTAATTATGGTTACAGAGTTTATGCCGAAGTTCTTTGGGCCAGTGAATAACTGGCCGCTCAGTATCTAAAAGAAATTGTGTTTCTGTCGTTTGTGTTAGATTTACCCATTTATCGTACTTCCTCATCTCCCATTCCCAGAAAAACTGTAGAAGATGGTTAGGTACCTGATCACGATCTTGAATGTAAAAATCATCAATATTTGGGTCTTCTTTAATGACTTCTAGAGCTCGCGGGGTGCAGTAGAATGTTACATGGTATCCCTGTGCCTTTAATTCAGCAACCACACCAGAACACTGAATAGCATCCCCATAAGCTCCATATCGCACGACCGCAGCAGTTTTCTTAGGCTTTGGAGCTTCGCACGAAAATTTAAATTCATGGTTACTTGTTTTCTTGTAAACCTGCAAGAAAGAATATTCATCACGTTCATTTCTTTCCTGATTTACTACAAGATCCCACCCACCCTTACCAACTTCCAGCATAGCATCAACAATGTCTTTGTTGACAAAGTCGTGCTTATGGTCTGGATTAGCATGTTCGTGCCCAATATTTGGATAAAAGTCTTTATGGGGGAGATATAGAACCAAATACCCGCCCTGCTTCACCAAGCGCCACCATTCTTTAAGTGCGGCCTTGTAATCTACAATGTGCTCAAGAAGATGACTGGAGAATACCCAATCATATTCTTGGCTGGCAAAGATTCGTAGATCTGCTCCATCCTTAACAATGATATCAGCTCTAGACTTTTTGTTAAAAAGTTCTACATCTATGTCACTATCAATTCCAATGGCGTGTGGAAATACCTTTTCAATTCCACACCCAATATCAAGACCCACGCCGCGAGTGTACCGAACAATATCAAACCGGCACTTCGGCGATTCGTTTGAAATAGCGTTATTTACATCCCAAACCACGGGACCTCCTCACAGCGCCAATGGCCTGACCGACGATAAAAAGCGTACCGCCTCGCACACTTGCCTCACTAAGAATAAAACGTTGCCGAATTTTACGCAGCCAAAACTCAGGATCACGTAGATTAATATGTGCGTTGCGCCCATCCGGTAATGTCTTTTTGGCCGGAGTCAACGAAATACTGAAAAACACCATATTCTTAGTCAAGTATTGAATATGGTCTAACACAGCAATCGTACACTCAGGTTCCACATGCTCCATTACATCTGTGCAGATTACAAACGTCGCAGGTTGAGGCTTTCCGGCGTATTCCTCTACAAATGGGTCAAAGTTATAAAAAGAAACATGCGGGGGAATCCAGTATTCCTTCTGAATTGCTGACACTGTACGACCCTTCGCAGCACCATAGTCTAAAACTGTTACTTCGTCATGCTTCTTAGCAAGCTGCGAAATTGCTTGAAAGAAAATTTGAGCATACTGTTTGCCTGTATTTCCATACTTTTCATTCTTATGCAGCTCTAACTGCATCTGCTTATACTCTTCCGTCCACCGATATTCAGCCCACTCCGGCGAAGGAATGTGGTCTACATAATGACTAATGAGGCCTCCACCAATGATTTTAATGTCAATCCATTCTAAAGCCTTGCGCCAGAATAGAAATTCATTAACTTGGTTTTGAAGAACAAGAGTTGTGGGAAACTTTTCACCACACTTATCACACTCAACCTCAATAATTGCTTCGCCGCGTTTCTTAGGATAGGCGTATAACTGAGCCTTACCATCCTTGATGTTAGCCGTAGCATCAAACCCATACATCTCAACCCGCCGAAACCCTAAGGCATCAGCCAATGTAAGAGCCCTCAGTCCGGCCATTGTCCCTCCCTGCAACCCCATGATACCACCAGTTTCAGGGCGAAGATTTTCAACCGCCGTCTTCATTCCCTTTCCTTCCCCTTCAAATTCAGCCAGGAAAACATAAGGCGTGATGTGTTTTTGCTCTAGAACTTCAAAGACTGCGGGGTGACAGGCAAGGTTAATCCAGTACTGAATAGTGGGGTTGGCGTTTGCAACGTCTTTCGCCTTACCCTTCTTTGGATCAATAATGAAGTGAACATGCGGAATAATTTTATGAGACATTAGATAGTCTGCTGTCATATTAGAGCAAACCACTAAGTACTCATCGCGATTGTTTACCTTCTCTCGAATCTCCTCTAGATAGTTTTCGACAGAAGGCCCTCCGCATACCATCACGAAGGTTCGGTCATCATAAACATCGTTGGTTAGGGGTAAAATCGCGCGTTTCGCATTTTCTGCAATTTGCGCGAAGAGAACATCAGCCGCCTCTGGATCCTTACCTTTGTGCTGACTAATATCAAACTTACCGTCGACCCCCTCAACGAATCCGTGTTTCTTCATCCAATTTTCATGGATTTTTGGATCGGTATTTTCAATTTCGACGTGAGCGCGCATATAAGCGGGGGCCGAAGCCCCCGGGTTGGTTGGTTCTGCTTACGAAACAGTCGGAAGCAGTTGGTACTGGTACTCCACGAACACTTTACCCTTCGCGTCGTTGAACAGCAGCGAAAGAGCTTCGCCAGCATTCATCGTACGGTTCAGAGCCATCGTGTGATAAGAGCCCACCGAGGTTGCCGAAACCCAGGTCAGGGTCGCCCCCGAAACTACGGATCCAGCAGCACTGATGGAGCTGTGGTGATGAGTAACCATGCCCAGAGCCGCCAGCGACGCAACGCTACGAATACCAACAATGACATTCGTCACGTACATCAGGGCACGAGCATGAAACTTCGCCACAGCAAGGGTGGAGGCAGTAATGGGGACCTTATCATACTGCTGGTCCCGCGTAATTACGTTCTCCGGATGGTCATACCGTCCACTAGCCATTTACTTCTCCCTACCGTAGCGCCTCCTGCTACGGCACTCGTATAATGTGAGGAGGAAGGCCCTCGCTTTACGTCTGGGGCCGCTCCCAGACGTTACAGCAAAACCAGCGCGGAGACGACCCGCGTTATACATTACGAAGCTGTGTCCCACATAACGATACGGCTTTCTGAGGCCGTAGTATGCACGATCCCGAAACCACCGAGATAGTACCACGCCACGCCTTTAGAACGACCGTAGTCGCCAGGGATTTTAGCCCGAATTTCTTCAGGAATAGCAACACCCTCAGCCACAGTGTCCTCACCAAAGAAGAACGCCCAGTCAGAGAGTGCGCTGTTCGGCCAAGCCGTTCCCGAAGCACCTGTCGTGTTGCCGTAGCCTTTCGCCACGTTGGTCTGCTCAACAAAGCGAACAGACTCATAGCGCCCAATCTCCCCATTGAAGATCATGTTGAGCCCTGTCTCAGTATACTGCTTCAGGCTCTCAATGTTATTCTTCAGGGTACGATAGGTGGTCGGCCACGCAATCGCCATATAGTCATCATTCACGTAAGGATCGATGTTACGCTCCTTCATGAAATCAACAATGGTCTTGATGTGACCACTACCAAGCGCGATAGAGTTCGTCGCAGTAGCAGTACCGTCAGACGTGGAGCTAATGGCTCCAGAAGCACCACCAACAACACGAAGTTTGGTAAGATAAAACTGCGCGTAGGCAGCCCGATCAAACACTTTCTTCGCATCATTACGAAGCGCCTTGGTGACCGGAGTACGAACTCCAATTTCCGACAACGCTTCCAGCTTGCCCGAATACGGAACGCTGTTGCCATATTCCGTAATCGTCAGCGTGGCTTGCGTGATCGTGAATTGGGTTTCCGGCATGGTGTTGGTTTCCACCAGAGTTCCACCTGCCGTCGCCACATCCGACACCACGTCCCACGTGAACGTGTTGCCCTTGTTTTTCCCAGCGGCATCTTTTACGTCGCAGAATTGCCGAAACCGCGACATAGGCTGAAGCGCCTGACGCAGTTCCTTAGACAGATTCTTTGCCGAAAGAAACCCGCCAAGACTGTTCACAGAAAATAGCTGTGCCACTCTAGGTCCTTTCAACTATGAATTGGTTGTCGTCTTGCCTTACGCATCGCATTAAGGACATCTTCGTGGGTCTCCTCTTTCTGAGGAGCTGACTCAATTCTACCCGTAGCAGTTGGAGTTGCTACTCGTGGCCCGGTTCGCTTGCTGTCTTGGCGCTCTTGTAGAGTAGCCTTTGCTTGCTTCACCGGGGTGGGCAGACCAAGTTGCTTCCTGATGTCGTCCCCAATAGACTTGTAAAGCTCTCTGTAGGTTCTCCGGTCACCTTCCCCACCGCGTTCTTTAGGAGCCCGTCGCCGGTTCTCTTCCATAAAGAATAGCTGTCGAGTCATTTTGTTCCCTAAGAGATCCTTGTACTCGTCCTGCACCCAATCTGCTGCCGCCCTGAAATCCATCTGGCGCTGAATCATCGGTCCAATTTGGCTGGATACGAAATGCAGCACTTGTTCAGGGTTTACTGCTCGGCCAGTGCTATGAAGTTCTTTCAAAGCAGCAGCCGCTTCTTCCCTCGTGCCATACTGAATCTTTTCTGCTAGACCCGCAAGCCTAGCATCTTCATCAGCATTGCTCGAAGGTTCTTTAGACTCCGGTTGCCGGTCCCGTGGTTGTTCGCCCTGGGATGCAGCAGCCTGAGCTCTACGTTCTGCTTCATTCATCAGCCGGGTAGCAATGTCAAGACGCATATCTGCGGTATCGTGCTTCTGTAAAGCGCGAGTACCAGCATCTAGAATCTTGCTACCCTTGAATTTTCTTTTCTGACCGTCTACAATAAGTTCATATTCTGCTTCTGGGTCAAATCCCTCAATTGTAGTCGGTTGTGGTTGTTCATCACCATCTTGCGGTAGACGGTATTCTACCCGCGGTTCTTCGCCCCCGGTACGTTCTGGGGTTGTAGGAGCTTCGCCACCTTCTTCGTCTGATTCGCTAGACGGCTCTCTTGAAGCTGATTCGGCATCTTCCGATTTTGCGGCAGGCTGTCCCCGCTGAGTAATTTTGCCATCTTCATCTTCATAATCCATCTCCGCTGCTTGTCGATTTGATTCTTCGTATGCAACGTCTACCTTTTCTGCAATAGACTCCAGCATACGGGAGCGTGTTTCATTCTGTGCAGTTGGCTGAAAATCCTGATTATCATCAGCTTCAGCTGCCGCAGCATCTTCGCCGCTAAGTTTGGGATCTTTTTCGTCACTCATGATGCTCTCCTATCTTGTTCATCAAGGGCAGCTGCGGCCTGTCGTCCCTGAACAACAAGATCCCGCAACCAAAGGATAAAGGACCGAGCCCTCCACGCCTTACTCTGTAACGTGCGAATGCGGCGTCGCCGCCACCACGGAACAGTTTCAAGTTCGAGAAGAGCTTCCATCCATTCCTGCTTGGCAATACCGACCATTGCTCGGCCAACATCGCCACGCACGAATTCAACAGCATCTTCTCCGAGGAGCGTCTCAGAAAATAACCCTCTGGTTTCTAAGTCTAAGCTCTGCAACAGTTCTGCAACATCATCGTTCATGCAGCTTTCTCCTTAGCTTGGGCAGCTGTATCACGTTTGATGTCACGTACCTCTGCCTTGTGGATAGCCCCGCCAATCTGCTCTTCTAGATCTTGGAGACGTCCTCGGACTTCGATTTCAAACTGCTTAGCGTCGAGAGTGTGTTCCTTACTATCCGCAGCAGCCTCTCGATCCCTAAGTTTCTGCTTACCTTCTTCAACACCTTTCTTAATAATGTCTTCCGCTTGCTGCGCCAACTTCTGGGCTTGCAGGAACCTTGGATCTGGTTTAGCGAAGAACCGCGTAGAATCCTTAAATCCAGCGAGCCCATAAAGCTCTTTACGAACCTCAGCGAGGTTAAGATCAGGCGGGGCGTTCTGGGCAAGTTGAGTATACGCCCCAGTCGCCTGCATAAACCGCTGAAAACGAGTATCTGGGTCAGTTGCACCCATGCCCACGCTCACGGTAAGCGTAAGTTCCTGCTCAAGCATGTACGGGGGAACATTAGGCAGACCTCGGCGTATAAACATCTGCGATTTTTGTCCAGCAATCGCCAAAATTCGCTCATCACTCTCGTAATACTGCTCCATTTTCATAAGTTGCCGGAGCACAGGCTGAAGCCAGGTTTCTGTAAAGACGCGCAGAGTGTATTCAGTGACTGCATTCGCCCCCTGCGCCATCATGCGCATTCCGCCAACCGTCTCGTTGAGTTTACGGTTAGTCATTACTGAAGATTGGGCGAAATTACCGAGCAATTCATCGTAATCAACGTTGATACGATCTTGCTCAGCATAGGCAGAGCTCGTTACATCTGCCCAATTAATCTCTCGTAGGTCAGAATCTACGTTGTTTGCCATCACAACGCCGCCCGGTACGTTCCTCACAATGGCCTCAGTATCAATCTGGGAGCCCCTCTTCACAACCCATCTCTTATTGAGGACATACAGAACGTTGTCCAAACGTGTGTTGGCGACTACGTTCGCCTCCGTTTGGAGGTCTTTTCCAAGCAGTGCGGGACTCTGCGGAATAGCCTTGTGCGTTTCAATCACACAAAAGCCAATCACAACCGGACGCTGCCGGAATTGGTCACAGTGCTTGAACATTTGCTTTGTCTCTACCGGATTTGAAAGCATGTGCATGTCTTTCAAGGTGTAGAAACAAAAATCCTTGTTACCTACGCGAATAAAGTTAAGATGTACCTGAACTACGTCAAAGTTATTGGTTTCAGAAGTTACCTGCTCAGCACTTTCCTTATCATCATTACGCGACCCGCGCAGCGTATTTTCCTCTGAAACTTTGGCTTCGAGAATAGTTTCTCGATCATGCTGTATCCACTGATACTCCCCACCACTTTCCATCCGTGCTTCAACGTCATTTACATACATCGGCATTTCAATGATAAGATATGGCGATGTTTCTGCAACATTATACCATTTCGCTGCGGGGGAGAACTTAATATTCTCAATAGGTAGAAGCTCACAGCAAGGTTCATCGCGGAGTACGCTCTCCTGCTCACCCATTACTGTGACCGGTGTGCCGTCTGGCATCTGCGCCTCCATGGGCGCTTCGACTACTTCAGACTCATAGTCCCAATACTGCAATGATGCAACGAGGCCAACGTTCATAGCGTCTTGCAGACCACCCATGACGTTTAGAAACCACGTTACATCTTTCGTAAGTCGCTCTTGCAGAAGCCCCTTCATAATTTGGGAGCTTTCTGCCTGAATTTGATCTGTGGTGTTGACCGGGTCAACCTGTACAAAATCTGGCGAACTAAAGAACGCAATGGCAGCCGAAGATTCTGCCTTACGAATCATACTTCTAGTCTTAGGACGGAAAAGTTTTGAACGATGCTTGTAGTTTCCGCTAAGATATTTTGAATCCTGGGGGTGCCGCGATTGAAACATACGCAGCCCATCTTCGAATTGCTTACGATAGTTCGACTCAAAATAACTCGTAGACTGCTCGTAGGCTTCTTTTGCTAATTCCAAAAATGCTTCGTTAGCAGCCATCAGTGAATTACCTTCACATGCTGCGGGGCGATAAACCGCTTGACCTGTTGTTCAGTTTCAAGCTCCATAATCGTAGGCATATCCCCCGTGTACGCGCCCCGGCGCATGTGCGCTCGTTCTAACAGTTCCCCGGCAGACATGATGATATCCTTCTTGCGTTTCTTCGCATCGTGTTCCATCGCTGACATATGTCTGACCATCCCAATCACTCCCCGGAGCCCCGACAACATGAAATGCTTTATGATCATAATACCACCACGGCATTCTACCCACCACGAATGATTTGGATAAGCATCAAACAACGCCTCCGCAGCTTCTTTAGCAAACTGCTCAGAGATTGGCGAATCCCCGTCCACGTAGATAATAGCCATTGCTTAACTCGTTTGGTAAATACTTCCAGTGCCCGGAGTTTCGTCCGTACTTTTTCGCTTAGCTCCACCAGAAAATTCATACACTACCTCTTTTTCATGCCAATCGTCACCCCATGCCTCGCGAACAAGAGCTTCCCAGTCCATAGTTTTGGTGACGGGGGCGTCAGTAGGAACACCCATAATTAAACTCCATCCTCATATGCTTCTGGTTCAAAAGATTGCTTGCCAGTGTGAACGCCTACCATTCCAAACGTCAAGCAAAACGCGTCGGCTACGTCAGGTGAGCGCGGGTAGCGTTTCTTCAAGTCGTCTTTACTTTCGACTTGGAGTTTCCCGCTCGACGTGAACTTGTATTTTGGTAGGGAAAGCTCAGCGACGAGCGTTTCATCTTCTTCGAGTTTGAAATCCAAACGCTCCAATGCCTTTCGAGCCATAAACCAAAGCTCGTCCCTGAGTCGGTTGTATTGTTCGTTGTATGAGCTTGCTTCTGCGACGTTGACGGGGACGATAGGAAGTCCGAGTTCTGACAGTCGATCAGCGACTCCGGCTCCAATGCCGATGACGTCAACGAAGATTTGTTCCGGCCTTTCATTCAGCGGTGTGTCCAGATACTCAGCATAGATCCGCCCGGACGTTTGCATGGTGTCCGTGCCGCTCCACGCTTTGTGTTTTTCCGTCGTGCCATTTTCTCTCCGTTTTACAAGGACAGTACGGTCATCCCCGAATCGCGCCACATCCACCCCCCAACGAACTGTCCCGAACACCTCCACATCTCTAATGAGTGCAGACTCACACAGTTCGAGCGGGATGACTGCATCGTCTTCACTGGTTGGGAATTCGCCCTTAACGCGGACTTTGTAGACGTTACTGTCTGCACCGTATTGATGGGAAATATCTTCGATGAATTGTTTGCTGACAAGTGGCACCTCCTCGCCGTTCACTGCCATAGTCGCCCACCGCTCTCTCAAGCGATTGTGCGTTTCAAAAAAGAATCCTGTCGTCCTAGTTGGGTTCCCTGTTAGAATAACGAAGGCATGTACCGAGGACAACGCGCCCTGACCCACCTCAAAGATGATGTCAGGGACGCCAGAGGCTTCGTCCACTAGGATGAGGAGGTTGTCCGAGTGAAAGCCCTGCAAAGCCTCTGGCTTATCAGCGCGTGCAGTTCGCGCTACCGCGAAAGACTCCTTTGGGGCGTCTTTCATACGGAACTCATCTTTAGTCCACTCAAACTGACCCGCTAACGCGGGTACGCGCTCCTCATATATGCGATGCCATTTCGCGAGCTCCGCCCAGAGAACGTCAGACAGCTGGTGAGCCGTGGGCGCGGTGCATGGAACTTTTGTGGGGAAGTAACATGTCATGAACCAAAGAATTGACCATGACAAAAAGGCTGATTTCCCAATACCGTGGCCTGACCTAATACTCAGGCGGTGCCGCTCAACAATCTTTTTACTGGCCTCCCACTGCCACGGTAAGACCCCTGTTCCTGTAGCTGGATCCCACTCTGGGGGGACGCCAAGAGCTTCCACGGCGAATAACGCCGGGCCACCCTCTCGCCACTTAACTATTCGGTTCTTCAGCTCTGTGGACATTATGAGCAGGTCCTAGTTGCCTCAGCGCGGCGCTCAATGAAGTATCCGTCACACGTGCATCCACTTTCTGTGGAAACAGTTTGGCAGATAGCGAATAGAACTGCCCGGGATTTTTGTCTGCCCAGAGCGCAAGGCGCGGAACCCCTCCAATCAGTTCGAATGCACTAAGGAATGCCTGCTCTAGCCGTTTCCGGCTAACTTTACGAGGAACAGAGTGATGACGAGGTGATTGAGCGACGTCTGTGAGCACAGCGTCGAATTCTTCATCCTCTACACTTTCCTCCGGAGGTAGAACATCTACACTCATACCTGTCAGTGTAACATACTATGAATCATATTGCAATGGGTATTTTTTCATTTTCAAAATTCCAAATTCTAAACGCTTAGTTCCAAATTCTAAACGCCATGCGCCTCAACTCATATACGGATTTTAGATTCCTGGGGCCAAAATACCTCGGGCCAAAATCCACTCCCCGTGATCAGTGGGGCTCGTCCCCGGGGTGCTGCACTGCACAAAAACCCCAGAAACCGCAGGGTTATTCCAAGGCGTGGCGCGCTCCGTGCTGCGCTGCAACATCCCCGCGCCGTGCGCCGTGTCCCCATAAGCTAGGCTAATTCCCCCATAAAAACGTTTTTGCAACTAAACGCCATCCGCGGTGCCTAACCTTATAGCTACCGGATGGGCCGGTAGCACATAGGCAAAGGAGCCTAACATGTCCAAGAAGCAAAAGCAGCAGCCGGAAGCCAAGTCGGCCCCGGAAGCGCGGTCGCTGGGCGCTGCCCGGTCGGCCAATGCCGCCATCCCGCCGGTCGACCCCGCCGCGCCGGTCCGCGCCACGCTGGTTCGCCCCACTAAGGGCGAGAATCCGCAGCGGCGCGGGGTCTACGGCTACGACAATGGCGAGGGCGGCCGCGTGCCGACCGCTGCCAAAGTCGTGGTGGTGGACGCTACGGCGCTCGGCGCACAATGGCCCAAGCTGGCAGAGGCCTTGCAGCTGACGCCGGCAGCCACCGTAGCGGACCTCAAGTCCGCCGGGGTTAGCAGCCGGGCGCTCCGCCGCAGCTTCCGCAGCGGGTACATCCGCTTCCAGCAGTAACCCCCGAGAGGGGCGCCCTGTCCAGGCGCCCCTTTCTTTTTCGTCTGTCGTCTTCCAGAGATATCCGACCCGGGGGCCAACTCATCCTCATTATGTCGGGGTTCGGGGTTCTCTGGAAAAGAACTCCTAGGTCGGGCTCGGGGCGCTTCGCGCTCTGTACGCACTCTTTTGGTGCACGACCCATGCGCCGTGCGCTTTTTCGGGCCATCGATGCGCCAATTTCCCCGGTTTTTAGCCTTTGGGAGGGGAATTGATGGGCCTGATGGGGCGATGGGCCTGCCTAGCAACACAGCCCGTTCAAACGAGGTGTTATGGGTGGCATAAATTCCATACTAACTACATACATCAGGCCCATCAGGCCCATCAAAGATTAATAGGGGTAAGTAAACCAGTTATTTAGACGATGGGCCTGATTTACTCCCAGGCCCATCACTAGCATCACGGAGCGTGAGGCGCAATGCCCTCTACCCAACCAATGACCAACCAACGAACTTGCACTAGATATAGCCCGATGGTAACATAGGGTTGTGGGCAATACCGTCCACAAGACCATGAAAGGAGTAAAGATGGCCGACAATGAAAAGAAGGCACCGATGGCCTTCGTTGGTGCCTGCAAGGACTTCTTCGGCTTTAAGCCGGAGCAGGGCCTCAAGGACTTCGCCGACGAACTCAAGCAGCTGACCCCCAAAGACCGCGCTGACATTCAGGCGGGGCTGGAGGCTAACGGCTACATCATCCGTAAAGACTAACCTCAGCGCGGGGCGGGTTAGTCCCGCCCCGCAAAGGAGTACACATGTCCACAGATGTATGCGCTTGGTCATTTCGTTGGGAAGCCAACGAATTGCACGAGCCACAACAGACAGCCCGTGCGTATGGATGCTTGTTTGTGGCAGAGGAATCACATGGGCTTGGCGTCTTTAACGGGCTAGCGACGTGCACGGTCGTTGGCCCGAGTGCGGCTACGCTGGTGAAGTTTGCCTGCGACATTGGCTTCTTTGACGGCATGCACCCCGACGACATTGCGGCCCACATCAAAAACATGAAGTGGGCGGCGATATGATTGGATGGCACTGCGGTGAGCGGGTAAGCCCCCAGTGGAGCACCCGACGATACTTCTCTGTTCAATGTGTCGTGTGCAAGCGCAGATTTACACAAAAGAAACGTCAGCCCAAGGAGAAAGCACATGTCCACAAGTGTAGTTAGTTATCAGTTCCGGTTCCAGCGCGAGGACTTAGTGGTTCTGCGAAAAAGGGCGCGCAAACTTGGATGCCTGTTTGTGGTGGAAGAACACGGCGAAGAGGGAACAGTTTACGAAGGCATCTTCTCTTTGTGCACTGTCGTTGCCGAGACGCTGCCCATAATGCTCCAGTTCCTGCTTGACATTGGGTGGTTTGACGATGTCCGGCCCCAAGAGATTCAGGAGCACCTTCGCACTATGAAGCAGGTGAATA
>Ga0070749_10002201_pt1 | contig 13132 bp, 28 predicted proteins | sample VirMetDEL_Nov_18_FD_75180 | JGI IMG/M metagenome (GOLD analysis project Ga0070749, IMG submission 75180) | Aqueous microbial communities from the Delaware River and Bay under freshwater to marine salinity gradient to study organic matter... | ecosystem: Environmental > Aquatic > Marine >...
AAACATAGTAATTACACCATTTTCAACAAAAGCAGAATATCTCCAACTTCTTTTACCAAAACCTTGTGCAGGTTTGTCAACTAACATTCCCATATTACTTGTAAACTTGCCATCACCGTCTGGTATCATTTTTACTTTTTTAATACCCAAATCTCTTGCCCAAGCATTCATTACAAAAGCATCATTTACTGATACACAATAAACATCATCAACACCTAAAGATTTAAATTCTTCATATTTTTCCTCATAACCAGGAAGTTGATCACTAGAACACGTAGGTGTAAATGCACCTGGTAAACTAAACAATACTATCTTTTTATTTTTAAATAATTCATCTGTAGTTACGTCTCGCCATTGACCACCTACAAAGGTACAACCACCTTTTTCTGTATCATCACCTATCCTAAATTTAAATGTGTGATTAATTATCTCATTACTCATTATATCTCCTTTATACAGGCAGTCTAGCAGTTTTTGGTAAGAAATTTAAAGCTTCCGCATCTGCCCTTATTTTTTCTTTTAAGTTTCTATTAATTAGATTTCCTACTTGATCTGCTTCTAATTCTTTTTCTTTACAATAATCTAACACAGCTTCCATGTGAGTTATTTTTTTCTGACTTGCTCTTTTTTCTATAAGTAACGCAAATTGTTTAGGTGTCATTAATTTCTACCCTCATTATCAGTAGTATCAGTAGAGATAGATTGTTGATTTTTTAAAAACATATCTGTTAGTTCATCTAAACCTTTATTACGTTCTTTATGTCTTTGTTCATAAAATAAAATATGACATATTAAAGCATAATTTGCCATATCAATTAAAGTGTCACCAATACTTTCATCAATAACTTTTAATTCACCTTGTTTACAAAATGACATTAAACGACTAAACTTATCACCTATTCTAACAGCAACACCTTTCCATGCAGGAATACCTGCCATTTCACAAGTTCTAAAATTTTTGAATACATCTTCTTGGGAAGCATAATCATGTCGCTTGGCATCATGTACATCTTTCATTTTTTTCAAAAGTTCATAAAATATTTCACTTTGTTTTGTCATTATTATTCCTTTTTATTCTAATTATATAATACATTATAACACATTTTAACTAAAAAGTCAAGCTTTTAATGGTGCCGCTTCACGGACTTGAACCGCGGACCTACTGATTACAAATCAGTTGCTCTACCAACTGAGCTAAAGCGGCATCAATGCCTGTTTCTGTTGCAAGGTACAGGCAAACCCCTTGGCATTAAGCTGCCAACGCTGTATTGTAAGTATAAGCGTTTATAAGTGTGACTTTACGTAGTCAACGATTTAACTCCAGTTAGTTTTAGTTGTAGTCGAACCTCGAACACACCCCCCATAAGCACACTCAAAATGTGTTTATGGTGGAGGTGGTGGGGGTTGCACCCACGTCCTAACAAGTTATTATCTAACTTTCATCATTAAATTCCTTCAATTTGTATCAAATCATAACCATGATACATTATACAAACTTCTAAACCACCAGGAATTGTAACTGTTGTCAATACCTGAGTGTGTGCATCATCAAAGTAATGAGTTAACATATAAACAGGTTGTCCATCTGGTTCAGCATTTGCTCTTCCTAAAGATGCTGCCTTTGGTGTCAAACCTCTTATTTTCATATACTCATTTATACTTGGTTGTGAACCACAAACAACAGGCACTTGTTGTTGATACAATTGCAACGTATCAATTTCATGTTCTTGTGCTTCAGTATTTGTCTGTCCTATATTGTAAACAAAGATCAAAAATAAAAAACATACTATAGATATTCCTGTGAAATATTTAATTGTTTTTTTTATCATTTGTTTCTACCCACTTGTAAAAGTTTTCTATTGCTTCTTTAAGTTTTGGCAAATAATCATCAACTCTTTTAGTGAATACTTGGGTAGTACCTTCTTCAGTAACAACTAGTATTGCAACCTGTTTAATAGGTTCTTTAAAGTGTTCTTCATACATTTGTGCATACGCACTCCCTTGTATAAAATAATTTTCAATCCAGTCTTCTTTTTTATCACTTTTTGATGTTTTAAAATCTATAACTGATAAAACACCATCATATTCAGCAATACAATCTACACGCCCAGCAACTGTATATTTTTCTGAATACATTGCGGCTTCTTGTAGTCTAATATTATTTATGTTTCCAAGTACAGGTTTAAATACCTGAAACATCATACGTGCTAAAAACTGTTTCTTATATTCGTCATTACCATCTACATCAAGGTTATTTAAATAATCTTCAACCATTGAGTGTACTTGTGTGCCACGATTGGCACTTTGTATCATAATATGATTAGCAACATCATTACCAACTTTTTTACGCCATTTATCAATACCCTCTTTATCTCTTATAGATAAAACAGAAGTAATTGACGGATATATTTCTTTGGTTTCTAAATGTTCGTAAAATCTTTTACCGTGAACATTTTTCGCTTTTAAAACAGGCACCTCACCTGTGGGTTTTTTGTGAATAAACATAATAATCCTTTTTTTTAACTATTCAACTAGGGACTATTATATCACATTATAGTGAAAATGTCAAGCTTTTATTTAACCCAGGATAACGCTGTTTCTGTAGTTTCAGTAACACGTCTTGTCCAACCTTTACCAAATGTGGCAAATGTGGAAAGTCCTTCGTAATATGATTGTCTTCTTTTTTGATATTCTTTAATTGCTTCTGACACACCACCAACTTCTTCTATATAAGCATCTAATGCTTTAAGTGTGTTTGGACCAATGCCGCCATCTGCAACTGTGCCTATCATTGTTTGTAAATACTTTGCCGCTCTACCTGGACCTGCATTGACAGCAAAGTCAAATATACAAAGATTTAAACCATCTGGAATATCATCACATTTTGTTTTATCCCAATAACCTTTTTTGTAGATTGGTGCTACATCTTCGTTGGTAAGGTCTTTCATATCTTTTGTGCCGCCAAATTCTTCATATACTCTTTTGGTAACACCTAGATTTGTTTCACCACCTGGATCTTTTGGGTGATTTACATAACCACCTTCGTGGTGTAATATTATTTCTAATGCTTCATTAAACTTGGTCATAGTGGAGTCCTAACTTTATTTTATTTAATAGATATGATTTTATTAGACCACTTCTTACTATGTCATTCAAATTAAATTCAATAGTTTCTACTTCAGGCATTGCTTGAAGTATATTTACAAAATCTAATATTCCATTTCTATCTTGTGTTTTTGTTAAATCTGTTTGTTGCATATCGCCAGCAAAAATAATTTTAGTGTCTTGTCCTACTCTAGTCATAATAGTATCTAATTCATGGAAGTTTAAATTTTGACATTCATCAACAATAATAACTCCATTATCTATTGTAACTCCTCTTAAAAAACTTGTAGTAAGAAAATCTATCGTACCTTGATTTCTTAAATCATTGTATAATCTATCAAACTCAGCATCACTACTTCTCTTAAACATAAACCTCACCATGTTTTGATAAGGTACTTGATATAAGTATGATTTATCTTCTTCATCACCAGGTAAGAAACCTATATCTCTTGTAGGTATGATTGAACGAACAATATAAACTCTTTCTCTTGGTGATTTAGGATCTAATACATCTTTTAATGCGTTGTACAATGCAACAAATGTTTTACCTGTACCTGCAACACCATAAAGAAATAAATTTTTATCTGTAAAATGATTAAATACTTCCTTTTGATTATCCGTAATAGGTTTAATCTCCGTCATATCTTTTAAAGATATTTCTAAAGTTTTCTTTTTACTCGCCATAATTATTCCTATTTATACATTCTTTCCAGCTCGTCTTTTTCTATGTTTTTCAAGTACTGCTTTTGTTTTGGATTCTTTTACACCTTTTCGTCTATATCTTTCTGCTAAATTACTAGTAGGATGTTTTTCTGCAATTCTGTTTAAATGGTCTTTCCAACCACTATCAGTTTTACTATCAATATGTCCTACACTACCTACAATCATAGGTGCGGCTGGCACAATACCTATATTCTTATTTTTTTCTAAGTACTCTTCCATTTCTGCAATGGTCATCATTTCAGAAAATTCTTCTTCAGTTTTTTTATTTCTAAATGTATAAATTGGCATTGTTATCTTTCATTATGATGCTAATACTCTAGCAGCGTACCATGTTGGCACTTCTCTATTAGTCCATTTAGCAAAATATGCTTTTGCTTCAACGTAATAGTTTTTGTAACTAGCAATACTATCACCTGGTACAATGCATTGTGGATAATGAGACATTGCTGGTGGTGGTTCTCGCCAACCTTCTTTTTTAATATTTACAGGAGGTTTTGATAATATTTTATTTAACTTCATATTAGTACTATGTATCTTACCATATCTATATGTATATTCTTTTCCTAGTTCTACAAATAAATCATATAACCACATATATTGTTTTTCTGTTTCTCTTGCCCATACAGCACTTGGATGATGATAATGGACTGCTTGATATATAGTATTTTGTTTTTCATTGTCTTCCATGATATATCGCCAAGTTTTTCTACCTGTTTTACTTCTTGCTTCAGTTTTAACACCGTCTAGCATTCTATGAGCGGTAGATAATAATTGTCCATATTCAACAATCATTTTTACCACATGTTTATCTACGTGTTGTTTTGCCGCTATTTTAGGATCCTTACTTAAATAAAATATATTCATTAGTGTATCACCTTTCTGAAGTAGTCCATACAACCATACTTCTCACATAATTTAGAAAGTACATTATACCAATAGTTCTTTGCCCAATCACTTGTAGCATTTTTACACGTTGTTTCAGCGTTATTAATTCTACGTATCTGAATTGGTGTTAGTTCAGGTAGTTGTAATCTTTTCATATCTTCATTTGTCATCATTATATATTACTCCATTGTTATAGTTTACAGTTCATATTGAGATACGCTTGTTCTAATCACTTTTTTTATGATTTCTGTATAATTATGTTTACTTGCATAACTTTTTAAATTGTCTGCTAATTCATAAACATCAGCACCGTTTTTCTTCGCTTCTCTAAAATCAGCATACGCATAAACTTCATCTAATATACGAATATAATCTTTTACACTATCACATTTATTTTTATATATTTTCACACCCCAACCAATCCATTTGTTTTGGTCCCAAGTTTCTGGTAACATCCATTCACTATTTGCATTAAAAGTTCTAATACCAAATAAATTATTTGCTTCAATAGCAAATCTACTTGTACCCCAACCTGTTTCAATAATTGCTTGTGCTATCACTAGTTCTTTTGGTACATGTTTTTCATCTGGCGTATTAGCATAGATATAATCTATACATTGATTAAGTGAATAAACAAATTCAGATTTTGTAACATTTTTTCCTGTAATTATTTTTGGTACATAATTAGACACATATTTTTCAATAGTATCTGGTTCATTTAAAATAATTCTATTTACTTCTTTTTGTGAGTTTAAACTTTCTATTCTTTTTTGATTAAACTCTTTGTATTTTTCTGCAAGCATATTTCCTAAAAAAGAAACACCTACAAAAAGTATTGTTAGCGTTAATATTCTCATAGACCTCCTAATCAATGTTAACGTCATTGTTTATTGTTAATGTTAGTTTTAAACCATTGGCGCCAAATACTCTACGCCATTTATAAAATTCTATATTGTGATTGCAAGAATTGTCTTTTAAAAAATAAAATTGCCATAAGTGTACCATTTCGTGTCCTAGTACAGTAAGAAAAGTTTTAAAGTCTTTCATTATATAATGTAATTGTAAATGACATTCACTTTTTTTTCTTTTCTTTTTATTGATAATAACTGCACCTACGGTAGCATGTAATCTTCTAATTTCAATACTATCAAATGACGGTAATTTTCTTTTAAAGATAAGATTATTTAATATATCAAACCATAACTCAGTATCCGTTAATGTAGGATAATATGGTTTTGCACCATTAAAGTTTTCTGACAATCTATCTAATTTTTTTCTTGCCAATTGTATTTACCTTTCATCCGTTGTTAATTTTATTATTACTGACACTCCATAGCAAGTACTTCATCAATATTGTATTCATCAATATCAATTAACTCAATGTTAGCAATTTGTAATATTTTAGATTTACAGGTATCTAAATCAATTTGACCGTCTTTTAACTTAGAAATAAACTTATCAACTTGATTTTCTGCATCATTCATTGCAAGGTTTTTTACTTTTGCCATAACGTATTCTCCTTTGTTTTGTTAATTTATAGTAATATAATAACATAAAATAACTGCAAAGTCAAGTACTATTTTAATAAAAAAACCTAGTATTTACAACCTTTTTGACAAAAAAACAAGTCAAATTGTCGCACTTTAACTATTTATTATCTGAAGGTATAGCATAACCATCAACATACCACTCCGTATCTTCAAATCCTACTGGACCTTTAATAGTATAATTTGCCACTATAGAATATCTGCTTTTATTATCCGTATTTACATCTACTGTATGATCTGCAAATGCGGGAAATATTAACAGCATTCCTTTTTCTGGAGTTATTGTTAGTCTTTGAGTATTAAAAGTATTATTTTTTTTAGGTCTTATGTCCCATTGCCATTTATTACCATAATCTACAAATGATATTGTAGATCCTCCTGATACAGGATAAAGTACAACTGAATACATACAGTTAGCATGGTTATGTAAGTTACCTTTGTAACCAGGTTTAAATCTGGTTATCCAAGAACTCATCAACTGAACCGTATTGTCTGTATAATTCATTACCTTGTCGTTATACTCTTGTACCTTTTCTGTAATTGCTTTTTCAGTTTCAGGAAACTGTGATAAGATTTTTAAATCTTTAGAGTATTCGCCAATATGACTATATTGATTCCAACCTGCTTGTTGAAAGACTTTATCCTCTATGTCTTCTACTTTTGGTATTTCATCTATTTTTAGAACAGCTAAAGGTCTTGCAAATAAGGAAAAAATTTCCATTTCCTTTTGATTAGACATTTTTAATTAGTTAATTCTCATAAAGTTATCGTCCCAATTAAATGCTTCTTTCACTAAATTGGAAGTTAAACCTTTATAGTGTTTATTTAACTCTTTATCTTTTACCCAAATAAGTATATTTGCTTCGTCTGGATGTAAACTTTCTAACATCTGAATAAACATATTATCTCTTTTCAATTGTGATAATTGTGGATTACCACCTTTTAAAAAATGAAAACATTTCTTAATTTCAAATTTTAACCAAGAGTGATCTGTGCCTAGTGGTGCTTCATTTTCTCTATATGGTGGTTTTCCTTCTGGAAATAACCACTCTAATTTAGGATCAAAAGCTGCTTTCATTAACATTCTCAACTCATTGGTGTCATACTTTTTTAACACTTCTATTTTTTTTGTTTTATCTTTTGCGTTATTAATTTTAGTTAATATTTCGTGGTAAGATAATTGATACATTTCGTCTGCCATTTTAAAACTCCTCTATTTTACTTATCAACTCTTTCAAGTCATTGTTAATTAAATAAGGTAATATTTTTGATTTATCATTAACCTTAATATTTTTATATGTACTATATATATCGTCTTCCATATCATCTGGAATATAATCAAAATCAATTAGTCTTTGATTTCTTTGATAATTACGATAATGATATTCATTACAAAATGATTTAGGATCCTCGCCTTGCATTAATACATCTAACCAATATGACAACTTCTTTTTTGTAATTGGTTTTTGTTTTATCTTATTGATAAATGTATCGTCTGGTGATAGAAAGTTTGGTATACCATCTGAGGTATCTCCTCTTAATATATGTTCGTAAATATATTCATGTGGACTTTCTGTTTCTATAAACTTTTTCTGTATAGGTGAATACTGACTTACATTGGGATATTTCTGTAACTGTTGAAAGTCTTTGTCACCAGATATAATTAATATCTTTTCTTTATGTTGTTTTTTGCATATCACCGCAATAATATCGTCTGCTTCTACATTATCTAATTGTACAACTTTATAATGAAAGTTATCTCTTATTTCTTCTTTAATTATGTGAATTAATCCAAATACACTTTCCCAATCAGTTTTGGATTCGTCTCGTCCTTCTCTACGTTTTGCTTTATAGTGTGGAAATATATCTCTACGCCAAGGACTAGGACCATCTACTGCAATCACCACTTCACCTGGATAATCATTTTTAAATCTATGTACTAAACCTCTTATAGAGTTTAATATCATATGACGGACAATAGGTACAGATAAGGTCATCTTATCTTTACTCATTGCTAATTGAACAGCAATATTACTTATCGCTATCTGGCTGTAATCTATCAGTATCATTGTCTAAATTTTCTCCTTCAAATTCAATTTCATCATTGTCTTCTCTATCAACAATTTTTTTACCTTCATAATCAATAACAGAATATGTTTTACCTGACTTCTCATCTTTTTGTGGAAACATATAATTGTCTGTTAAATAATGAAATGGGTGTTCCAAATCTAATTCTCTATATATTAATCCTCTAAATGCTTCTAAAAAAATACCTAAATCCATAAAAGTTTTATTTGCTACTTTTGGATCAGGTTTTCCAATATTTAATCCTTCATGGTGACAACTATGAATTATGTGCATCATTAAATCATCTGTAATTGCTTTTGCATATTTAATTTTTTCTTCTCTTTTTAATTTTACTTCAATAGATTCCTTCTCATCAGTAGTAAGTTTATTATTTGGTAATTCTTTACCTGTTAAAAATGAGATTATTTTTGCTGTCATACACTATGCACTTGGTTGGTTTTATCCGTCCTGGGTTGGTACACCAAAGATTATTCCTTGATTTCACCTTGAAAATTGATTTTACCTTCATTTATTAGGTGTTCTCTCAAATCAGTATAACCACCTATAAGTTTATCACCATACATTACCTGTGGCATAGTTCTTACTTGTTTACCTACTGCCTCAAATAATTGTTCAGGTGAAGTAAAATCTTTACCAAACATTTTTTCTTCATATGGTAATTCAAGTTGTTTCAATAAACCTTTTGCTTTTGTACAATAGGTACAATTTGGTTTTGAATATACTATATACATAATTTTTACTCCGTTGCTATTTTACTTAAATTTTCAATGGCAATATCACCATTTTCCATATTTATGTTCTTGTTTATCTCAGCTTTTACAAGTTTCTGTAACTTATTCAATTCACCTAACGGCAACTGTAAACCCATATAAACTCTATACTCATTGTTACTCGTAATAGATAAAGCAACTTCCCATTGTTCGTAACCTTGTACTTTTGTTTGTTTAATTAAATTTACAATTGTGGATTCTGCCTGAGAGTTAACCATTTTAGCACCTTCAGCACCTACTTCTTGTATATACAAATTAGCATTTTTATTCATTTCACCATGCATCACATCTGCTAAATCCGCTTTTGCAATCATGGTTGCTTTTTCCATTGCTAATTGTAGGTCTGGACTTGTTGCTACACCCACACCATAAAGATAAAATTTATCTTTTTTACCAAAGACACCTTTGTTACCTTTTTTCTCAACAAACCATTTAGGTACTTCTTCTAACATACCACTTTTAGTAGTACCTTCGTGTTTCACTTGCACCGTACTAGAACAACCTGTTACTATAAGTCCTAGTAAGATTATCATTATATATTTGTTCATCATTTCTCCTATTAGTTATTTGATGTTATTGTTGTCATTACTTTTGTAACACCATCAGCAATTTGATTAAATGTATTATTTACTTGTTCTTTGCCGTTATTCCAACTTGTCTTTTGAAATTCAACAGTTTCACACCATTCTTTTTCAAACCAAGTTCCTTGGTTGTCACACGTTGTATCTGCAATAGCATTTGTACTAAAAACTAAAGCAAAAATCATTATATATTTTTTCATATTATTAGTTCTCCTTTATTACCTCTCTAATGTATTCAATTGAATTATGCCAAATATCATAACCAATATCTGGATTATGATAAACAATAATCCCACCTATTATCATACCAAAAATTAATTTAATCATTGTTTCTCCCAAGTGCCTTTTTCTGTTAAACATACGGTTTTAGGTTTCCAACCATTATTACTAATTTTTCTACAATAAGGTGGCACTTCGTTTCCATTGTAGTAAAATTGAGCAAATAACTGCCAGTAAGTAGGACCTACAACTCCGTCTCTACATACTACTTTTTTACTGACTTCGTTTTCCATGTTTTCGTCATAGATAATTTCCATTACACAATTTGATTTTGTAAATTTTGGTTGGTTTTCATCCGCAATAGTTTTACTCCATATAAGAATAGTAAGTAATAAAACAATAAAAAATATAACATTATAATTTGGTTCTCTCATTATTTCATTCTGTTTATAATTCTCCATCTACCGTCAGGCATCTGGCATGCTTTTCCAAATTCAGTTGACCTATCTAAACTACCTAAGTAATTCATAGGCCAGCTATCTTGGATATTTACTACAGATTGATAGTCAACACATTTAGCAGCACTCTTTTGATAATAACTTCTTGTGATTTTAATTTCACCTTTATTACCAGTATTTACATTGTGCCATAGTAAATAATTTGTTTTACCTATAGGCATATTGTTTAAATGGTCAACAAATATGCCTGCATGTGTTGTTCTATCTTTCATACCCATAGTACAATTGGTTAACATTAGCATCAATAAGATACTAGATAATCGCATTTAACTCCCGCATTGTAAGAGTTTCTTCCTCATCTGTTTCTCCAACTGGATCAATATATTTACCTGATTTATAATCATTCAATATATCTTCGTCTTTTTGAGCGTTACTCAAAACTTTAGGCCAGCTTTTAGTACCTTCATATACTTTTGCTAAATTTTCCCATTTAACATCATAAGGTAAACCTAATTGACCCATTTCTCTTAAAAACTTTGCTTTCTCAGCATTTGTTTTGTAAGTGTTAAATTCTGCAATAATTTGTGGCATACTCAAATCATTGTTTTTTATTTTTTCTTTTATATCCATAACGTTCTCCTCTATTTGCACTCGTTGGTTTTGTAATCAGGAGTGAGCGAGCACTTGTACTCACTATCTGCTTTTAATTTCATATCTGTTATAACACCATCTAACATCGCTGGTAAATGTGTTTGTAACACTTGTAACATCTGAATAGCATTCGTGTGTGCTATTCTTAGTAATTCTGCTTTCATTACTGCATCATGGTCCATCTTATCAAAGTTTCTAATAACGTGACCAATTACAGCAGTTGTATATTCATCTGACGGTAATGTAATTTTTGTTTCATCTGATTTAGCAATACTTGATAAACCAAACCATAATAAACTATTAACAATAGCAATTGTAATTAAAAACTTTTTCATAATGTAACTCCTTTTTTTAAGTTTATAGAAATAGTATATACCATAATTCTTTTAAATGCAATAGACAAATTGTCGCAGCTCATTTACCAATATCCTTTACGTTTTTCTGCGTAATTACTTGGTATCCACCCTTGTTATAAGCAGGTGCAATTGTAAATTTTTTACTTTCTTGCAATCTCCAGTTGTGTACAGGTTTCGTTCCGCCACTAAATTTTTGTTTTAAATAATATTGAGCATCCATTCTCAAATTAGGATCCTTTTTAATGTCACTAAACATTATTGTTCCAGTATTAACTTTTTTCATCATAACAATTCTACCTTTTTCATTTATATTCAGACCTAAACTTTTTAACCATTTAATATGTTTTTTAAGGGCAAGTAAATATTCTTTTGTAGGTTTTCTATTTCTTAGTTTACGAATAGCACCACTAGTATTTTTTGTGTATAATATTGCCATTTCTTAACTATATCCTATCATATTTTGTTGTATTTGTCAAGCGTTAATTTACCAAATGTTCTACTTTTGTTCTTCAGCATCTAACTGTATTGCTGTATCAATATTTGATTGAGTTTCTGCCCATTTATCAAATTCATCAACTTCTTTTTGAAGTTTATCTCTATAAGTAATTAAGGTATCTTTGGCATCCACTACTTTGCTTTCAATACTTTTTATATCATTATAGTTAATTTCACTTAATTTATCCAATGCGGAATTAAGTATATCAATTGTTGCTATTTCGTTTATCATAATTATACTCCTTTTGTTGTGTACATATTATTAATTTTATCTTTTTCTTTTTCTTCTTCCTCAGACATTTCAGTAGGTTTAATAGTTTCTGAAGCATAAGAACATATTTCAACTAATCCATCTTCCTCAGCGTATTCCTCGTCTTCATACTGTACTTTACCCATATATTCTAAGTCACCACTTTCAGTATAATTGGCATCTACCATATAAGTTTCAACACCATCTTTTGTTTCTGTTATTTCGTGGTTAATCTGTGAATGGTCAATACCACATTCACCAAGCAGTTTTTCTGCCTCGTCTCTATCTTTTGCTAATACTTCTTGTTCTATAACAAGATTATAGTATGTTTTTTTTCTGTATAGGTTTTTACCTACATCATCTTTAAAGTAACATACGTTTGTATCTATTGCCATATTGTATCCTCCTTATTAAATTATTGCTTTGTAATTTTTTATTAAATCTGGATCAAAGTCTTTTCTAAAACCGTGTCTTGTATTCCATAATTGACCAAAGTCATTATATAAATTATTATCACCAGCTGCTGTTTCTGGACCAAACACATCTTCGTATGTTTGGTAATATTCATCTGGATATATTATCTCAATACCAGTAGCACCTGTAAAATTTGTTGCTTTTTCTTTAAAAGATTTATCCATATAATCTTTAAACATTAGTAATCTTTTTCTATAATATTTAATTTTAGAAATAGGTACATTTCTATAAAGAGTATATGAAGACCAAAACGTATCCATGCTATCTTCTGGATCCTGATATTCTCTTTTATAAACTATATTAAAACTTTTAAAATCTTCACTCATATTATATTCCATATTCATTTAATCTAAAATCAACAACTGGCATAAAATCATATGCATATTCATAATCAGGTAATGCACCTGACATTTTAACCAGAGTATCATTTGGTTTCTTTTTATCAAAAAACTTTTGTAAAAAAGTTTTAAGATTGTTTGCCATTACATTGTGTATATTCTTATTGAATTTACAAAACAAAGAACCACAAA
>Ga0070749_10002202_pt1 | contig 13127 bp, 12 predicted proteins | sample VirMetDEL_Nov_18_FD_75180 | JGI IMG/M metagenome (GOLD analysis project Ga0070749, IMG submission 75180) | Aqueous microbial communities from the Delaware River and Bay under freshwater to marine salinity gradient to study organic matter... | ecosystem: Environmental > Aquatic > Marine >...
GTATGATAATGCTGAAGGTGACTATTTCGTTGATACGCCTAATGTAAATAAAGTATCAGATATACAACCAGCTAAAGTAAAACCTTTACAAACATTTGGACCAACTGCTGAAATTCCAAATTTAAGTTTACCTGTAGGAAGATAATGGGAAGATATACAAACATACCGACTTCTAGAGATGCAAATGGAGCGCAATCCTATGATACTAACACGTATCCTGAAATTCCATTTTCTGACAACGATATTTATGTTGTTACTGAGCAAGGTGATAGGTTAGATATCCTAGCAAATGATTACTATGGTAATTCTACATATTGGTGGATTATATCTTCAGCAAATTATGGACTAAAGCAAGACTCATATTATCTACCACAAGGTGTTCAAATACGAATTCCTTCGAATGTGGATAGTATAATTAGACAATATGAGAATGAAAATAATTAGTTATGATAAAAACTCCACCATTTCCAGTAGGTGCAGCCTTTGATGATTATGTAAATGATCAAATAAAAAAGAGGCAAGAATTACAATACTCTGGGTTTGAAAATAAAAGAACAGACCAACAACTCTCCTACCTGTCAAACAGACTTTCATTCATAAAGTTAGCATCTTCAGTAAATATAGATGCAGAATCAGGAGGAATAGAAAAACTTCTACAATTACAGGGAATAACAGAAAAGCAAGCAAAGTCATTAGTAGGTAATAAACTAGCTCAAGATTATGTTTTGTCTAATGGATTATCAAAATACAATTTCCCATTACAAAGGTCAGGAGTATCTAATACAAATAATGTATTAAATGCATCAAACTACGGTACGCTAGGAACAGAGTTTGGATTACAAGCAATGCCTGGTATTCAATCAGCTACTATTACATCTATTAACGATGGGTCTACTAGAGAAGCGACGATACAAATACGCGCTAATTCACCTCAACAGTTTGATATAATAGAACTCTTATATCTGAGATTAGGACATACAATGTTAATTGAATGGGGGCATAACAGGTATGTAGACACAGATGGAAAAATAAAAAGTTTAGAATCCACATTAATAGATGATGGAATTTGGTTTGACCCTAAGCCTGTAAAATTAAAAAACGAGACAGGTGAATTTGAAGAAGTAAACCCCTTAGACTTTAATGGGTTAATCCGTTTGATACAAATCAAAACTTATCAATATAGAGGTAATTATGGGGGATTCTATGGAAATGTAAAAAACTTTTCTTGGGACTTTAGACCTGAGGGTTATTACATAATAACAATAAATCTTATTTCTGTCGGTGCGGTAGTTGAATCTTTAAGAGCAGACCGATTAATTCCAGGCACTACAATTCCAAATCCTACAGGAGAAAAAGCAGTATACGAATCAGAATCAAATCAAAATACATTATTAAACCATTTATATTGTTTAAGAAAAGATTTAGCAGATAATAGATTCAACTTAGCTGAAAATAATTCTGATTACGTTAGCGTAACAGGTTTGGAAGATGAAGCTGATACTTTAGGGGATACTATTAAAGAGATTGAGCGAGATAGTACACTATATATAAGATTTGGAGAGTTACTATCGTGGATTGAGTCAAACTTATGTGTTCATTTCTCTAATGATGGTGATAACTATTTCCCAATGCTAGAGTTTAATGTTTCTGACCAAAACTACTTTAGAATATTTCCAGGGTTAATATCTACCAATCCCAAAATATGCTACATAGAGAATGATTTACCAATATATAAAGAAAAAAAAGTAGGAAGCGATTTAGTAGAGAGGGATTTAACAAAGTATTTTAAACCTGTAAATGACTCCATAGACAACAAATACAGAGGTCAGATAACAAATTTATACATAAATTTCAAACACATAGAAAATTGTATAAAGTCACAGGGAAAGCTTCAAGATAGTAATGTAAGCATATTTACCTTTTTAAAAAAATTGTTAGATGGTGTAAATTCATGTTTTGCAGGCTATGTTAATCTAATACCACAGCTACAAGATGACTATATAGTAACCATAAGGGATAAAAAACTTGAATTTAGAACAGATGAAAAGGGGGATGTCATAGTATCAAATGAGGAAAATAGTTCTCAAGAGATAAAATTATTTGGATTCGACACACAAAATAAACAAACTTCTTTTGTAAAAGACTTTTCTTTTGTCACAAAGTTAGATAATGATTTTTCCACAGTAATTTCTGTAGGTGCAGTTAATGGTAACAACACTTCAGTAGAGCACGCTGACTTTTTTGAAAATTTTAACTCAGGATTAATTGACAGGTATAAAAAAGAGGCAGAAGAAAACAACCCCAAAAAAGACGAAAAGTATACAATAAAATGCGCTAAAGATGAAAAAGAGAAACAGAACAAAACAAGTGATGCTCTTAAAACTATAGCTGATGTTTTTGTGAATATTAATATTGTAGATGTCTTTAAAAATTTTTCCAATCCAGCAGGATTAGTATCTACTGCAGCAGTAAATAAATTTAAAACAGACAATAATATACAGATTCCTAAACCCACCACTTATGATTTATACTTAGAGCATTTAGTGCATTTATTAGGACCAGAGTCAGGATTTTTTTCATGGGGAGGTAACCACGCCTATTTTAAAGGAAAACCTGATGACATAGGAAAAAGTAAATCTTTGTTATCAGCTTATATAAATGAAGCGACAAATAGTGTTGTTCAAAAATCTAACAAAAAATTAAAATCAAGTACTTTAGGAATTGTTCCTCTTGAACTTAATATGACTGTTGATGGAATATCTGGTATAAAGATTTATAATCAGTTAGTTGTAGACACTAAGTTTTTACCTAAAGATTATCAAAACAGTACAGAGTTTTCAATATTTGGTCAAGAACATAGAATTCAAGATAACCAGTGGACAACAACATTACGTGCTAACACTGCTCCTAAAGGAAACCTAATGGCTATTGGTTTTGATACAGGGGAGAAAGTATCAGAGGAAGAACAAGTAGCTGAAGTAAGATTATCTGATGAAGAGATAAATGAGTTAAGATATCCTATAGCATCAGATAATAACAGAGAGATAGTTATTACTTCATTATTTGGTTTAAGACAGAGTCCAACAAGTAATTTCCCACATACGAAACAACATAAAGGCTTAGATTTAAGAGCATCAGCAGGGACACCAATGTTCCCTATTGGGAATGAAACAAAAGTAACAGCTACAGGTTTTGACGAAACTTTAGGCAATTTTGTAGTTATGGAAACTAAAGTTAAAGCTAGAACTTTTAAAGTGCAGTATTTCCACCTACAGTCACCCCCTCCCGTAAAAGTAGGACAGAGTGTAGGATTTGGAGTTCCTGTGGGTTATGTAGGTTCCTCTGGAAGTTCTACAGCGCCTCATGTCCATATGAAAGTACAAATAAACGGAGCCCTAGTGGATCCGAAAGCCGTTTTACCTCTAGTTGATTCATTCGCGTCAGATATAAAATTAATTTTGAAAGAACAAACAGTACCTGGAATAGTATATAGACAAATTGCACCATGACATATTATCCAAAATCACAGATAACTGAAAATTTATTTACTAATGGTGATGAGTATACAATAAAATCATCTGGTAAAGATTATAGGGGTTATTATTGGTCTAATTCTAGCGGCAAATATTTCACAGGAAAGACACCTCAAGATAAACCAAATGAAGAATTAATAAAAATAGAGGAAGGTGAAGATGTTTTAGACTTACCACAGAATGAATCATTTTGGACTGAGACTTACAATAACACGTTAATTCAAAGTAAACCTGGGTTATCTCCACTACCTTACAAATCAAGTCCAACATCACAAGATTACACCAACGGATATTTCATTAGATACTTTAGTAAAAAGACAAATCAAAATATTTACATAGAAATAAACAAAAAAGACTTTGACTTAATACAAAGTAAATCGAGTAAAATTCTCTGGCAGTTATATCAACCAATATCAGTAGTTTGGCAATTATCTGGGGATGAACAACAAGTGTTCAAAGCAAATAGGAATAATGTACTACTCGTAGAGAAACAAAATAAATTACCAGGTTTTAATAAAATTTTTAAAAAAGAATACTCAAAGTTCTATAAAAATCCTTAGATTAGTATCAAAGGTTACGTATGTATTGGTTAGTTGAGACAGACTCACAGCTAGAAAAGTTTGCAAGTTACAATTTTAAGAAAGCTCTAATCTATGTAGAGCAGTGTGATATACAATCACATGCAGCCGATACAAAAATTTCATTCATTTACATTAAACCTTTAGATTATAAGAAAGGTTTTATCTTCCCCATAAATCATACTGATTGTTTTAAGTTAGATACCAATAAAGTCAAAAGTGTTCTAGAGTCTTTTAGTACGCTATATTGTATTGACAAGAAAAGAATTCTACACCTGTTAGAATTAAAGAACTTAATTGATTTTGTAACACCTCCTTATTCTTTTGATATAGAAGGAACTCAATCACACAGTGTGTATAATAGGTTTTATAGTGACCAAAAAAATCTAAATAACATTATACCAATTGTAAAACATTATGAAAAATTTGAAAGTGTTTTTAAAAAAATTGACTTATCTAAAATTGATTTAGAAAGTAAATATCTAGATTTCTACAACAACAAAGTAATACCAAATTACTTTAAAATTGAACAAGCAAGTTTAGGAATAAACAAAGAATTATTTTCCTACTATTTTTACAAGACGGATAAAAATCAAGTGTATACTGAGTACAATTTAAATACATCAACAACAAGACCTTCTAACAAATCAAGGGGTGTAAATTTTGCAGCGCTGAACAAAAAAAATAATGTAAGAAAATCATTTGTACCTAGAAATAACTTTTTTATAGAAATAGACATTATCGCATACCACCCAACATTAATATCACACATGATTGGGTATGAATTCAAGACAGATGACATACATCAGGAATTTGCAGATATGTACAAAGTTTCAAGGGAAAAAGCAAAACAGATAACTTTTCAGCAATTTTATGGTAAAGTATTTGATAAATACAAAAATCTTTATTACTTTAAAGAGTTACTTGTTTTACAGGATCAGATTTATGATTCTTATTTGAGTAACGGATATTATGAAGATGATATAAGTGGTTATAAATTCAAGCAGTCTAATTATGGCAGTTTATCTAAAGAAAAGTTATTTAACTATCTTTTGCAATGTAGAGAAACTTCAACTAACGTAATTATACTTGAAAAGCTCCACAAAATATTAGAAAATTATAAATCTAAAATAGCTTTAACAGTCTATGATAGCTTTCTTTTAGATTTCGAAAAAAAGGAAAAACACCTTTTAAATGACATTAAAGAAGTGTTTGATAATCATAGACTAAAATTAAGTGTAAAAAGTGGTATTAACTACGAGTTTATATAACAGCATTGATATTTATAGTAAAAGCTTTAACAAGCTGTTTACGAACGATATTATGAATTACAACAAGAAACTATTCGCCACTTTTGTAACAAAGGATGAGATAGAAAATGTAGTTGATCAGATAAGAGAAAAGTTATCAGGAAAGTGCGATTCAGTATTTGTACTAGAAATTGTAGATTCAGATGAGTATCTGTTGACATACAATGTAGATAATTGTACCCAAGATGAACTTCCAGAAAAGACCATCATGGTTCACAGGCAAAAAACTACAATATATACTATAAATGGCCTCAACGAATTAATCAAAAAGTTAAACGGGGGTGTAGTAGATGAGAAGTATCCAATCAATTGGAAACACTACGAGTACTCCTTTTTAACAAATTATCAAAATGAATTTAAACAATTAAAAACAATAAAAAGAGATACAATCAAGTTATAACCAAAATTTAATTAGTTTCAAAAATGAGTTATTTTAATTTCGACAGCGATAAGTTCGCTAAAATGCATGAGCAGAATATTAAAAATTCTAGCACATCAAGATCAAATTCATCTATTTATCGATTTCCTATGGGAGGTGAGAAAACCAGGATTAGACTTTTACCTAATCCGGTTGATGTACAACAATACCCCCATAAAGAGTTGTTGTTTTATAGAATAGAATCTTTATCTGAAAATGGTAGACCTCTAGAAGTATTATCTCCTACTATTTTAAAAAAAGATGACCCAATAGACACTTTTATAAAGCAGATTGAAAACAACCAATCCCCTTTCTTTAAGAATATTTCATATGGTCAAAAACAGCAATTGATAAATTTGTTTAAGCCCGTTGTGAGGTATTATCACCCTTTCTACATAAGAGGGGAAAAAGAATTAAGGTATTGGGAGTGCTCTAGATATCTACATGAAAAAATTTCAGAAAGCATAGTGATAGATGGTAAAACAGCATTTTTCCCTGATGGATTTGATTTTGAAGTATGGAAAGAGCAGTTTGATAAAAACGGTCAAAATAGAACTAGAACTGTTTTTCAAACAACATCAAATTGTGACTTTGGTTTTTCAGAAGATGTTTTAAAAGAAATTCTTGATAATGCTCCAAAACTTTTAAAAGAGTTTAAGATTTACGAAAGTGAACAACTAAGTAAAATCATAAAAGACGTTTTAAATAAAAATAACTTTATATCACAGGACGTAGAGGAGGAGTTAGATCAACCTGAAGACACAATAACTTTTTACGAAGAGGAATCAGTAGAAGAGGATCAAAATCAAACAAATCAAATTGATATTATTGGTGAAGATCAGAAAGAAGTAAAAGACGAGATACAAAACATATTTGGAGATTTAGAATTATAATTAGTTATGGCAAAAGCGATTGAAAAACTTAAAAGTAGTTTTGACTTAGAAAAGTACAAAGCTAAAAAAAACCTTGTTACGGTTGCGTCTTATAAAGAAGATGCATATTTAAACTTTCCAAAACCTGTACAAGATGTGCTAGGGGTTAAAGGATTCCCTTTAGGGGGTGTTTCTATTTTGATGGGACATTCTGATACTGGTAAAACTAGTATGCTATTAAAAGCTGCTACAGAAGCACAGAAACTAGGCATGCTACCTGTTTTTATTATAACAGAACTTAAATGGAATTGGGATCATGCAAAAGAGTTAGGATTTGATTTTGAAGAAAAGGAGTATGTGAATGAAGAAACGGGGGAAGTTTCTAAATCCATTTCAGGTAATTTTATTTATGCAGACAGTGCAACACCTGTAAAGTTTAAGCATCAAAAAAAAGAAATTACAGCGCCTTTAGAATCAATTGAAAAAATCAGCAGTTTCATACAAAGTCTAATTCAAGAACAAGCTGATGGTGAATTACCTGTAGATTTAGTTTTCCTTTGGGATAGTGTTGGTTCAGTTCCTAGTGAATTGTCAATGACATCTAATACATCTAATAATGAATGGGATGCTGGGGCTATGGAAAGGTCTATTGTTAAGGGGGGAGTTGTAAGAGCTATAAATGCTTCTCGTAAAACAGATTACCCTTTTATCAATACCTTAATTGCAGTGAATAAGATTTGGCTAGCAAAACCATCTAATCCAATGGGGCAACCAAGGATGCAGACAAAAGGAGGAAAAGCACTTCTATACGCGTCAACATGCGCTATACAATTAGGAAATGTCTCTAATTCTGGAACTACTAAAGTAAATTATGTCAGTAAAGGAAAAACTACAGAGGCAGGTAAAATAGTAAACTTCCAATTAGAGAAGTGGCACACTAACCATGATGAAACTGGAGAAGGTATTTCAAAAGGTAAAGTAATTATGGTAAGAGGAGAGGATGCTTTCATCGAAAACACAGATAAAGGAATAAAAGCATATAAAGATAGTTTGAAGAATAAGTAATGCAAACTACTTGGAAACCTAATCTAGCTTTTGAGGAAGTACCTGACGCTAAAAATTCAATTTTATTAATAGACGGACTAAACCTTTTTTTTAGGTCTTTCTCCGCTATTGATACGATTAATCCCAAAGGAGAACATATTGGAGGTTTAGCGGGTTTTATACAATCTCTAGCCCACTTAATAAGAATCTCAAGTCCTAAAAGCGTTTATATTTTCTTTGACGGTTTGAATTCAACTGAAACTAAAAAATTATTAGTTAAAGATTATAAAAAAGGTAGAGGTAGTGGCTCAAAGTTTAAGAACTCTCTGTTCCAATCGAAACAGCAAGAGGAGAAATCAAAACGAGAGCAATTAAAATCACTTTTTGAATATCTTAAAGTTTTACCAGTCAGGAGTATAATATTGAATGGTGCGGAAGCAGACGACGCAATATCTTACACTGCAAGTATTATAAAAGAGAATACAGTTATAGTTTCAACTGATAAGGATTTTCTACAAACTTGTAAGGATAATAATTTTGTTTACTCTCCAAATGCAAAAATTGTCTTTACTAAGCAAAGGGTATTTGAAAAATTCGAGGTATTAGCTGAAAACTTTATAATCTATAAAACACTTATAGGCGATAAGTCAGATAATATACCTGGTATGCAAGGTGTGGGTCCTAAAAAAGCAATTAAGTTATTTCCAGAGTTATCTGAGAAGAGAATATCAATAGATGATTTATTTAAAATATGTGAATTAAATATAAACAATAATGACATCTATGCTAAAATAATAATGCAAGAGAATAAGATTCGTAATCAACACAAAATCATGAATTTATTAGAACCTATGATTCATGAAAGTCACAAAAAACATCTTTATGAGATATTAACTGATAACAAAAAAAGTGTTTTGAACGAATCTTACTTGAGAGAGCTAATACGTTTTGATTATCTTTATCCAGTTTTGTCAAACGTTGATAAGACTCTTGAAGCGTTTACAAATATTTAAAAGGGTTACATGAAAGTAGAAGAAAAAAAACTTGAAGATTACGGAACAGAATTTTTAAGGAAGTTATTATCGCATGTAATAACAAACAAAAACTTTTTCAAAAGTATATACGACGTACTAAGTCCTGATTACTTTCCACATAATGCACATAAATGGGTAATTGATAAACTTATTGAGCATTACGATAAATACAAAAAACTTATTCCTAAAGAATTATATCGTCAAAAACTGATTGAGGATAAATGGATAGTAAAACAAAAGGATGGGAAGTTCAAGGCAATTCAAGAATATGCATCTGAAGTCATAAAGATTCTTGAAATTGAACCTAAAGATTTTGAGGAGTATAGAGATACCGTTGTTGAAGTATTAAAAGTTAATAGTGGCAAAAAGATAATTTATGAATATTCAGACAAGTTAAATAAAAGTGAAAATCTTACTAAGCTAAGGCAACAACTTCAAGAGAATGAAAAAATAGGCATAGATAGAAACACTGGTCTAGAGTATGAAATCGAATTTGAAGAGCGCTATAAGAAAAATAAAAGGGAACCAATACCCACACCTTGGCCACAGTTAAATAATTTAACACTTGGTGGTTTAGGAGCAGGTGATTTAGGAATAATATATGCATCTCCTGGTGGAGGTAAATCTTGGTCTTTAGTTGCAAGAGGTGCTCATGCGTACTCTCAAGGTAAGAATGTAATATATTATACTTTAGAACTGACAGAAGCTTATGTTGGAATTAGATTTGATGCCTACTTAACGCAAACACCATTTGGTCAGTTAGTTGAAAATTCAGAAGCACATTTACCCAAAATTAAAGAAACTGTTAACAAAATTACATCTGAAAAAAAATCTAAGTTAAGAATTGTAGAATATCCTATTAATTCCGTATCAATTGAAACTATAAAATCACACATTCAGAAAGTTGAAGACGAGGGAATTAAGGTTGATATGATACTCATTGACTACCTAGATTTGTTAAAAGGTGATAGGAAATTCACTAACACAAAAGACCAAATCGACTCTATTTATATTAGTACGAAAAACCTTGCTCAGGAATTAAAAATACCAATTTGGTCGGCAAGTCAAGTAAATAGAAGCGGTGAGGAAACAGATATTCTTACAGCTGATAAAGTGGCAGGATCGTTCGATAAAAATGCGAAAGCCGATTTAAATATATCTATTCAAAGAAAAACTGAAGACGAGGAGTACAACCAAGGAACTTTGCACGTAATGAAAAATAGATACGGTGCAGCAAAAAAGACATTTAGTGTTAATGCTGACTTATCTATGGGGCGTTTTATTCTCAGTGATTACATGCCAAATAACGTACAAATTTCCTCAGCAGATTTTACAAAAATGTCTGCACAATTAAAAAGTTCTGGAAAAGAAATAACTGATGAAAACCTAAATGATTTACCTTTTTAACAAATTAAATTTTACTGAATGAAAGACATCTTCGCCCCCAACACTAACCAATTTGAATCTAGATATCCAGAGTTACTTCAATACGGTGATGCAATCCAAAAAAGTTATTGGACTAAGCACGAGTTCAATTTCACCTCTGATATTGATGATTTTAGAGTAAAAGTAATGCCTTCGGAGAAAGAAGCCATAAAAAAAACAATGTTAGCTATCTCACAGATAGAAATTAAAGTAAAAAGATTTTGGGGTAATCTATACAACAGACTACCACAGCCAGAAATTGATGACGTAGGGGGAATATTTGCAGAATCAGAAGTAAGACATAAACAATCATACTCACTCCTGCTCAAGATACTAGGTTTAGTTGATGAATTCGAAAACTTAGGAAATGTAAAAGCAATAAAAGATAGAGAGGATTATCTTATAAAATATTTAGACGGTTCAAGAAGCAGTGATAACAGGATGTATACAAAATCAGTATTGCTTTTTTCTATGTTTATTGAACATGTAAGTCTGTTTAGTCAGTTTCTAATTATGATGTCTTTTAACAAGGAGCGTAATCTATTCAAAGGTATATCTAATGTTGTTGCTGCTACAAGCAAGGAAGAAGATATTCATGGTAACTTTGGCGCAAATATTATTAGAATTATTAAAGAAGAGAATCCACATTGGTTTGATAAAGAATTAAATAACATTATTATTTCAGCTTGCAAAAAAGCATACGAGGCAGAGTGTAAAATATTAGATTGGATTTTTGAGAGTGGTGAATTAGAATTCTTGAAAAAGGAAACTATCAAGAACTTCATAAAAAATAGATTTAACCAATCATTGAATTCTATAGGCTTTGATGATGTTTTTAAAGTTGATTTTAATGAACTAGATAAAGTTCTATGGTTTGATGTAGAATTGAAAGCCACCAAGGAAAATGATGACTTTAATAAAAGGTCGGTAGACTACAATAAATTTAGTCAAGAAGTATCAGAAAACAGTATATTTTAAACAGTTATGGATTACGAAAAGTATTACTGGCTCAACGAGGAGTCTAGAACCTTTTTGTCCCGTGGGTATATTAGCGAGACACCAGAAGATAGAATTAAGAACATAGCTGACCGTGCTGAAGAGCTCTTGGGTATTGAGGGATTTGCTGAGAAGTTTGAGGACTATATGTCCCGTGGCTTCTACAGCTTATCCACTCCTGTCTGGATTAACTTCGGAAAAGACAAAGGACTTCCTATCAGTTGCTACGGATCAAACGTAGATGACACTATGGACAGTATATTAAATGCTGGTCGTGAAATAGGAATGATGAGTAAGTATGGTGGAGGTACATCAGCTTACTTAGGTAATCTCAGACCAAGGGGTGCTAATATAAGAACAGGAGGTACAGCAGATGGTCCTGTACATTACGCCAAAATTTATGATACTGTAGTTGACACATGTAAGCAGTCAGAAGCAAGACGTGGAGCATGTGCAATATACCTACCTGTAGAACATTCAGATATTCTTGAGTTTTTGGATATTGGGACTGAAGGTAATCCAATTCAAAACTTACAATATGGTGTTACTGTAACGGATGTTTGGATGAAAGACATGATTGATGGCAATGAGGAAAAACGAAAAATATGGGCAAAAGTAATCAAACAAAGAATACAAGTTGGATACCCATACATCATGTTCAAGGACACCTCTAACAGAAATTCACCGTACAGAGACATAGGAGGCGAAATAACGGCTTCTAATCTATGTTCTGAGATTCAGCTACCCACAACATCAACTGAGTCATTCGTGTGCTGTCTAGGCTCTATAAACCTGCTTCACTGGAACGAGATAAAGGAAACCGATGCTATTGAAGTTTACACGCAGTTTTTGAATGCTGTGATGGATGAGTTTATTGCTAAGGCTGATGGGTTGCCGGGTATGAGACGAGCTCACAACTTTGCTAAAGACCACCGTGCTATTGGCATTGGGGTGCTAGGTTACCACTCGTTTTTGCAGTCGCAACTTATAGAGTTCGAGTCACTTAGAGCGAAGCAGTATAACCACGAAATCTTCAGCGTTCTAAAACGAAGAAGCGATGCTGCGTCACAGTGGCTACATGACAATAAAGGTTACCGTTCTCTACGTGAAGGGTTTGCTAATACAACACTTGTAGCTATAGCACCGACGAAGTCAAGTTCATTTATTTTAGGGCAAGTAAGTATGGGAATAGAGCCTATCAAGTCTAATTACTTTATAAAGGATTTAGCCAAGTCAAAGACTATATATAAAAACCCATTTTTAAGAGCTGAACTTGAAAAGTATGGTTTAGATACGAGAGAAACATGGGATGATATCTTGAGAAATGATGGTTCGGTACAACACTTAGATTTTCCAACAAAAGAAGTCTTCAAAAGTTTTGTAGAGATTTCACCAAAGGAAGTAATCTTGCAAGCATCACAAAGACAGAAATTCATTGATCAATCACAATCTTTAAATTTAATGATACACCCAAGTGTTTCTGCAAAGGACATAAATCAACTTTATATATATGCTTGGGAAGAAGGCGTAAAGACTTTATACTACCAACAAAGTCAGTCATCAGCTCAATCATTCTCACGAAACATTTTGGAATGTATATCTTGCGAGAGTTAATAACTAATTGAAAATTAAACACTTATGATAGAATTACAAAAATACCATGCTGATTGGTGCGGCCCCTGCAAAATGTTAGCCCCCACCATAGAGGCACTAAAATCAAAATATCCATCGGTTGTATTTACAAACATTGATGTCGATGGAGATCAAGAGACTGCACAAGCATCAGGAATAAGAAACATTCCAATGGTTATTATCAGAAAAAATGGAGAAATAACTGACAGAATAGCAGGGGTAAATCCATCAAGTTTATACGAACAAAAAATAGAAAACTTATTATAATAGCTGATAATCAACAAC
>Ga0070749_10002205_pt1 | contig 13121 bp, 7 predicted proteins | sample VirMetDEL_Nov_18_FD_75180 | JGI IMG/M metagenome (GOLD analysis project Ga0070749, IMG submission 75180) | Aqueous microbial communities from the Delaware River and Bay under freshwater to marine salinity gradient to study organic matter... | ecosystem: Environmental > Aquatic > Marine > Coastal...
CCCCCCCCCTACGAAAAAGACCGGTCTAAGTAAGCTATAACAGTTAATGTCCCCCCTTAAAAAAACAGGGGGTATTTTTTTATGCCTAGGAGTGCCTCTATATAATTGCAGAAATGAATGGAAAATATGAAAAAAATTTCCCAGAAAAAAATTCCCCCTGAAAAGGTTTATCACATATACCTGAGGGATAGGTGTGTGTTACATAGTTTGAGTGAGGACCAATTTAGGAATAATTGGGAGTTACTGAGTAATCTGGTGGGGGTAATGAAGACTGACTATAGTCTGGATGATCTATCATATGAATTGGTGGATAAACTCTCCATAGGTAGTGAAGAAGCATCCTATTAGTAGTATTGACATCATATACATAGGTTGATATAATAAGAATTGAAATGGAGTGATTTATTTCCAATGGCAAAAGGATTTACAGTAAAGGCAGCAGCCCCAGAGAAGAAATCAGAATGGGACTATGATGCCATCAAGGCGCGAATGCGAGGTAAGGCAATTGTATTCTGCCTACCTGGACGTGGATGTTCATATACCTTTATGAAGAACTTTGTTCAGTTATGTTTTGATTTGGTTCAGAATGGTATGAGCATTCAGATCAGTCAAGACTATAGTTCAATGGTGAACTTTGCACGTTGTAAGTGTCTTGGTGCAAATGTATTGCGTGGACCTGATCAGATTCCCTGGGATGGTAAGTTAGAGTATGATTATCAATTGTGGATTGATAGTGATATTGTGTTTAGTACTGAGAAGTTTTGGCAGTTATGTGATCTGGCATTAGATGAGGATGGTACTGAGCGTCCTATTACTGCTGGATGGTATAGTACTGAAGATGGGCGTACTACAAGTGTTGCACACTGGTTAGATGAGGATGATTTCCGTAATAATGGTGGTGTAATGAATCATGAGATGGTAGATGGTATTACTAAGCGTAAGAAACCATTTACTGTTGATTACACTGGTTTTGGATGGGTTATGATTCAGAAAGGTGTCTTTGAGAATAAGGCAATGAAGTATCCTTGGTTTGCTCCTAAGATGCAAGTCTTTGAATCTGGTGCTGTACAAGATATGTGTGGAGAAGATGTTTCATTCTGTTTAGATGCTATTGATGCAGGATATGAGATCTGGTGTGATCCTCGTATTCGTGTTGGACATGAGAAGACTAGGATCATTTGATCAAGAGAGGGTTGACACCCTCTTTTTTAATGAGTATACTATGAAGGCAAATAAAGGAGTTTATGGCAAAAGTTAAGAAGTCACTGCTAGGTACAGCATTCATTGAAGCACAACCTAAAAAATCCCGCCAGGGAACAGGTAAGCATACAAAATATGCTGCAACTAGCAGAAACAAAGCACGTAAGCGTTATAGAGGCCAAGGGCGCTGATATAAATGAATACCTCACTTTACACCTACCTATCACCAAGTACAGTGTGTGATGGGGTGGGTGTTTTTTCTTTGGTGAAGATACCTGCTGATACTGTTATTTTTAAACCAAAAAACCGCGAAAAAATCCTCTTTAGTCAAGTACCTAGTGATGTAGGTAAGAAGATGAAAGAATTAACATATTATGATGATGAAGGATTTTGGGTGGATGATGACTTGGATAGATTAGGTCCACAGTATTATATCAACCACTCATTAAATCCAAATGTGTCCTATAATAAAGACAATGGTTGTCTTTATGCCACAAGGAATATAGATGCCAATGAAGAACTATTAGACTATTATTTTCCTGGAGAACGAGAATGGCCTATTTAAATCATAGTTTACCAGATTGGTCTTGTTACATTCGTAATGAGTTTTTGTTTAATCATAAGAAGGGTCATGGTGAAGTAACAAGATGTGATGTGCATAGTGTTGCTAGTATAGAGAAGCGTGTGCCATTGTTTGAAGCATTCCTAGAGAATGGTGTAAACTGGACTAGAAGACCTCTACATGCCTTCTGCTGGCGTCCTGATGCTGAGATAGAACCTTTAGAAACTATTATGTACTGGGACTGCTTTTCTCCTTATGTGGATGTACAGAGGCGACATAGGTTAGCAGGTTTGAATGCTGAGTTGATTCGTCCTGATGGTACAAAGAAGACTGGTGAATATATGTTCACTTTGGATTGGTCTTGGGAAAATAAAGGTGTACCTGACTTGAACTTCTCAGAAACACCTGAACATAAGTGTGCCCATTTGTTCAAAATGGAAACTGGTAATTATTATGCCTATCCTAATAATAGGATCATTTGGTATGATGATGCATGGACCTTTGAAAGGATTAAAAAGAATCCTGGTTATGAAATTGATCTCACTGTATATTCAGTGGAGAACAAAAGAAAGATTGAAACTAGTGATGAATACATGTATGAGATCACACACCTAGATAATGAAGAATCCATCAATCGTTGAACTATGGCAGATTTGCACAAAAACTACTGGAACACTGCACCTAGTGATGGTGAGTTGTTACGTGAGATTGCTAATGATAAGTTAACGCCAAAGAATAAGGCAAAAAAGAATACTGATGGTTTATTTGAAGCTGAAGAAACTGAATCTCAAATATTAACTGAGGATTAGACTACTAAATAAGGTAGAATTCTTGTATCAATGTGCCTGTTCAAAGGGTCAGTAAACCATTTAAGGACATAAGTGCTACCTTTCAAATTAATCCTGTTAATCAGGATTTGATTGGTCTTACTAATCAAAATGCTATAGCACGTTCTGTTCGTAATTTGATTTTTACTGATCCTGGCGAAAGACCCTTTAATCCAGTATTGGGTTCTGACGTTGGTAGATTGTTATTTGATAACCTAGATTCAATTACAGCATCCAATATTCGTTCACAAATTCGTGACACTATTGAGAACTTTGAACCTAGAGTCAAACTGAATGAAGTTATAGTAAAAGCAAATCCAGATGGTTATGCTTTTGATGTAAAGATTCAATATTATATTATTGGTATTGATGCACAAGCACAAGAACTCTCATTCGCATTAGAACCCACTAGGTAAATGCCTTTAGTTAATTTCAGCAACTTAGATTTTGATCAAATAAAGACGTCCATTAAGGACTATCTTCGTGCGAATTCAAACTTCACTGATTATGATTATGAAGGATCTAATCTATCCACTATTATAGACATCCTTGCCTATAATACCTATATCACCTCATACAATGCCAATATGGTAACCAATGAGGTGTTTATTGATGGAGCAACTCTTAGGGAGAATGTTGTTTCATTAGCAAGGAATATAGGTTATGTTCCTAGATCAAGGAATGCAGCAAAGGCACAAGTTTCTTTTGCAGTTAATACATCAGGGACCACTGCTGTTTCTGTAACTCTAAAGAAAGGAATAGCATTAGTTTCCTCTAATGTGTTTGCTAATGTGAATTATGTCTTCTCCATCCCCAATGACATTACTGTTCCAGTGAATAGTAATGGTCTGGCATTGTTTAATAGTATTGATGTCTATGAGGGAACACATGTCACTCAATCATTCAATGTAAGTTCCAGAACACCTAATCAAAAATATATTCTTACTAACAGTGGCATTGACACTGATTTGATTACAGTTTCAGTTCGTGAAGCACCTGGATCAACTGTAACTCGTACATTCAAACAGTTCAATAGTTTATATGATGTCACTTCATCATCACCAGTTTATTTCATTCAAGAAATAGAGAATGAAAGATATGAACTCTTATTTGGTGATGGTACATTTGGTATTCAATTAGAAGAACCAAATATTGTAGAAGTTGGTTATATTACATCTAGTGGTGAAACAGGAAATAATATTTCACAGTTCACCTTTGCAGGTCAGTTAGTAGATAATAATAACACACCTATCACTACTGGCATTTCACTGATCACAACAGATCAAACTTCATTTGGTGGTGCTGCTATTGAGAGTGTAGAGTCTGTAAAGAAAAATGCTCCTCAAATCTATGCATCCCAAAACCGTGCTGTAACAGCAGCAGACTATGAATCATTGATTCCTAGAATCTATCCAGAAGCAGAATCTGTATCTGCCTTTGGGGGAGAAGAACTGACACCTCCTCAATATGGTAAGGTTTTCATCAGTGTCAAACCAGAAAATGGTGTTTATCTTTCTAATAGCATTAAGGAGGATATCTCCAGTCAATTAAGAAAGTACTCAGTTGCAGGTATTGTAAGTGAGTTGGTAGATCTTAAGTATCTATATGTTGAGACTGATTCTTATGTTTACTATAATGAAAACAAAGCACATTCACCAAGTGTTGTAAGTTCCCTGGTCACCAATAATATCAATTCATATGCCAACTCAACAGAGTTGAATAAGTTTGGTGCTAGATTTAAGTATAGTAAGTATCAAAAGATTATTGATGATAGTCATGCTTCTATCACTTCTAACATTACAACAGTTCAAATGAGAAGAGATCTGGAAGCAGTTCTGGACTCCTTTGCTGAGTATGAGTTGTGCTTTGGCAATAGATTCTATATCAAGAATCATGGTCATAGTCCTATCTCAAATGGAACTGTTGTAGGATACAACATTAAGTCATCAGCATTCAAAGTTAGTGGTATTGCTGATACTGTTTATCTTGGAGATACTCCAAATCCAGGTCTCAAAACTGGTAAGGTTTTCTTATTTAAACTGAACTCTCCAACTGAACCAGTCATTGTAAAGCAAAACATTGGTACTATTGATTATGTGAAGGGTGAAATCAAATTGAACCCAATTAAGATCATTTCTACTAGCGTAAATAGAGGGACACCTCTTATTGAAGTTTCTGCTGTTCCATATTCTAATGATGTCATAGGACTGCAAGATTTATATCTCCAACTTGATACAAACAACGTTGTAGTCAATACAGTATCAGATCAGATAGCATCTGGTGATGATGTTTCAGGCAGCAACTACATTGTAACATCCAGTTACTCCAATGGAAGTATTGTTAGAGGAACACCAGTTCTGACAACAACTCAAACAACCAATCAGTCATCTTAATAGAAAATGGCAGTAGATAGAGTTAAGTTTCAAGATATCGTAGCGAGTCAAGTCCCCCAGTATGTAAAGGATGACTTTCCGCTTCTTGTTGACTTTCTTCAAGAGTATTATGTTTCCCAGGAATATCAGGGTGGCACATACGACCTGATTCAAAATCTGGATCAATACGTAAAGGTTGATGAATTGTTCAACCTTAAGAATTCTACTGTCTTAGAAGGAAATATTCAATATACTGAAACCTCAATTGCTACTTCAGCCGATGGCAATTTTACTGATGGTTTCCCTGATAATAATGGTTTGATTCAAATTGATAATGAAATCATTACATATGAGTACAAGACAGAAACCTCTTTTGAGGGGTGCGTAAGGGGTTTCAGTGGCATTACAACCTATGTTGGGACCAATACCCCTGACCAACTTGTATTTGAACAATCAGAGGTAGCAAGTCACACTGATGGTGCGACAATCTATAATTTGAATGTAAGATTCTTACAGGAATTCTTCAAAAGAATCAAGAATCAATTTGTTCCTGGATTTTCAGAAAGAACTCTTTATTCTGGACTTGATCAAAGAAACTTCATCTTTAACGCCAATAGTTTCTATAACTCAAAAGGAACAGATCAATCATTTGAAATTCTTTTTAGAGCACTCTATGGAAGTGATGTAGAGGTTATCAAACCCAGTCAGTTTCTCATCAAACCATCTGATGCTGACTATAGAATCACACAAGATTTTGTAGTTGAATCTTATTTGGGCAATCCTCTTGACTTAAAAAATCTTACAATCTATCAGAACAAGACAGGAGCAAGAGGCACTGTCACTAATGTTGAAAAGATTAATTATTCTGGTGGAGATTTTTATCAAATTGCTATTGACTATGGATATCAAAGGGATATCAATGTTGATGGGACAATTTATGGAAAGTTTGAACCAAACCCAAAAACAAAACTCCTGAATAATGTTGCTATTGGAAGAACTGTTTTGGATGTTGATTCATCTATCAGTTTTCCAGCATCTGGAAAAATTTCTGTATTAGATGTAGATGGAAATGAAAATATCCTCACATATACAGATAAGACTTTGACTCAATTGTTGGGTGTTACTACAACAACTTCTGCTTTTGTTTCTGGCGCTGATGTATCATACAATGATTACTCATATGCTATTTCACCTACTGGTGAGATTCAAGTAAAAATTGTATCAACTCTCACTGATCTAAAATTAAACAGCAATACATATTTCTTCAGAAAGAATGACACAATTAATGTCAAATCTATAGGTTTAGAGTCTGAGCAAAAGAAATCAGATATTTGGTCATACAATGTAAAAACCAAGTGGAATGTTAAGTCATTCACAGAACTTGATCAAACTCAAAAAACATACACTATTGAAACTTATGATAATGTATTCCTCAAACCTGGTTATAGATTAATCTTAAAAAGCAGCAGTGGTCTGGTTAGAACTGTTATTGTTTCTACTATTCTCTCCAAAACACAGTTCAAAGCAACATTATCAGATATAATTCTTCCTTCACAGTATTCATTTAAGTGGACTGTTGAAAACCAAATCCTGAAGGGTTCTTCAACAAAGTATCCTGAAATTAATAATTACTATGCTAATGTTCTGAACACATATGAAAAATTTGATGGCAAGTTTCTTGTAGCATCTAACTCTATTCCCAACTTTAATTCAGTTTCAACTAATCCATATAATAATACTGTTACATTCTCAGGTTCAGCAAGTGGAAGCAATTTAGTTATTACTCCAACTACTGATCACGGTTTTTATAGTGGAGATGCTGTTTACTATAAACCATTAGTAGAAACCACAACTACTACATCTCCTAATGGTGTCACAATCACAACTGAATCAGAAAGTAAGTTCAGTAATGTGGATGCTGGAGTATATTATGTTGATAGAGTTAGTTCCACAACCATTAAACTTGCTAGAAGCAAGGCAGATCTTTACAACAAAAGATTCATTGAACCAGTTGGTGTAGTAACAAGCAGTGTATTCTGTTATTATGATTTTTATCAGAAGGATCTTTCTGCTCAAAAATTATACAGAGAGATTGTTACGCCTTCAACAAAGGTTGGTGATTATAAGACTGAAGCAGGTTATAGTGGAATCTTAATCAATGGTGTTGAACTTCTCAACTATAAGTCTCTTGATAACATTTACTATGGTGGAATCAAATCCATTGATCTAGGAAACAGAGGAAGTGGATATGATGTTATCAATCCACCACTGATCAATATAAGTGATATCACAGGTGTAGGTGCTACTGGTACTTGTGCTGTAGAGGGTTCTTTAAAAGAAATTAGAGTTATTGATTCTGGTTTTGACTATGTTGACAATCCAGTTGTCATTATCAGTGGTGGTCAGGGTCAGAATGCGTCAGCAAAAGTAAATCTAACTTCAGTAGATCACAATGTTCAGTTTAATTCAGATGCTGGACCTCAGAGTGGTGTAAGTCTTGCTAATGATACTATTGGATTTACCACTTATCACAAGTTCAGAAGTAATGAGAGAGTGGTATATGTCACCAATGGTGTAAGAGGTATTGCTGGTCTGACAACAAATGCTGATTATTATGTTAATGTTGTTGATTCTTTAACAGTCACTCTTCACAATAACTTTGATGATGCAAACTCAGGTATTAACACTGTAAATCTTACTGGATATGGTGTTGGTAGACAAGAGATTAAATCATATGATAGAAAGAGTATTGTTTCTAGTATCACTGTTGACAATGCTGGTTCTGGATACAAAAACAAACAAAGAAAGATAGTTGGTATTAATACAGCTCTCAACCAGTTCACAATCAATAATCATGGTTATGGAGAGGGTGAAATTATTCAGTATACACCAGGTTCATCTTCTATTCTTGGACTGGGATCTACTGCTGAATACTATGTTGTTAAGGTTGATGATAATACCTTCTCATTGAGTGAAGTTGGAGCAGGTCAAACAGAAAGTAACTACTTCTACAACAATGGCATACTTGTTAATGTCCAATCAACTGGTAATGGAAGTTTTAATTACAAACCCATTACAGTTACTGTAAATGGAACAATTGGTGTCAATACTCTAACTAATCAAGATTTTAGCTGTAAGATTCAACCAATCTTTAGAGGTTCTATTGATTCTGTTGACATTACTAATGAAGGTGTTGGATATGGTGCGTCTGAAATTCTTAACTTCAACAGACAACCTGTTATCACCTTCTCCAGTGGTTCAAGTGCTCAACTCACTCCAGTCATTTCTAATGGAAGAATAGTTGAAGTTCTAATCAATGATGGTGGAAGTGGTTATAATTCTCCTCCAAACCTTTCTGTTACAGGAATTGGATCTTTTGCTAGACTGACACCTATTGTCAGTAATGGAGTAATCACTGATGTAAAAGTTATCAGTGGTGGAGCTGGATATTCTAATGGAACTAGTATTTCAGTAAACCCTGCTGGAACTGAAGCATCAGCAAGAGCAAACCTAAATCAGTGGACTATTAACTTATTTGCCAGGAACTTTACCAATATTACAAGTGATGATGGATTCGTTGACACATCCATTGATAATGAGACATTAGAGTACTCTAACATCTATCCATCTAGATTGCTGAGAGAGAATACTTATGCTGTAAATTCTAAAGGTGAAACAATCTATACTGAGTCAGATCTTCTGAAAATAAATGACATTGAAGTTGAGTCTACTCAGCACTCCCCAATACTTGGTTGGTCTTATGATGGTCATCCCATTTATGGTCCATATGGATATAGCTCTACATCTGGTGGATCAATTAAGAGAATGGTTAGTGGATATCAATTATCATCCAATTTAACCAATAGACCACCTGTTTCAAAATACTCTCAAGGATTCTTTGTAGAGGATTATGTATTCAATGAGTCAGGTGATCTTGATCAGCACAATGGAAGATACTGTGTAACACCAGATTATCCAGAAGGTGTTTATGCTTATTTCACTACTATTGAAGAGTCTACAGATACTTCAGGTCCTTTCAATAACTATAGAAGACCAGTATTCCCATATGCAGTTGGAAACTCATTCCGTTCACAACCACATCAATTTAACTTCAGCAGTTCATCAAATCACGTAGATTATGATATTGAGTCACATAGATGGTTTAGAAACACTGCTCCATATCACGTCACTGATACTCAAAGTGGTTATGACTATATCTTTGACTCAAATACATTTAAGAAACAAACTATTGACGTTACTTCTGCATCCTCTGGAAGCATTCAGGGAGTAGGTATCTTAACAGGTGGTAGAAATTATAAAGTAAATGATCAACTTCAGTTCAACAATTCCGATACTGATGGCAATAATGCAGCAGGAAGGGTTCAAAGAGTATCTGGCAAAGTTGTAAGTAGTGTTAGTGTTGCCTCCACTCAAGTTTATGATGTGGAATTTATTCCATATGCTAGCAAAGGTCAATTTGTAGGATATAGTTCAACTCCCCACAATCTCCTTGATAATGATATAGTCAATGTCTCTGGTTTATCAAAATATTTTGATGGATTGGATGGAAATTATAATGTAGGAGTAAATACTGGTTCCTTTGTTTTACTGACAGGAATTGGAACCACTGGAGCAACTGGTCTCACCACATATATTAATGTTGGTGGTGCTCTTCAGTATCCTTTTGTTAGAACTGATGATATCCTTGAAGTTGGTGGAGAAAAAGTAAAAGTTCTCAATATTGATAAACCCAACCAGAGACTTCGTGTTTTGAGGGCACAGTCTGGAACTTCAGGCACATCTCATCTTGGTCTTACTCCAATCTTCAAAGATCCAAGAAAATTCACTATTAATGTTGGAGCAATCAGAACAACACAAACACTGAGATTGAATAATGTTCTTTACTTCAATCCAGCAGAATCTCTTGGAATTGGCACTGTTCTTGGAACTGGTGTAGGAACTACAATCACTTTCTCCAATCCAGGAGCAGGTGCATCAGTTGTAGTTGTACCACCTCAAGCAATCTATTATCCTAATCACGGTCTGGCCATCAATGAAGTTGTTGAATATTCTACCAATGGTGGAGACTCAATTCAGGTATGGAATGGTATAGCAGGTGCAGCAAGCACTGTATCTCTTACTGGTCTTGGCACATTCTTTGCTGTTCCCATCTCATCTAGATTTGTTGGTCTTTCAACTAATAAAGTTGGTATTGCCACTACATCTGGACAATATGTTGGTATAAACAGCACATCTGGCTTACTGTACTTCACTAATGTTGGATCTGGTGTTGTTCACAATCTAAGGACAAGACGTAGGGACGTCATAACTGGTCAGGTACAGAAAAACACAGTTACAGTTTCAACTGCTTCATCTCACGGTTTATTTGTTAATGATACTATTAACTTTACTCTAAAACCAAGAAATGAAGTAGTAGTTGATGTTAGATATGATGATTACAATAGAAGATTTGTATTTGATCCTAAGTCATTTGTTTCAGGAAATGTTTCCACATTTGATAATACTATTCTCCTAAATGACAATCCATTTAAGACTGGAGATAAAGTAATACACACATCAACATCACCTTCAGGTGGTTTAGTAAATGAGGGTATGTATTATGTTGTTCTCCACACACCAGTAAAAATTAAACTGGTAGAGAATAGATCTGAAATCAATAAAGTTCAACCAAAATTTGTAAACATAACAAGTGCTTCTTCAGGAACATTATCAAAAGTAAATCCTCTTTTGAATGTAAGCAGAAATAACACACTAAAATTTGATCTTTCTGACTCATCACTTTCATTCACTTCAAACAGCAATCAGTATTCTGCTTTTGATTTGAACATCTATTCTGATGCTTCATTCAGATCACTTTATCTGACATCTGGAGAATCACCAGCATTTGAAGTAACCAAGAGTGGAAGAGTTGGTATTGATACCAATGCAAATCTTTCATTGTTTGTATCAGATTATGTTCCTTCAATTCTGTGGTATTCATTTAACAATGAAAACACTTCATTCTCTCCAGTTACAAAAAGACAATCTATTGTAGATGAGGATGTATCATCATTCAACCAAATCAATCTTGTTGCATCTGCTTATGATGGTGAGCATAGAGTATCTGGCATAGCAACTACATCTTTCACATTCAGTATTGATGTAGTTCCTGATGTTGTATCTTATGGATCTACAAGTGCAACTCCATCATATGATACCAATTCATTGACTGCTTATGGATCTATTACAAGTGTAGAAGTCACTAATCCTGGTTCTGGTTACAGAAGTCTGCCTGGAATTAATACTGTAAGAAGTGGATATGGCACTGATGCTATTCTTTATCCAGAGAGCAAGAACATAGGTCAAATTCTTAACTTCAAATACTCATCCAACAATATTGGTTTTGATTATCCAACTGACAAAACTTTGAGAACAGTAGCAAATCTGCCAGAAATCCTTGAGATTGAACCTCTGTATTCATTTGAAAGAATTGGTATTACATCAAATGGTGTCAATTATCTTCTTGCCCCTGACCTTATAGCAATTGATGGATATACTGGAGATGTAGTTGAAAATGTTCAACTTGAATATGCACTTGGTGATAATCAAGTTTCTATCATCAAGAACACAACTGGCATCTATGAAACACTGCCAAGAATTGTTCCAGTTAACAATACAAATGGTGTTGGTATCAGTTCCATTGTATATACAAATTCAACTAAGAATGTAAGAGTTTATTTGAATTCTATCTTTAGCAATACTGAAGACTTCCCATATGTTATTGGTGAGCAAGTTCTAGTTGAAGGTGTTAATATTGGTGTTGGAACAACTGGTGTTGGTTATAATTCTTCTCAACACAAGTATTCTTACTTCACATTAACTGGTGTTCAAACCAACCTTGGTGGATCTGGAGCATATGTTGAATATAATATGTCAAGTTTCCTGAGAACTGGTGAACTTCCAGGAAATGTTATTACTCCAATTTATGGAAGAGTAATTCCAGTTTCTCATTTCCCAATATTTGATCCAGTATTGAAGAAAAATGATTACTTCCTCGATGAAACTGTAACTAACGGGGAATTTGAAGGAACTGTTGAGAGTTGGAATAGAAATACAGAAGTTCTTAAAGTTTCAACCCCATTTGATTATAAAGTTGGTGATGTTGTCAGAGGTCTTACATCAAATACACAAGGTGTAATCAAGACAAAATATGACTTTAGAGCAGAGATTGAAACTGGAGCTGGCGCAACTGTAGTTAATGGTTGGTCAAGAAACACTGGTTTCTTAAATGATAATCTTCAAAAGATACCTAATAATGAATATTATCAGAATTTCTCATATTCATTGAAATCTGATGTAGATTTTGATACTTGGAATAACACTGTAGGTGCTCTAAACCATACTGCTGGTTTCAAGAGATTTGCTGATCTGCAGATTGAAACTGTGGGATCTGTTCCTGTTGTTGCAATTGATTCTAATATTGAAACAGTTGTTGATATCATTGGAGAAGGTGATCTTAAGTGTTTCTATGACTATGATGATGTAACTGAAACAGATTTCTATGTAAATGGTAAGCAATTCTCAAATGAGATTATTTTTGAGAATAGAATTCTTTCAGATTATTTCCAATCTATTGGAAACAGAGTTTTAAGCATTGATGACATTTCATCACAATTCAATAGCAATGAGAGAGCAGAACCCTTTGAACCAATTGCTTCTTATGAATCAAATTACACATACAATAAGATTATAACTTATGTAAGAGATAGACTCTTTACTGATGAGAGACAGTTTGCAGTAGTTTCATTAATTCAAAATGAAAATGTTGGTTATATGAACCAATATGCAACTATTGAAACCTATCCTTATCTTGGTTATTATGATTATATTGCTACATCCACTGGATGGGATCTCACTTTCTATCCAGTCAAGTATCAAACCAACATATATGACATTTCCTCAGTTTCATTCAGCATCCTGAATGATAAGACTACAACAGGAACTAGAAGTTATGGTGATGTTGCTTCTGTCTTCAGTACCAATGTTGGAACAACTGCTGGAGTAACAACAACTCTTGTTTCTGTAGCAAATACTTACAGAGCACTCAAAGTTCTTTCAATGGTTGAAGAAATCTCTAGTAATGATTTCTACTCTACTGAA
>Ga0070749_10002206_pt1 | contig 13120 bp, 17 predicted proteins | sample VirMetDEL_Nov_18_FD_75180 | JGI IMG/M metagenome (GOLD analysis project Ga0070749, IMG submission 75180) | Aqueous microbial communities from the Delaware River and Bay under freshwater to marine salinity gradient to study organic matter... | ecosystem: Environmental > Aquatic > Marine >...
TAAGTTAACGCTGACCAAGATGGTTCACAATGGCTACATCTATGAAGATGGTGACAATTACCATATCTCTACGAAGGGGCGGCAGGTGTTTGATGCTCCCGGTGTGGCAAAGACTGAGTTGATTAACGACTGGCGCAAGGGTGTTTATAAAACGGGGGATGGTGATCTGATCACCGAGAAGCGTCCCGGTTCAATGGATGCGTATTCACTACCAAGCCGAGGGTTTTGATGAGCGCACAACTGAGATGCCCTGAGTGCGGGGCTTGGACTGATGTACTTGAAACCCGATACATGAAAGACAACGCCGTATATAGAAGGAGGGAGTGTGCAAACAATCACCGATTCACAACCCACGAAAAAGCCGTCGCACAAAAAGAAAGCCGCGCCCATAAACTGGGACAAGTGGAATCCCTTTCAGCGAGCAACTGGCGAGGCCCTGAAGCAGCTTAATAAGCGGCAGAGGAAGCAGCATCACTTTGACGGAGAGGAGGCGTTGTTGTGACACCCGAAGTAAAAGTTAAGAAGCACATCAAGAAGTTGCTTGCCGAAGCAGGCGCTTACTACGCTATGCCAATAGGGTCAGGGTACGGCAACGCGGGAGTACCCGACTTTTTAATCTGCCACAGGGGGCGGTTCATTGCGGTCGAGGCTAAAGCAGGTAACAATAAGCCAACGGCGTTACAAGAAAGCCATATGGAAAACATACGCAACAAGGGCGGCATCGCCCTTGTCATCAACGAAACAAACTACCACGAACTAATGGAGGTACTAGCATGCTAAAACATGAACTTAGAAGCGAGCTTGAGAAAGAAATTGAACGCCGTGTGGCGGCTATGTCTGAGGACGAGCGCGATCACTTGCGCACGGTCTTGTACGAGTTTGTGCTTTGCTACGATACTGCCGGGGATGATTGTGCCGTTGTGTTATTCGGTACTAAGGACAAGCTGGACAACGTCATCACGATGAACTGTAGCGGCATGAGTGCGGCAAACATTATGAATGAGGCATATGATTTTTTCGGTTACCTAAACACAGAGGGGGCACCGCCGAAACAAATGTTTAATTAAACCTATAAGGAGAAAGCATGACAAAACCATACGACCAGATAATTACTGTTGATTTTGAGACACGTTGGGATAAGAAGGACTACACGCTATCCAAACTAACCACTGAGGAGTACATCCGTGACAAACGCTTCAAGGCTTTCGGCGCATGCTTCCACATATACGGCAGCAAAGACCCTATTGAGTGGGTCGGACATGACAGCCTCAAAGACTACATCTCAAAAATCGACTGGAGCAAAACCGCAGTCCTCGCGCACAACGCCCAGTTTGACGTCTCCATCCTCTGCTGGCGGTACGGCGTTAAGCCCGCCTTTATCTTCGACTCGCTGTCAATGGCTAGAGCTTTACGTGGCGTGGAGGTCGGCAATTCCCTCGCTAAACTCGCAGATGCTTTTGGTCTTCCCGCAAAAGGGCAAGCCGTACATTCAACAGATGGACTCTATGAGTTGGATGCGCAGATCGAGGCCGAGCTTGCAGATTACTGCCGACACGATGTCTTCCTATGTGAAAACGTATTCACTAGATTGGCCAGAGGATACCCCAGCTCAGAGCTAAGACTGATCGACATGACGCTGAAGATGTACACGCAGGCTTGCCTCAGGCTAGACAAGCCGATGCTGATTGCGGCGTTGACCGAAGAGGGCAGAAAGCGCGAGGCGCTGCTGAACAAGCTAGGGATAGAGGAAGCGGAGTTGGCATCGAACCCGAAGTTCGCCGAGCTACTCAAGAGCATGGGCGTGGAGCCGCCGATAAAGATAAGCAAAACCACGGGGAAGCCATCGCTTGCGCTGGCTAAGAATGACGCGCTGTTTCAGGCGCTGATGAACGGTGACAACGAGGAGGTGTCCCTGCTGTGTGAGGCAAGGCTCAAGGTCAAGTCAACAACAGAACGCACAAGGGCGCAGAGGTTCCTTGATATATCCCAGCGAGGGCCGCTACCTGTGCCGCTCAGTTATTACGGTGCCAAGTCAGGGCGTTGGACAGCGGCTAAGGGGTCGGCTATCAACATGCAGAACCTCAAGCGCGGGTCGTTCTTACGCAAGGCGATCATGGCCCCGGAGGGGCATCAGTTAGTGGTGGGCGACCTGTCTCAGATCGAGCCGCGTGTGCTGGCATGGTTCGCTGACTACGCAGACTTGATGGACATCTTCAGGTCAGGGGCAGACGCATACGCAGCGTTTGGCGCACAGATGTTCCACATCCCCGGCATGACCAAGGATAGCCACCCCATAGAGAGGCAGTCAGCAAAATCCGCCCTTCTCGGTGCCGGATATGGGTTGGGCTGGGCATCGTTTGCTGGGCAGTTGCTGGTTGGGTTTCTGGGTGCGCCGCCCCTGCGTTACACAAAGGCAGAGGCTAAGAAACTAGGCGTAACGCAGGACTACCTTGAGCGGTTTATGGACTGGGAAGACAACCTAGCCCGGATGAAAGCCATCCCCCATACCTGTACGGAGCAGGAGTTGCTAATACATTGCTGCGCAGCCAAGAAAATTATTGACATTTACAGGGCTACGTCACACCCCGTTGTCAGCTTCTGGGATATGTGCGGCAGGGCGCTTGAAAAATCACTTGCTGGCGGCGAGGAGTTGGTGTATAAATGCATTACCTTCAGGAAAGAAGAGATCGTCCTACCCAACGGTATGTCGATCCGCTATCCCAATCTGCGCAAGACTAAGGAAGGGTGGGTTTACGGCAACGAAGGCGAGACGCCAGTCAAGCTATACGCCGGAAAGATCACCAACAACATAGTCCAAGGTACTGCCCGGATCGTGATGACTGATGGCATGTTGAGAGTTGCTAAGCGTTATTTTGTGGCGGGAACCGTCCACGATGAGTTGATTGCAGTCGTCCCTGACGACGAAGTTGAAGATGCAAAGAAGTGGATATGGGAACAGATGGTTATTGAACCGCGTTATTTAAAAGGTGTGCCCCTTAACTCTGAAGTGGGTGCTCACCTTCGTTATGGTTTGGCTAAAAACTGAAAGGAGAAAGTAAATGGCAAAACAATTTCATGTGCGGCAAAGGGCGTTTGATAAGTGGCACACCGACAACCCTGCCATATGGTCGTACTTTGAACGCTTTAGCTTTGAGGCGCTTTCCCACGGACACCGCAAGATCAGCCACTGGCTTATCATCAACCGAATTCGCTGGGAAGTGTTTGTGGTAACGACGGGTCGGGACTTCAAAATAAGCAACGACTTTATCGCGTTCTACGCACGGCTTTGGCGAAAAAAGCACCCGCAACACAAGACGCTGTTCAATATAAAGCGTATGCACGGGGAACCATTTGACATAGAAGGAGAAAGTAAATGAAAACACTGAGACTGCCTAGAAAGATACGGGTTGGCGCCCGATGGTACAGCGTGGACGTGGTCGAGTCCATGAAAAACAAAAGCGAAATGGGGCGTGTCTACTACGACAAACAGAAGATCGAGCTGGCTACACGAACGCACCACGGTGTGCCGTTCAGACTGTCGGCACTGGAGGAAACCTTCTGGCACGAGTTGACCCACGCCATTCTGCACAGTATGGGTGAGCATGACTTGAACGATAGAGAATCGTTTGTGGAAGAGTTCAGTCGCCGCTTGGCATCAGCAATACGCACAGCGAGGTTTTGATGTCCGCTATTAAATGGTCGCACAGTTCCCTCAAGGATTACGAGGGATGCCCCCGCCGGTATCACGAAGTCAAGGTGCTGAAGAACTACCCATTCAAAGACACCGACGCTACGATCTACGGCAAGGAGTTGCATGAAGCTGCCGAGTTATACATCCGGGATGACAAGCCGCTGCCCAAACAGTTTGACTTCGTCAAGGACACGCTCGATGCGCTCAAGGCAAAGCCCGGACGCAAGCTGTGTGAGCATGAGATGGGCGTTACCAAAGACCTCAAGCCGTGCGGGTTCAGTGACGCAGACGTATGGGTGCGCGGTATTGCTGACCTGTTGATTATCGACGACGAGAATCTGACCGCTCGTGTAGTTGACTACAAGTCTGGCAATAACAGGTACCCGGATCGGGATCAACTAAAGCTGATGGCGCTAATGGTGTTCGCACACTTCCCACATATCAGGCGGGTGTCAGGTGCGCTGTTGTTCGTGGTCAAGAATGACATAGCCAAAGCCAGCTACATGGTGGGCGAGGCCGAAGACTATTGGTGGGACTATCGTGAGCGTGTTGCTAGGATTGAACAAGCCCACGCAACCGGGGTATGGAACCCAAGATCGACACCGCTATGCGGCTGGTGTCCTGTTAAAACCTGTGAGTACAACACGAAGAGGAACTAAAAATGGCTACTAGAAATTGGAAACATGAGTACCAGCTTCAGAAGAAGCGTGGTGAAGACAAAGATCAGATCGAGCGCCAACGCGCACGGCGTTCATATGACAAGCAGGGTATTGACCGTGCGGGTAAGGACATCGACCACGTTGTGCCGATGCGCAAAGGCGGCAAGTCAACGCCGGGTAACACACGCTTGCGCGCTCGTTCAGCTAACAGAGGAGACAACAAATGAGCCTTGAAGACTGGCTGACAAAGCCGCTAAGCAACTGGAACACCGTTGACAGGGACTACACACCACCGCAAAATGTTTTGTTCTTGCGCAGGTTTTCTTTGGCGCGTGCTGGTGACAAGATCACAATCATTGCTGAAGATGGCGAAGGCGGGGTGTTTGACCTAGCTGAGTTTGAAGAAACCGTACGCAAGTTCTTCATAGAGAAATTCTAATAACAGGAGAAAGCAATTGGAAATCATTGACAACAAAGCCGTAGTGCTACGCACACGAAACCCGCACAAGTACAGCGTAATCCCCAAGCACAAAGTGCTGGATAAAGAAGGCGACACATACAAGATCGCCGTGTACTTCGGGCTGGATGAGATGCGCGTGTTGCGCAATCTAGGCGTAAAGGATGCGCCGTCACCGATACAACATCGGTACAACTGGCCCGGACGGTACAAGCCTATGGAGCACCAGACGGACACCGCATCGTTCCTGACGATGAACAAGAAAGCCTTTGTCTTCAACGACCCCGGTACTGGCAAAACCCTGTCAGCGCTATGGGCGGCTGACTATCTGATGAGCCAAGGGCTTATTCGGCGTGTGCTTGTACTGTGTCCATTGTCGATTATGCAATCTGCATGGATGAGCGATCTCAACAACTCAATCATTCATCGTTCAGCCATCGTAGCGCACCACACACAAGCCGCCAAACGCATCGAGATGATTCAGTCGGACTACGAGTTTGTCATTTGCAACTATGAAGGACTCAACCTGATTGCCGACGAGATAAACAATGATGGGCGCTTTGACCTTGTTATCGTGGACGAGGCAAACGCATACAAGACAGTAACAACTAAACGGTGGAAGACGCTCAAGTCGATTATCAAGCCAGAGACGTACCTGTGGATGATGACCGGGACACCAGCATCACAGTCGCCAGCAGATGCGTATGGGCTTGCAAAGCTGGTCAACCCTGCGGGTGTGCCCAAATTCTTCACGTCGTGGCGTGAGCAGGTCATGTATAAGATGACCATGTTTAAGTGGGCACCGAAGGCAGATGCCAAGGGGCAGGTGTTCAACGCGCTGCAACCAGCAATCCGGTATACCAAAGAACAGTGTTTGGACTTGCCCCCGGTAATGACGCTGACACGCGAAGTGCCGCTGACCCCACAGCAGAACAAGTACTACAACCTGCTCAAAGAACGGATGCTGATCAACGCGGCTGGGGAAACCATTACCGCTGTCAATGCCGCTGCTGGGTTGAGTAAGCTGTTGCAGATCAGTTGTGGCGCTGCCTACACCGACGACAAGGAGGTTGTCGAATTCGATGCTGCCCCCCGTTTGGGGGTGTTGGAAGAGATTCTGGAAGAGACTGAGCGCAAGGTCATTATCTTTGCCATGTTCCGCTCCAGCATTGACGCTATCCATGCCCACTTGATCAAGCGGGGGTTTACTTCCGAGGTTATCCACGGCGGAGTAAGCGCTGGCAAACGTAGCGACATCATTCAACGATTCCAAACACAACCGAATCCCCGTCTACTCGTGATGCAACCGCAAGCCACGGCACACGGGATTACCCTAACTGCCGCCGATACCGTTGTCTTCTATGGCCCACTAATGTCTGTAGAGCAATATGTACAGGCAATCGCCCGCGCTGACCGTAAGGGGCAGAACAGCGATAAGGTGACGGTTGTCCATATACAGAGTTCTCCGGTGGAGCGCAAGATGTTTAGAGCGCTGGAAGCCAAGGTCACTGACAATGACCTGCTGACAGCCATGTTTGAGGCTGAAATAAATTCTTGAAAGGAGGTATTGCGTTGAGTCTGTTTTTGTGTAGAATGTCTAACTCTTGACAACTAAATAAGGAGAAAGCCAATGTCAGATGAAGAAGTACCGCTTGACCGACTGATAGCTATTCACGGTAGAATCAAGACGCGCATAAGCGAGCTTGATGCCGAGGTTGCTAAGCTGGAAGAGCAACGCACAGAAGTGCGGTTAGCAATCAAGGATCGGATGAAGTCTTTAGGGCTGACTTCGATCAACACTTCCCTAGGGCGTGTGTCGATGACGTACAAGACGCGATACAGCACCGATGACTGGGACTCGTTCAGGAAATTTATTCTTGAGCACCAAGTACCTGAGTTGTTGGAGCAACGTATCAGTCAAGGAAACATTGCCACATTCCTTGAGGAAAATCCGGGCATAGTGCCCCCCGGTCTGAATTCATTTTCAGACTTTGAACTTCGTGTAACACCTGTAAGAAAGTAACGCACCATGAGTAACATAACGCTTTTTTCGTCTTCTAATGTCCCTGCATTTGCTCGTAACAACGAGTTGTCTGACACAGCCAAAGCCCTGACGGGTGGCGGTATTGGTCAATCCGTCAAGCGCATCTCTATCAAGGGCGGCGTGTTTCGTCTTGTAGCTGGTGGTAAAGAAATCGCCGCGATTGACGAGCGTCATCTTGATGTGATCATTGTTAAAGCTGCGCCCAAAGTCAGCCGTATCTATTACGAAGGTGCGTATGATCCTGAGCGCATCAGCGGCCCTGACTGCTGGAGCAATGACGGTGAGAAACCAGACGCTAGCATCAAGGAACCGCAGAGCAATGCCTGCGCTAGCTGCCCACAGAACGCGGCGGGATCAGGCAACGGTAACAGCCGCGCTTGTCGCTTCCAACAGCGGTTGGCTGTGGTGCTGACAAACAATCCTGAAGGTGATGTGCTGCAACTGACGTTGCCAGCAACGAGCATATTCGGCAAGGAAGATGGCGACAAACGCCCATTACAGGCGTACGCTAGGTTCTTGGCGGCACAGACCCCACCAGTCAACCCGGAGCAGGTTGTAACGCAGATGCGTTTCGATACCAAGGCTGAGTCTCCCAAGCTGTTCTTCAAGCCTATGCGCTGGTTGACTGACGAAGAGTATGCAATTGCCACGCAACAAGGCAATACCGACGATGCCAAACGCGCTGTTACCATGACCGTGGCGCAGATGGATGGTGTCAGAGCTAAAGCTGAACCGATGGTAATCCCCGGTAAGCCTACGCAAGCCGCGCCGAAGGTCGATACTGAAGCCGATGAGGACGAGGCACCACCTAAAGTTGCCAAGGCTCCCAAGACCAAGCCCGTTGCCTCTGAGGACGACGAGCCTGAAGTACGCAAGAGCGCCGATAAGCCTACGGCTGTACCTGCCAAGAAATCCAAACTGGCAGACATCGTGGCAGACTGGGACGACGAGTAACTAAACCGGGGCGGCGGATGCCGCCCCATCACAAGGAGAAAGTAATGCAAGAAAGCACACTAGAACGCTATCCTCAAAAAGTGTTCGTACTCAACGGCATCACTTACGTGCCGCACCGCCGCAACTACCATGTGTTCTTGGGGCCGGGATACCCGCGCCACACGCGGCAAACTTATTCAGCCGCTGACTTGGTAAATCTCGGCGCTAAAGAGGCGACTGAGTTTTTGTGGCCCCGCCTAGACAACGGCGTAGTCAACGAAGAAAACCCATAAGGAGTTTCGGGGGGATGGCAGGAGCGGTCGCTATGCGTGTGTCGGGCTTTTTGAAAGATTTGGCTCGTTAATTGGAACACACATACACACGATAGCGTTTCCTCTGGTCTTAAATGCACGCCAATGCACGCCAGTCCCCCCGCCCAATAAACTATGTCCTACTCTCAAAAAACAATTGATGCCGTGATGGCATCGCCTAAAACCCCCGGCAATCAGTTGGGGCGCTGGGCGATCCATCTCGACTTCCCTGTAACCAAAATAGCTAAGGCGCTCGGCGTAACAAGGCAGACTGTGTACAACTGGTTTGTTGGCAAGGATGTTTTTGGTGCGTACCAGAACCGAGTGGAGCTACTTCTTTTAATAATGAAATCCTCGCGTACCGCAGACGAGGCATGGAGAAAAATATGTCACCAGTACAACCTACCAGCTTGACGGACGAAGAACTCATCCGGATTGCATATATCGAGCACACCGATCCCCTAGTATTGGAGTTGTGTAACCGCATAGCTAGGCTCATTGATAAAAACGATGAGCTTGAAGCACATGTTAAAGAACTGATCGCACAAGTACACAACTAATCCGGGGAGTGCTATGACACCGCTTCAATTTTTAGCGGAAGTTTTGCCGTCGCCGGGTAATGGCTACTACTGCGCGGCAGAACTTACTACGAAGAAAAAACAGCACGTATACGGGGAGACACTCGATGAAATCGCACCGAAGATAGCCGACTGGTCTAAGCGCGGGTACGACACCTATTTCGCACTGGGCACGTTCAGCACAGGGGATAACCGCACCAAGGACAACATGTGTGCCAGTCAAGTGCTGGCGGTTGATCTGGACTGCAACCACCCCAAGGACATCCCCGATGCAGACGGTAACATCAAGCCCAAGTCATATGCAAGTGCAAAGGCAGCGGCGCACGCGCTTAAACAGTTCTGTGATGACACAGGGCTATCAGGTCTGGGCGATCCTTGGCTCGTACATTCAGGCGGCGGCATACACGCATACTGGCCTCTGGACAGGGTTCTTGAGAAAGACGAGTGGTACCCGCTGGCACGGCGCTTCAAGGAGCTGTGTAACGAGAAAGGTCTGCGTATAGACAACGCTGTGACAGGGGATGCCTCCCGTGTCTTGCGTGTGTTTGACTCGACCAATACCGGGGTCAAGAGCGGCAAAGCCGTACGCGAGAAGACAACTGTCCGCTTCATTGCGGATGGAGATCGGTTCAAGGTTGAGGACATAGATGCGCTACTCACTGCCAAGGGGTTTAGTGGTGAAGCCAAACTACCCATGTCGTCTTCTCTTGTGCTGGCAGGGCAGCGTCCGACTAGTGTCCACTCTCTTTCTCCCACGGCTCAAGCGTTGGCTGGCAACAGTGTCACGCGCTTCAAAACAATTTTGCTCAGAACAAAAAGCAACAACGGCTGCGGTCAGCTTGCGTACTACATAAACAATGCGTCTGATGACGGCATGGAACCGCTGTGGCGTGGCTTGCTTAGCTGGACAAAGTGCTGCATTGATGGGGAGAAAGCTGGCCTCTGGTTAAGCGACATGCACCCGTACGCCCATGACCGGATGTACCAGAAACTACATGAGATCAAGGGGCCGTACTCATGCGAGGCTATGAACGATGCGAACCCCGGCGTATGCGGCAACTGCAAATTCAGAGGGAAGATTACTAACCCCCTTATCTGGGGGCGTGAAGTAACCGCTGTAACTGAAGAATCTGTCGTAGAAACCGATGCCGCCCCCAATCCCGATACTGTCGAGTTCAAGGTCATGCGCCCCGCGCCGCCAAGGGGCTATGCATACGGTAAACAAGGCGGTGTGTTTTTAGAGCGTGATGAAGTAGACGACCAAGGCAACGTCACAAAGCGCCACATCATGCTGCTGCCTTACGATCTGTTCCCTATTGATATTCTGAATAAGGGCGGTATCCACGAAGTGCACTTTGTTGCTGTGCGCAACCGTCAGACGTTTGAAATAGTCATGCCGCAGAAATGTATAGCCAGTAAGGACGACACCATAAAGCATCTAGCCAGCCAGAACATTGTCGCTGCGTTTAGCTCCAGTAGCGATAAGAACTTTTTTGAATACGTACGCGCAAGCGTGGAGAAACTTAGCTTAGAGAGAAATCCTATTATGGTGCCAGAATCTTATGGTTGGGCGGACGACGATTCGTTTGTGTTTGCTTCCCGTATCTACAAGAAAAATGAAAAGCCTTTGTATGTGCCAATGGGGCTAGACAACATTGTCGCCAACACCGTTCCCACTGGTAATCTGGATAAGTGGCGAGAAATCATAAACATGATGATCAGGCGCAAGCTGTGGAAGCAGTTAACAATAATGTTGGCGGGGGCAGGCGCTCCTCTGATGCGGTTTACGGGTTTGTTCGGTGTGACGCTACACGCCGCATCAAGTGAGTCCGGTACGGGTAAGTCTTTGGCGTTGGATGCGGCGGCGTCAATCTGGGGTCACCCTGTACACTACCGCACAGGAGCTGGCACATCTCCAGTTGCCATGCAACAACGGCTAGGACATCTTCGCAGTCTGCCCTTGATCACAGATGAGATCACATCCAAAAACCGCCAAGACTTTGAGTGGTTCCCGGCGTTCATATTCAGCATGTCTGAGGGGCGCGGCAAGGAGCGTATGGAGTCCGGTACGAACAAGGAGCGTGTCAACCTGTCCACTTGGGCCAGCTTTGCCATCATGTCGTCCAACCGCCCAGCGATTGACTATCTTGCCGGGGCAAGGCTTCACTCTTCCGAGGGTGAAATGCGCCGCCTGATTGAGTTGCAGATAGATGAGAAGCTAAACTGGGAGCCAGAAGAGATCGAGCTTATCAAGAATTTACAGGAAAACTACGCCGTTGCCGGGGAAATCCTCGCGCAGTATCTGGTGGACAACGTGGATTACGTCCGAGAGCTGGTTAAACGTACAGTACAGCAGATGTACAAAGAGTACAACGCCCCCAATGACGAGCGGTTCTGGATGGCTGGGGCGGGTACCATCATAGCCGCTGGGGTACTGTTTAATAGCCAGCACGGGGGTTTAGTAGACATCCCCATGAAGGAGATCATAGAGTGCCTACGCGATGTGTTCAACAATCAACGCAAGAGCCTCCTTGGAAGTAAGCGCACAGCAGAGGACGTCCTCAACTCCTATATTCAGGAATACCAAGGCAAGCTGGTTGTGGTCAAGTACGGCGATAGCGCTGGTTTGGCAGCATCGTTTAGCGATGGCTCAATTGTCAGCAAGAACACCACGCGCACTGAGGTTATGGGCAGGGTTGAGCACGGTGTCACTGCGGGCTGCGTTGACTTCTACATAGAAGAGCGTCTGCTCAGATCGTACTGTTCCAACATGAGCTTCAGCTACGCCACATTCAAAGGTCAGCTAGAGAGGCTGTTCAACGTCAGCTACGTACAGCGCAAAGACCTGATGGCTAAGACCGATGGGCCGCATATGCGGGTGGCTGCGATGCGGATAAGCCGCCGTATAACCGAGACAGACGATGCCGTCATCGTACACGCACCTGTTCCCGTGGCTGTCGGTGGATAAAGGCAAGGGCTTTTTCGTGCCCTGCCTGAACACAGAGGAAATTAGGGACGCAGGGCTGAAAGAAGCCCTGCGTAATCGTGTGTTCGATGCCAAAGCCAAAGTCGGTATTAGACAAGGGCTTATGGGCGTGTGGTTCTTCCGCTTAAAGGCTAAATGACACCGATACAAGCTGGTCAGAGACTTCTCTGATTGTCTTTGCAACGCTTATCTTAAGGCGGCGAAGCTCATCCAACTGCTTGCGCTTTTCAGCCGCTGGCATGTCCGCTGATTGGATAGCACGCTCGGCGGCGGTCAACTGCTGCATATTAGAACGGAACTCTTTACCAAGTTCATTCTGCATAATGTCCTCCCCCCGCCGCTGAAGCAATGCCTCTGCCTCATTGACACGCCCGTCTTCAAGCATTTTTGTGTAGGTGTCTGCCACCTTTTTAGCGTCATTCATGCGTTCGTATACGCTGTTTATGATTCCGCCAGCATCGTTTGGTTGGAACGCACTGCCAAACACCGGGTAGTCGGACAACCGCTTGACCGCAGCTTCTGGGGACTCCCCCGGCGGTACGCCAACACTGAGCGCCTGCAAGAAGGCCAGCCCCATAGTTCCGGTGTAGCCTTTGACAAGCTGCTCGACCATGATTGGTGATGTGCCAGTCAATTTGCCAAAAGCCTTAGCAATTTCTGTGGTGTTGGCGCGGAACTGTTCTTCTGGTAAAAGTTCTTTCTCGCGTGCAGACAAGATGTCACGGCCTGTGTAGAACGACTTGCCAAGCCCAACCTCGATAGCGGGTTTTAGCGCCTGTGGTATGCCGTAGCTGGAGCCACCGGGGATTGTCTGGAGAACAATCTGTTTGAACGCTTTGACCGCTTCTTCGCCGCCATGCTCCGTGGTCATGCTGTTAACCAACGCCTCGGGCAGAGCCTTAAAGATGTAGCCAACCTCAAACGGCACCGGAATACGCAGTTTTTCGTCGATGCCGGGGATGGGCACAAACCAGTTGCCGTACTTTTGATCTGGCGTTGCATTTTCGTATGCCTCGTCATCCTGCATCATCATGGCATAAACAACTGCGGCTGTAGCCATCATGCCGCCGCGCTCCAACAGCTTCTTGCGAATCTTCAGCTTATCGTTGAACGGCATCTTGCCCGTCATGGCTTTATAAAGCACGTTCAAGCCCTGAATCTGGGCGTTAAAGAACGGGATCATTGCGTTGGCAATGTGAATGCTGGGCGATGCACCGCGCTTGTTGAAGTTCATAGACTCCAGCGCCATCAGCGTGGCCTCCATTTCAGACAGCCCTTGCTCGATGTAACTGTTGTACTGGGCACGGCGGGTCAGCGCATCGGCTTCCATCGCCGTTGCTTCTGCTTTAGCCAGTAGCGACATCCACCCCGGCTTACCTTCAGCTACGTCCCTCAAAATCATGGACAAGTCCGCTGAAGTTCCGTGGAACTGCTGTCCACCAACAATGCCCCGACGCTCCA
>Ga0070749_10002207_pt1 | contig 13120 bp, 15 predicted proteins | sample VirMetDEL_Nov_18_FD_75180 | JGI IMG/M metagenome (GOLD analysis project Ga0070749, IMG submission 75180) | Aqueous microbial communities from the Delaware River and Bay under freshwater to marine salinity gradient to study organic matter... | ecosystem: Environmental > Aquatic > Marine >...
AAATCGATTTATATTGATTTAACACCCTAAATGCTGTTATATTTCTTTGTTTTATTGTATTTTTATTCGTTTCTTTGTTATTTAAACATATATATACTCCCTAAATGAATAATCTTTGTTTAATCCTATATAACAACAAAGTATTTTAGTAATAAATTAAAAACATTTCTCTCTAATATATAAAATGGAATCTATAATTTATAATGATGATTGTTTCAATAAGTTCGCAAGTATACCTGATAAATCAGTTCAGTTAGTATGTGTTGATTTACCTTATAACCAAACAGCGTGTAAGTGGGATAGTTTAATAGATTTAGATAAGATGTGGATAGAATTAAAAAGAATAGGTAGAGAGAATTGTCAATATGTATTCTTTTGCACGACAAAGTTTGGATATAAATTAATATCCAGTAATGAAAAATGGTTTAGAAGTGATATTGTTTGGAAGAAATCAAATAAGACGATTGGTTTTTATAACTGTAATAAAGCAGTTTTGCGAAATCACGAAATGATTTATCTATTTCATAATGATAAAAAACAAAAGGGATTAGAATGGTGTTATAACCCTCAAATGACTATTGATGAACCTTATACGACAACGAAAGGAATAAAAATGAGAAATACAGGTGTATATGGGAAAGCAACATTAAGAACACCAAAAGTAAATAAATCGGAAAGGTTTCCAAAATCTATAATTGATTTTAAAGTTGATGGATTAAACCAATATACAAAACCATTACACCCTACACAAAAGCCAGTTGAGTTATGTGAGTGGTTAATTAAAACTTATTCTAATGAAGGTGATATGGTATTGGATTTCACGATGGGTTCAGGTTCAACTATTATTGCTTGTATCAACACTAACAGAAGATATATTGGAATAGAGAAAGATAAAGATATATTTTTAACTGCTAAAAAAAGAATACAAGAGAGAAATGAATTAATTAAAACAAATAAAGATTTAGTAATAAATTAAAAACATTTCTCTCATTATTATATAATCATGGCGACATTAACTTTAAGAGGAAGAGCAATTGATTTTCATAAAGACGATGAGTATATGACTCCAAAATCTGCGTGGGAACAAATAAAGCAATACATACCAAAAGATAAGGTGATTTGGGAATGTTTCTACGGCGATTCTAAAAGTGGTCTGTTTCTGCAAGAACTAGGGTTTAATGTTATACACGAAAAGATAGATTTCTTTACAGAAAATCGTGGAGAGATTTTAATAAGCAATCCTCCGTTTTCTCGTAAGGTAAAAGTATTTGAAAGATTAAAAGAATTGGATAAACCTTTTATTATGATATTACCAGTAAGCACAATAACTAAAAAATTTTATATGGATTATTTTGCTGATAAATGTAAGATTATTATTCCACCCAAACGGATACAATTTATTAAAAATGGAGAGCAAACAAACCGCTCATGGTTTGATGTTATATATATCTGTTATAATATTGATACATTAGATAAACAAATTACTTATTTGAGTTTAGAAAAATAGATGAAGAGAGAAATGATTTAATTAATTAATAATAAATCTCTCATCTAATATTATACGATGCCTTATGAGTTTGTGAAATTAGAAAAGTTATCTGGTGATAAAAAGAAATACATGGTTGTATTAAAACATAATGTTAAAGGTCTAGACAAAGAAAAGACAATTAAATTCGGTGAGGCAGGTGCAGAAGATTATACAATCCATAAAGACGATGAGAGAAAGAAACTTTATATAGCACGACACGAGAAGAATGAGAACTGGACTAAATCAGGAATAGCAACTGCTGGGTTTTGGTCTCGCTGGTTATTATGGAATCAAAAAACTCTTAATGCAAGTTTAAACGACATTAAAAAAAGATTCTTTTAGAATTAATTAATTTATATTAAATCTCTCTTTAATATAAAATGAAGCCCTTCCATTCTTATATGATTTTCTATTCTACCTTACACATGATAGGAACTTATGGCATATTTAAATTAGTTCAATATGATAATAAACAGGTTGCTTTAAAAAAACTTAGACAAAATGAAATCTCTAATTGAATATAATTCTATAAAATCAGAAGGTTTTGCATTACACGTATTAGGGTTTTGTAATACATAATTTATTCTTTGTAAAATTAAAGCAGCATTATCTTTATTGATATAGGATAAATCTTTATTATTAAACATTTTATATTATCTTTATAAAATATTTAAATACTTTTAATCATCGCATTCTATATCTGAACTATGAATATGAAGCATACACGTAGAACAATACCACCTGGGCGTGGAGGGTTCTTTATCTAAAAATGGTGTTCCAATGTCTTCATCTAAATCTGTGCTACAATAATAGCATTCCCAATCATCATAATCTTCGCTTGAAGAATATCTGCTTTCACTATCATCGCTTTCATAAAGTTCAGACATTATTATATTATATCTAAATATTAAAATATTTAGAAATATAACAAAATATAATCTAACAGATATATATAACAATATGGACGACTTTGCTGGATTATTGAAAAAGGAAAAGCCTAACCTATCTGAAATGAGTGTAAAGGTTTATTTATCTTGTTGGAGCAGTTTGAAAAAGATATTTGAGAGAGATAATAACGAAATAGATTTTTTATTGAATACTAAAAATGTTATTAAAACGTTGGAAGGTAAATATGATAAATTGAATTCTATTAAATTAAAGTTGGCATGTGTTGTGGTTATTTTGAAAACCCTTGATGCCGAGAAATATGCTGATGAAATTAAAGAGTATAATGATGCTATTGATGCTATGGCGAGTAAAATTAATAGGGTTGTTAGTATGAATAAGAAGACAGAGAAACAAAAAGAGAACTGGACAACCGAAGAAGAAATGCAAACAATCGAAGATCATTTATTATCATTAGTTCCTAAAAACTTTGTGATTAAAACCAATCAGCAAATGATAGCATTTCGTAATTATATTTTGTTTATATTACAGAATTTTTTAGGCACACGAAATGATTTAGCACAGAGTAAAATAATGTATAGACCTAAAAATGTTGATGACCTTGACAAAGAACATAATTATATTTTATTACAAAAGAAGGGAAAGAAGGTTTCGTATATCATGAATAATTATAAAAATGAGAAGAAGTTAGGTTCAATTGAAAGTGATATAGATTCCAAGTATTATGATGTATTGGTGAAATATATGAAATCAGTTTTAGAATTTAATAGCGATGGTTACTTGATGTTGAATGATAATATGAAGACACCAATGACGAATAACAGACTAGGGGTTGTTTATTCTGGGTTGGCGGAAGGTAGCGGTGTGAATAAGAAACTATCGACTACATTAACTCGCCACATTAATGCTAGTAAGGGTTTAGATGAAATTGAGGAGTTGCGGAAACAAGCAAAGATGCAAGGCCACAGTTTACAGCAACATATTAACTATATGAAGAAGTAGTTATTTATTTATTATATGTTTAATATATAAATAATGAGCAATCCTGATATTTTAAAAGTAAAAGAAACCGATGATAGCAAAATGCCGGAGTCGTGTCCTATAAATGATGTTGTTCCAAAACCACCTATGATTTTAACGTGTGTTTCACCTGCAAAGACTGGTAAAAGCACAATATGTGGTAATTTATTATTACGCTATTATAAGAATTGTTTTGATACTGTGATTCTGTTCAGCCCAACTGCTTCCACAGATAAAACGACACGTAGTTATTTAAAAGCGTTTGAAAATGATGATGTTGATACAGAGTTAATTGTGTTTGAAGATCACTCTGATTTATTGAATGCTGATACATATATACAACAGATTATAGATGACCAGAATAAGCAAGAGCAAAGCAAGAGGGATAGAGTGCTTATTGTTGTTGATGATTGTGTTGGATTTCAGTTTAAAAAATTGAATTACTTATGTACTCGTTATAGACATTTGAATATCAGTATTATTCAAAACTCGCAAAATTATCGCCGACTTGATCCTCTCATGAGGGTTAACTCAACCGCTATTATTATAAACGAAATAACAAATATGAAAGAATTAGGTAAGCTGGAAGAAGAGGTGCTTGAGAACGTGCCAAACTGGAAAAAGCATTATGACTACGCAACCAAAGATCGATACAACTTTCTTTATTTTAATATTTTAGAGCAGAAAATGTATAAAAATTTTTCAGAATTGCTTTGGCAGAAATAACAATAAAAGTATTTAGTATAAATTAAAAAGATTAATCTCTCTTTAATATATAATTTAAATGGAATATATTAAAGATGAAACCTATTACTTCCATCAGACACCTAATGACTTGGCGTATGAATTAATTAAGAAAGTTCCACTCGTATCAGGTGATAAAGTTGTTGATCCTTTTAAAGGTGAAGGTGCTTTTTATAATAACTTTCCTGATTATGTTGAGAAAGGTTGGAGCGAAATTGTAGAAGGTAAGGATTATAAAGATTATGAAGGAGAGATTGACTGGCTAATTACAAACCCACCTTTCCAATTAGAAGATGAAAAAGGTAAAAGAGTAAATAGTTTTTATCCCTTATTAGATTACTATTCTACACGAGTGAATAAAGGTATAGCATTTTTGGGGAATGATAGATGTTTTAGTACATTAACACCGATTAGAATCAAGAAGTTAAATGAACTGGGTTGGTATTTACAAGGATATACGATTTGTAATGTGAAAAAATGGCGTGGAAGATACTTCTTTATGATTTTCACAAAAGAGAAGAATGATAAAATTAATTATTTAATGGGTAGTTATTAAACCTCAGTAGATGTTATTTTACTATTTGAGTTCTTTCTACTGATTGTTTCTACTGTTCCCTCATCTATGTAGTCGCCTTTGAAAATACTCTGTATGTTCTGCATGAGTTGTGTATTTATTTTACTATTAGAATTAATGACAATGTAAATGAATGAGGCGAATGAATTCAAACCCACACCGCCCCACGACAAGTAAGGGTTGGTATATGCTTGTCCAAGTGATACAGAGAATACTCCTGCCGCTTGAAAGAAATAGAACAGGTATGTTAAATATTGGTTGCTTTTATTTAGACACGATCGTTGGTTAATAAACTCTTTTAAATCTTCTATTTTATTTTGATTAAATAATTCATTTATTATTTTATCAGTTTCTGAATTATTCATTTTATATTATATTGTAATATTATATAATATGGATTACTTTTCAAATTTACAAGACGAGGCCAACATATCTGCAAAATATGAGAACCAACTGAACTTGTTAAACGGACAGAAGAACGAAAGGGCTGAGCAATTAACAGCATTAAAGAACCAATATGCAGATGAGTTATATAGCTATGGTCTGGATAAAGCTAATCAAGCTCTTGAAAAGTTGGACGACGTGAAGTCTCTTATCGAAACAGGAATTGATGTTGCTGGTATACAATCTATTAAAGGTATCACAAAATTACCTGATTTATATAAAGGATCTGATTTAGAATATGGTATTGATGAAGGTATTGCTGGGATTAAATCAATATATTCAAATTTAACAGCCCCTGGTGTAAAAGGGTTGGACACGCCACCTGAGCAAGAAGGCATGGAACTTGAAAATCTTACTGGTAGAATAGAGAACCAAGCAGTTGAAGCAGGTTCAGAATTTCCTTCTGCTGGTCTAACTCAGGCTGATACTGGAAGTGTTGGGGGAGTCACAGAAGCAACCGAACAAGCAGTCGATACTGAAAATCAAGAAGCATCTGCATTTAATTCAGAAATTACAAGTGATATTGATAGAGGTGAATTAACTGCTCGTTCTCCTGATGATTCAGGTGCTGATGAAATGAATACGGATACCGCAGCCGAAGCAAATTCAGAATTAGAACAAGAAACAAGTGCTGGGATTGCAGATGGAACTTCCGAAGGTGAATCTTTAGCAAGTGATGCTGTAAGTAGTCTAACTGATGCTGCTTCTTCTGCTGCTTCTGATGTTGCTTCTTCTGCTGCCGAAGGATTAGCAGGATTAGGGGCAACAGAAGCAGCCGAAAATGCTTTGGATTTTACAGGGATCGGCGAAGCATTGGCGGTAGGCTCACTCATAACTGCTGGTATAAAATCATTCGTCGATTGGCTTGATCCTCCTGCTCCGCCTCCACCGCCTCCACCCCCTCAAGCACCTAAGTTTATGCCATTGGCAGAAGCACCTACTTTTATTAGTTCACAGGTTCAAGCTGGAATATAAAAACAGATTTAATTTATTATTTAGAGAGATTAATAATTAATTTAATGATTTATTAATTACTAATTTTATGAATTTTTTTATATTAAGTTATTATATAATATGTCGGCACGAACTCTTAAAATCCGCTCTGAACAGAATGGAACGTATTCTAAACGATACTTGACTCGTATGCGTTTTGTGTTGCCATCTGACTTGATGATGACCGATGCTGGTAATTCTTACCTTTCTCTCCAAACTGCATTATTAAATGCTGATGGAACTGATGTCGAAACTAAACAGGCGGTAACTGGTTCTGAATACTACTTCTCGTTTGGTGATGGTGTCCAGCCTTACTCTGCCTCTTGTATCTTCCGAACGGCGAAACTCTTTTCTCAAATGAGCGGTGCTGTTATTGAAGAGATTAACTTTTCTAATTTAAAGACGGCATCTTTTGAAGCATTACAAGCCGATATAGATACTTTAGGTGCTTCCACTTCTTTTAGTGGTGCTTCTCTGTCTACCGAAGTTATTAAGAATATCCAATCCAATTACTCTATTTGGACTGAGGGCAATAAGCAGGAACTTCATATTCGCCTTAAGGATTTGTTTCCTTCGCTTAACACTGCCGTGTACTCGTTAAAGCAATCCCCTCTGATTGTTGATCTGGAGTTGGAAGTGACTCGTGATTTGATTATGAAAATGACGGCTTTAGACACTGTTCAAGAACCCCCTGCTACTGCTGCAAGTGGTGATGCCTTGTTTATTTCTGGACAGGTTTCTAATGCTACCTGCCTTGTTGAAAGTCAGGTGAATGAACTTTACAAAGGTGTGCAAACACCCAACAACGTAATTCGCCCTGATTCGTGGGAATACCTTTCAGTCAATTATGGTCAGGCCGCCCAAGAGATTTATGCTCGTGATGCTGCTGGTAATACTGCCCCTGTTGGTGAATTTCAAATTGACAAACTTTGGGCCGATGCTGATGCTACTAATGGTGGTTTTATCTACAACCAAACCCCAGTTATAATGACGCAGAGCATTACCAACGCTGCCGGAGATGAAGTGCAAAGTTTCCAACATCTCATGAATGTTACTGGAATTACACCTGATGCTACTGCTAAGACCACTCAGTTAATAATGTCGGTTGATACACAAGCAGTCATAAACACTTATGAACAGAATGAAGATGTTAAATTGGTTTCTTTTAATCCTACTCTTATTTCTAAGAGTGGTGTGAATGGATTTCAACTCCAATATAGTGTGACTAATGAAGCAGCATACAATCTATTACGTGATGATAGAAAGTATGTCTTAACTCAAACTGATCGTGAGACTTTGGTCGCTGCTGGTATTTTAAGGTTGAATGCTGCTGGGGAACATGAATTAATACCTGATGTTGATTTCAGGGCTAATCTGCGTTTAACTGTTCTTGACGGAGCGGGTGCTGACCATGTTATAGTTGCATCTGATTTTATTCATGCACATGAAGGAACAAACTACCTTGTTTCTAATAGTTCTGCCTTCCTTCCTCGTCGTGAAGCTAAACGTCTTCTGTTTAGTTCTTTTGATCACGCAACAAGCACTATTGAATTTAGTGAAGACTTGAAATTGTCTGCTGGTGATGGTGAGAATGCTCTTGGTTTTTACCATATTAACTCGATTGGTGGTGTTGAGGCTGCTACTTCATTTGTGTTGTTTATCACGAATGTTGCCCCTGTTGCCGATACCCAAGACCGATTAGTTGGAAATGTACTGACTGGTGCTTACCCTGAAATTAGCAAAGCCGAAATCGTCTTGAAGCAATACCCAGCAGGTAATATGAAGATGCCTTCGCTCTATCGCACGATGCGTGTAGAACCCTTTAATATCCCTAATGGGTTTAGTGAATTTGTAAACACTTTTCAGATTGAAGGCAACTGCTATAATGCATATGTCGTTCTCCCAAATAGTGATACTTCGTCGCTTATGTCTACTGGTAAGAATGTTGGCAGTTATCGAGCAACAATTGATGAAGTTGATTTGACTAATGTTGATGTCCGTATTTCAGGCAGTTATCCTTCCACTCTGTATTTCGACCGCCTTGTTGATACCTTCTCTAACTCTCAAATGCAACTCCGCAATTTAGAAGGTATTGCTACTGGGGCCGAAGCCGGTAAAATCCGCATAATCCCTATCAAGATTTACTCAGGTATGGTTAATGGTTCTCCCATCTTGTCGCCTTCTATGAAACGTCTTCAAATCCGTCTTATCGCTGAAATTGGTAAGCTGATTCAAGGTGGTACAGCCTACCTTTACAAAGAATTATACCGAGAATATTAAATAAGTATTTTAAAAAATGTATAATTAGTATTTTATTTTATATTCACATAATATAAAATGCCGCCAAAAAAACAAAAAGATGAAGATGAATTAGATTTAAAAGAATTGCTTGGTTTAGAAACAAAGAGCAAAAAGAAAACCAAAAGGGAATTAAGTGAAGAACAAAAGCAAGTATTAAGAGATAGATTAGTTAAAATGAGAGAAATTGCAAAAGAGAAACGAGAAGCAAAAAAGAAGAATGTTTCTTTTGAAAAAGACCAAACATCAGGCGAGAATGTTATAATAAAACCAAAAGATAATATGGATAGTATTTTTGAGAAACAATATAAAGACAAGTTTGAAATGCTGTCCGAGAAATTAAATCTTATTAGTTCTGATGTAGTTGAAATGAAACAAATGAAATTAAAAAAACAAGAAGAGAAACGAAAGGCATTAGAAGCCAAAAGACAAGAAGAAGAAGATAAAAAAAGAGAATTAGATTTAGAGAAGCAGAGAGAAAATGAATTAAAACAAAAAGCAACACAACAAAGGATAGAAGAACCTACTAACCAGCAACCTATTATTCAAAAACCAAATGAAGAACCTTTAACTGTATCAGAAAATTTAAATGATCCTGCTCCGCCCAAATTATCTTTTAGACAAAGATTTAAAGGAGCGAAATATTAATTTTTTTATTTTATTTTATTATTTTTATATTATATAATTATATAAAGATGAGTTTATATAACTACGTTCAGCCAGTATCTGTGAAACAAGAATACAAACCTTATAATCAGGTTGACTTTCAAGTTCAACTCAAAGCTAACTCGGTAAAAGCTAATTCGTTTCGTCTTGTTGGTAAATTAAAGGTGCTTGTGAATGGTGCTACCCCTCTTAGTGATAAGCACTACGTATTCATGAACCCTTATTGTGGTGTTTCTTCCTTATTCAGTTCTGTATCTACTTCTATTAATGCTACGCAGACTATCGAACAGATTTCGTCATTTGCTCGTCTTGTTGGAATGAAAAAGCAATCCAAATTTACTTTAGCAGATTTAACCTCCTCTTCTGAAAACACCATTGAGTTGTGTGGAACAAAAAATCAATCTCTTCTTTTAGGAGAAGTGGGTCAAGATGGTTATGTTTCATTTGCTCTTAAAATTGATAACTGCTTGAATAACATGCTTGGTGGCGATTTGCACCCTGCCGTCGTTCAAGAGGTTCGTCTTATGCTCACGCTTGAATCTGCTTTGAACGCTATGTATGTCAACGTCCAGTCTGATGCCCTTGCCGTAACTGATTTAGATTATACCTTGAAGGATTTAGAACTGCACTACACCGAAGTTCCTTCTCTTCCCAAGCCTCAGCCTATGGTGTTCGAAACTCACTTTCTTACCCAGCAAAGCATGGTGTCCAAGATTAGTTCTTTGAGCGTGTTGACTGGTTCTACCCCTGCTGACAAGATTAGTGCTTCGTTTATTAAGCAACGCAATCGCTCCAAATTAACTACTGATGAGAATATGTGTGAGTTTGTTAGCGACATTAACCGAGTGGAAATGGATATTAACTCCACGACTGCCGTCGCTATGTATCCTCTTGAATCGTATTCTGATATTGCCCAGAATTATTGGTTTTCTTTCAAACAACCCAACGCTACGTTTAGCAAGAATTCTATCACCTCAATAGTGACTGGTTCTACTAATTCTTTTGGTGTTGGTTTTGCCTTGCCTGAGGCGGTTGGGGAACGTTTAACAATGACTATTACTATTGACGATACTCCTGCACAACCTGAGGACGATCCTTCTGCTGATGGCAACGCTATTGATGCCTTTGTGTATTGCAACGCCTATGTTGAAATGTAAGATTTATTTTAGAAATAATTTATAATTTAACTATTATTTTATAATTTAATATATTTTATTATATTATAAAAGATGGCCTCTGTAAAAACTATGTTAGACGACCCCATTTCGTATTCTAAGCAACGTTCAGTTTATCGTATTCCTTCTGGCGTTAAAGTGAATACTAAAAAGATACGTTTATTGGATTTTAAGCTTGAACGACGTGATGCTGCTGGTGCTGTCATTCCGTATGTGTTTGGTTCTGGTGGTTCTTCCGAAATGATAAAAAAAATTTCATGTAATAGTATTCAGGGTGTTGAGATTGATCGTGCCGCTGGTTTATCTATGTATTTCCAAAATCTTAAAGCATCTTTAGCATCTAACTCTATCCAATATGGCATTAACTCTATGATTGCTCATCAGATGGATTTAAGCGTTCTTGCTCCTGACTTCGCTGAGGTGTTGAATGGAAATATTGATACTAACTCAAATTATTGGGATATGAATAACCATTACCAGACGATTAATGTTAGCGGACTTATGCAGTATCTCTCGACTGCTCGTTCTGTGTCTGATGATGGGTATGAGATTGTTATTGAATGGAACTTTGACCAAATGGAATCTGATGGAACTATTTTTACTTTTGCTTCTCAACCCAAAATAGCGTATGATGTTTACCTTGACGGAACGCCTGTTGATACCGTCCCTGCTAAAACTGGTTTCATCTATTACTCGTTGGCGACTGAATCCTTCCCTATCGCCGCTGGTGTGCCTTTAGGAGATATTGACCGCAAATTGACTTCCTACAATAAACAATACATTCAGAATATGTATTACTTTATCAAAAATGGCGAGGATTTATCCGCTGCTCCTAGTGGTTTTCTTAGGTCGATGCAACCTGCGAAGTTTTTGTCTACTGCCCCTCTTGATGAGAAAATGCAACTTATTATTGATGGAGTTAGTTTGTTTAGCAAAAAGGCAATCACGAAAGGAGCCCATAAACAATCCATCTTTAACGACCAGTTTAATTCTGCCAATATCCCTGCTGGTAGTAATTTAGAGCTTACCAAACCTCTTGGTTTAGTTTCTGATACTCGCTTCTCATATGGTGTTCTGCCTGTGAACCGAATGATTAACGACGAGATGATCCTTCAATACTCCGAAGCAAAGGTTCATGCCAGGCAGTCTGCTCTTGTTGTCATGGCGGAAGTCCTTCGAGGATATATGCCTGATAAATCCGTTACCTATTTTGTTAATGTTTAAAAAAATATTTCTTATTTAATTTTTTGTTATATTATTAATTATCTGTTAATAATATATAATAATATATAAATGGCAACTTCAAAACAAACAACTACTTTACCAAAAACGACACAGATAGGTTTAAATTATTGGAACTCTACAACAAAGGTATCTAATTGTGAATTTGAAACGCAATTAGCAGAACCTGTGACTTTAAAACAAGGTGATAGTGTTCAAGTGAGAAATGTTTTTTTAGATGCTTCCAAAATTAATTCTGAGGTCATTGATTTATCTGCTGATACAGAGTTAGAAATGTCTTTTATGTTTTATGCTATGATGAGGAAGACAGATGCAAATTTGGGTAATATGAATACAGACTCATTAAACATTAGTAATGGTTGGATTTCAGCTACCTCTTTTTATCCAGGATCAGCAGATTCAAATGTAGATAGAATAAAAGATAGATGGAATGTGACTGAAACGGAAAATGAATTTGATCCTCCTCAGTTTGTTAATCCTCTTCACAACTACGCTGAATTGGCGATGGCTGGTTACTGGCGTGGCAATTACAACAATACTCAAGATCCTACTGAAATTGATGTCTTATATGACGTGACCAAATCAAGATGGGCTCAAAATCCACCTTTTGGTAATCAGGATGGGTTAACTGCTCTCTATTCGAATAATGCTCCTGCTCCTAATTTATGCCGATATAATGTTGATATGTCTGTCCCAACAAATAATAAAGCCGTAAATGAACCTGTTTATCTTTTCAATCCGGTTCAAGGTAATCCTTATATTCGAACTGTTAAAGTTACTATACCAAAAGGTGTTTATAGTCGAGAAGAGTTGGCAGTTAAAATAACTTCTGAATTAGCTGAATTAAAAGTGCAACCCCAAGAGAGAAATACTGAGAATGATAATTATCAAACCAATGGTAACTTAAATGATATTTATACGGCAGACGTTGTTGATGTAAATGGAAACGCTCACCCCAAAAGACATATTATACCATTTAAATCTCGATTTGGTTCAGGTGCTAATCCATTTCAAGCAAGTATAAGATTTGGATACCTTTCTTTGTCTGAAAAAGGAACAGAAGAACCATTTGATTATACTAACTGGACTTTTAGCACAAATCAAGATGGGCAGGTTAATTTGCCTGATCCGTTAGACCCAACCACACCTATTCCAGAAGAAGCTATTGTAGATGAAATCACTTTACAACCCATGACGAGTGATTTGATAGGATTTTGTGATGAATCAGGTTTATATAATACCCTTGAAGAAAAGAAGGCACACAAAAATCCACAGGTCTGTTGGACACCTTTATGTAAGAACTTTAAAATCATAGATGATCAATATGGCGGATTGCCGTCAGGTGGTCTTTACGATAAAAGTCAAGTGACGAGTATTGCCGATGACATCTACGGAGATAACATAGGTCAAGGGTTTTATGATAGCCGTAAAACATTTTTTGGTGGTGGTGATTACTTTGGTCTGAATTTAGCAAACGATAACCGAACTAATGCTTACAATATCGGCAATATTAATTTAATGATGTATCAT
>Ga0070749_10002209_pt1 | contig 13119 bp, 24 predicted proteins | sample VirMetDEL_Nov_18_FD_75180 | JGI IMG/M metagenome (GOLD analysis project Ga0070749, IMG submission 75180) | Aqueous microbial communities from the Delaware River and Bay under freshwater to marine salinity gradient to study organic matter... | ecosystem: Environmental > Aquatic > Marine >...
ACTGTTTAATATCATTATTAAAGTCCATATTACCACATACCATTATCCTATCTCTTACTGGGCTAGTGTATTCCATGATAACTCTTTGATCAATTAATGAGGTCATTCTTTCGCTTTTACCCTCCCATCTATCATCTCTTGTTACAATTGGAATATAGTTTATATTACTCTCCCTCAAATAACTATCAAAGGCATCCAGCTCTTCTTTCACCCTCACACTCCATATCAATTGAACAAAGTTAAACTTCTCAAACGTTATCGGATCCCTCAATATACTAATAAATGGAGCTATACCAGTCCCGGTAGCAAGTAGATGTAAGTTCTCTCCCTCTAATAGATTATCTGTGATTAATGTTCCTGTTGCCTTTCTACTTACATTCACACTATCACCTACCTCTATGTTCTTTAACACGCTTGTTAACTCCCCGCCTTCTACTTTAATACTATAGAACTCCAGAAACTTATCATAAGGACCATTTGTATAACTATAAGCTCTTTTTGGACATCCTTCTACATTCAACATAGTAAACTGTCCGGCTTTAAACTCTAATTCCTCTGGACGTTCTAATCTAAATCTAAATAAGTTATCTGTATAGTGCTGAACATCTATAACGTTTAAATCATCTTTACGTTCTTTTAAGAACTTATCGTATTCTATTTTGTATTCTTCCTCTGATAAAGAATGCCACCCTCTACAACCGTCAGGTGATCTACCACAACCACATGCCATATTATACTGTTTTAATTATTATTATTAAAAATGTTTATTATATACCTTCCATTATCATACTCCCAATATAAATTATCAACAGGATCTTTACCTGTCCAGTACCCCCAAGCATGAGAATCACCAGGCACAAGATCAAAGTCACAATCATTATCTCGATCTATTGAATATAGTTTATACATCTCATAAAAGAAACTACCGTTATCAGAACTAACATCAAATACTTCTGAGGTTAGATCTGTAAAAGAGTTGTCTCCATTATTTTTAAATAAATTAAGTATAAACCCTTCATAATTGTTGACTGTAGAGGAAGTAATTATATCTAAATGTCCATCTAAATTATAGTCTGTAAAAGAGATAGCTAAAACAAATTGAAGTTCATTTTTATAATTAGAATCTTCTATGAGAGTTGAGTTATTAGTATTAAACTTACCAGACCCGTTGCCCCAAAGCACTAATAAGTCATCATTATAGTAAAAGAAGTCCTGCCCTTCCAGATGTTGAGAATGGTTAAGGGTACCAATATCTTTAGCCAATACTAAATCTAAATTACCATCACTATTTAAATCGGCCAATTTGTAAGAAGTTACATTTAACCCTCCTGGGAATAGTTCTTTAAACTCTTGGTGATTTTCCAACAAATATTCTTCCTGAAAAACTCCGTTATTATTTATTAATACTTTAGGGTAATATTGATTTATATCTTGAGCATATTGTCCTACTCTAATTTTTATTAGATCTATATCTCCATCATTATCAATATCACCCGAAGTTCCGTCATGAAAATCAAATGGAGTAAAAGGAAGTTCGTATTGAGTAAGGTTGAAGCTTTGATCTACTTCTACTATCAATATATCTCTAGCTGGTAGAGAATTATTATAGTTATACTCATGACGATTATTAGGGTATATAATAATTTCTAAATCTCCATCATTATCTATATCGTTTAAATGAGTAGATCCTCCCATACTAACATAATCTGTATCAAAATAATACTTATCTGTTCCACCGTTATAATAGTTGTCAATAATCATAAACTTACCAGGGTTTTGACCAACGTTATACGAAGAAGAACATCTGTCATGAAGGTATAAAAAAGCAAATAAATCTAAATTACCATCGTTATTAAAATCAAAAGAAAGATGATCTTGAGAAGCAAATAAATACTCCTCGCAGTCATTGACTATAAAATTTAAATTAAGCTGTTCAGAATCTGATAGATATCTTTTAAAGTTACTTTGATTATTAAACCAACCAGTTGTTTCGTTTACTGGTGAATACCTCTCGGATAATGATTGAAATAAAACAGGAGATTGAACTTGAGTTGAAGTAACAACTACCTCTTGAACCTCTTGTTTGATTGGAGTTGTATTGAATACTATTTCTTCTTCAATATAATCCTTTGAACAACTTGCAAGTAAAGCAAGCATTAATATAACCTTTGTTTTCATATTTTATAAAAATAATTGTGCCAGTCCAAGTATACCTATAATTATAGCAAGACAGATTACACAGAATACTGCAATTGCAAATGAATCTTTTTTACTTTGACTATCGTAATATGGATGTTCTTTCATAATCTTTTTAATAAATAGTTAATAGAATTTTTGAGGCTGTATATAGAAATAGTAGCTCCTGAGATTGCATGAACCATATCCTTTCTACCATTAACTCCTATCCATTGCTGTAGCCATCTTTTTCCTCCTACTTCTCCTCCATAATCTTCTCTGTAAACTAATATCTTAACTAGTTTTATAGTATTACTCTCATCTAATAAAACCATATAGTCAAATGTTTCAAACTTCGATCTTGCATAACCTATAAATACTTTATCAGAAGTGTTAGTAATATAGTATAACCTTCCATCTAAGTTATCTCTCCCTGTATCTACGATAGTTACAGGTGTGTCGTAATACTTTGATAAGGACTTAGTTGCTTTGTTTTCTAACTTAAGATTTCCTCCCAAGAGGCTAATCAATATCGAAAGCGTAATATTTAATAACATCTTCTCTAATTATTTCTTTTGTTTCTGGTTCACCATACTTAACCAACTCATTTAATAACTCAGGATTTACCTTATGCATATAGTCAATTGTGTCCTGCATGTATATTAATCTCATAGCTTATTTATAAACGTATTTGCAATTTCCTTCATACCTGCTACTGTATAGTGAAATAAGTCCCTAGCAACTATATCACTTTCTATTTCAGAAGTAACTCTCCAATACCCGCTTGCTATTCCTTTACTTATATCAAAAACTCCATTAGAAGGAATATCATTAAGATGTAAGTAGTTAATATTATTAAAACTACAAACTCCTTTACATGCATCTACTAACTTATAGTGATTATGAAGAATAAGTTCATCAGAAATCAACCATGTTTTTATATATTCTTCAGACCAAGAAGTTTTATTAAAATTTGAAGTTTCTGTTGTGAGAATAAAGGAGTTGTGTACACCGTCATATACGTAATATCTGGAGTAAATTGGCTGATAATGAAAAACGTTTTTAACATTAAAGAATTCGATATACTTTTTAAGATTTATATATGATGTCTCAACACCATGGCCTGGGCATCCTAGATTAATTACTTTTCTGCCAGTATGTTTAGAAACAATATGAGGCCAAGTGTTCTCTAATAAATGACCTGTGCCGAAAGTATGAGAACAACCAACTGCTATATCTACATCCATTCCTTCAGCGTTTATATCAAAATCAAATTCACATCTGAATAATTGTCTGTTAATATTATACTCTATAGGATTATCAACATAAAAACCTAATTTATGAATATTATTTTTAAAATTTTGTTCTGAGTCTAACCCCCACCATTTATATTTACCCGCAGATCTTTTAAAACTAGCATGTCTTCTAAATAGAAACTCTTTGTAAGCTGAATTATTCATATTTCTTCTTATATTTAACTTCAAATCTTTTACCTACTCCTATATCTAATACTTCACAATCTTTCGGAAGTAAATTACTTCTAGTACTATTTAACCTATCAGGAGATCTTTGATCTGTAAAGGTTTTAATATATACTTTTTTACCGTACTTCTTTTTGTAAGCTACGGTAATAGGAGTATAATCATTTTTTCTTATATATGCCATAGTAAAAAAAGGGCCCGAAGGCCCTTGAATAAATAAAGGTTAACTTACTATTCTATTGTTTGCTTGTTCGTATCTAATCAATCTCTTGATCTTATCAAATCTAACTGACTCGAATGATCTCTTCTCATCAAAATCAACATATGCATCCTTTTTACCATCCCATCTGTTCGAACTAACAACTACCTCAATATCGGCTGACTTGCCTGAAGGAGTAAATCTAGTTACTTTTAACTTCTTAATTCTACTAATACTCCAATCCCATCTAACTTCTAATTCAGGAAGTCTCCCACCATTTGACTTAGTAAATTCAACTCCTGTTGTAGTTAATAATTCAGTTAAAGCTTCTTGTTCTAGTTTAGCAATATCCCTTTCCTGAGAATGTATAGCTGCAATAATATCATCCTTAGCTTTAGAAAATGAATCTATAAGCCTATCATATTTTCTCTCGATAGTATTCCAATGAGCAATTATGTCATCGTTGAAGTCAATAGCTACTTGCATAAAGTCAAGTCTAGCTTGTGCTTTTTCAATTACTGACTCATCTAACTCCCTGATAGTAGTACCGTTGTGGTATAATTTGCTTTCAGTAACTCTATCACCATTCTCATCCCTCACCCATTGGTAATCTAAAACATATTCTACTAAACTACCATACTTGTCATCAGCAAGAACTAATCTTCAGTAGTATCGTTAGCGTTACAAGCAAATTTCTTGTTAGGAATAGTAAAGTAAGATTCCAACATAAGTTTTTGTTCGTTCTTCTTGCGATTGTAAAGTCTATAAGTTCTATTATCTAAAACATTTCTCTCAGTGTTTAACTGATCTAATCTAATTTGTAATATTTGTGATCTTTTTGACATAACCTTTATTTTTAATTAATTAATATACCTTAATATAAGAAGAATATCTCAGACTACCAACTTTATTCCGATAAAAATATCTGTTTATCATCTAGTTTTTCATACAGTTTACTATACTTTTTAACAAGTAAATCATCAGCAACTCTCACTTGAAAGTTACCCCAATCAGATCTTGATTCAATAGAGTATACTTTAAAGAAGTTATTTATATATCTTCTAGCTGACTCTATTTGTACTAGGTTTTCACAGCTATCAATTACTTTAACTGCCTTTCTATATGCTTTTCTAACTCCTACCATATTTAACCTTTTAAAAAATTATAAATGAATACACCTATACTTACAGGCCATAAAAACGTATGAAATAATCTTTCATTAAGAATCCAAGGACGGAGATTCATTACAGATGTTGTATAGTATTCCAACCAACCACACCATAAAAGTCCTGTTACTAAATAACTTATTATACCCATTCTTTTACTTGTTTAACGTGCTTACAAGATCTATGTCCGATGTACCCCCAACAGTTACAACTTAAATTACCTTGTGCACTTATTTTTACTGTATATACTTTATCCGATGATTCACTTTTAAAGTCCCAAGTTTTAGGTTCAACAAAGATCTCATCAAATGGTTTTTTATCTACTATTATATCTGTTAGTTCAGTTTTAGGATGAACTTCAGTCCAAGAAGGAGTATGAAATAATTTACCTTCCTTCTCAAATAAACCTCCATTTCCTAAAGCTGAATAAGGAACTTTATAAAAGTGCCTTCTTACCATAGCGCCATTAGCAGTTTTTGGATCCAATCCTAATGAACCTTCTGAATAAACTATATTTCCATTAACATCCCAAAGTGCCATTATCCTTTATATAAGTTACTACCCCAACCTAATCTCTGATCCATCTTCCTAATAGTAGAAGCAGCAGAGCTATCCTTTATGATCTCAGTTTCAGCATATTCAGTTTTACCTGAAATAATATTTCTAACATACCAAGCCTCAGTAGTAGAACATTCTACACAAGTCTTCGTTTCCGGAAGAGCTTTTAACCTCAAAGGGTTAATCTTATCACCACACTTACAACAATTCATTACCAATCAAATTTCTTTTTTAATCTATCGTAAGTATTCATCTCCCAGATCGCATATTGATCTTTTATAAAATAATACCATCCTATAATAGTAGCCAGTACTCCTATTCCTGCAAACCAGTAAAGTAAAAATTCCCACATATTATCCTCTATAATGATTAGACTTAGGATCCATTTGAAGCATTCTATATACTAACATTTCTTTAGAAATACCAGTAGACTCATGAGTATCAATTAACTCTTGATCCATTAAATCGTTAAACTTTTTAGTAGTAATTTTACCAGCAACACGATCTTTTAGAAGATCTACTTTTTTCTGATATAATGTATTAACGTTTTTCATAACCTTTATTTTTAATTATTAATATACCTTAATATACGAACTATTTCTCGAAGTAACAACTATTTTTATAGTAATTTTTTACTTATAAGCTTATCATAATATCTTGTCCCATCACCGGAATAGTTTTCAATTATATTTAATATACTTTCTCCAAATTTTACATTTTCATCATCGGACATATGATTTTTCATACCTAATTCCATACGATGGTATTGAAATAAGGTATCATTAACAGTAACACCGATTTTAAATGTATGTTTAGAATACTCCCATCCAAACGAAAACAAGTGAATAACTTTTTCTATTTCTGGTTTATCTAAAAGTTCATCTAACTCTTTAAACCATTGTAAGTTTGACCATTCATGGAACCTTTCAGAAAATAGGCGCTTATAATATAAAATTGCAGCTTGTTGCAATTCCGAATCAAATTTTCCTGAAAGCTCTCCGTTTGGGCCATGATCCATATCACCACTTTCAACCGTAGAAAAATTTAACGAGTTGTTAACATCTGATGGAATTCTCATTGTTTCAGTATGAGTTAAAATAACTATTTTTGGAATGGAGATTGCTAATTCTTCTATTAACTTAGTTCGAGTACTCCACCAAGCACATCCAGGATAACCATAACCACGAGGTATTCCTGTATCACCTGTTAGATGTGTAGTAACAGTTTTAGGCCAATCAGTATCTCTATACCTATTATGGCAAAAACTATCTCCTACAAATAATATATCCTCTAGCTTATACTGTTTACTCATTTATAGTTTATGAATTATCTTTCCAGAAAGACTGTATAGCAATAATAGTAAAACAAAGAAATAATTGAATAGCTATCTTCCAAGTAAAAGGTTCCTTAAAGAAGATTTGTATTAATATAGCATAAACTATCATACCAATTGCAAAACCTACAAATCTAGCTCCCCATATACTCTCTCCATATCCTATCATATTATACTTTGTAGCTAATATAAAGACATAAGTAAGAGGAATAGATAGTGCATACATACCCCACCATGTCTCATCTAACTTAGGATACTTAAATTGTAGATTATGCTGGAACCAAGCACCTACTTGTGCTATTAAAGTTATACCAAATCCTAATATGATATAATACCAGTTTAAATCCTTCATTAACTGTATATTATTATCCTCTGAGTTTCATCTGTTTTTCTTAATCTTCTTTGGACTGATCTACCAATTGGAGCTCTTGATACTCTTTCGTAAGTAATTCCATCTATTGAAATTGGATAGTCTTCTATAATCGTATCCGCTATTCTAGCATTCATTCTCGAACGAGCAATATAATAACTTTTTTCCATAACATTTTTCTTTAATTATAATATACGAAAAATATTTGAGATTACAAACTAAATTAGAGATGATTTAGTTAAATGTTTAGACCCTAACCACAACACTGCTGCATATCTAACTCCTTCTTCTATAACTTTAAGTTCATGGTAACAATTTGAATCAAAAACTATAGTATTTCCTATATCCTTTTGGAAAGAAGTATTTTCAACTAGCATTTCACCTCCTTTGTAACTGGTATTCTCTGAAAGCTGAATTAAAACTGTAATTCTTCTGTCAGGAAAATTCCATCCGTTATCTTTATGTCTACCAAAATATCCCCCCTTATTGTATTTCAGTAGTTTTATTACTTCTGGGATATCAATAACATTAAACTCAGAAAGGTTTTTTATAACCATATCTTTTATGTTGTCAGTCTTAATATGAGACTCTTGATTAATTCTATCATAGTTCCAATTATCTACTCCAGACTCTAAGTAACCTTTATTGTTTACCCATAAAGAGGCTTGATCTAGAATAAGAAGGCACTCTTCTTTAGAAAAGATTATTTTTTGTGAAATCATAACAAGCAACCGGTTTTAGTAACTCTAAGTTTCTTACTAGTATCTAAGACGTTTTTAAATCTATTATAGTCTACTCCTAATTTCAAGCTATTAAGAGTTTCTTCTGGGCTATTATAGAATAGATCTTCATAATATGTAATGGGTATATTAAACTCTTCGCTTAGTTTGAGGGCAATCTCGTGAGTATCTAGAACCATTTTGTATATCTTTTGATAATTGTCCGGTTCTTTATAAACATATCTAGTAGTATGAGATCCCCAGTGAATGTTTTTTTTGCCGACCTTATCAAGCATAAACGCATAACTTTCTGCTGCTTCTTTTAAATTATAACGAGATGTTATTATTATATGCTTATAAATTTTACAAAGTTTTTTGCAAAATTCATGATCAACCTCTATTATTCTTTGATGTAATAAGTTATTATTTGACGAATACCATTCTAGTTCCTTAGGTCTACCTAATATCTCATCCCGAAAAGGCGTAGGAAAGTATGGAATATTAAAATAACTGGATAATCCTTTACACAGAGCAGTGCTTCCTGTTCTGTTAACATTTATAACCAATATTCTCACTAATTAAGAATGTTTAGCTACAAAATAAGTTCTAAAGTTAGCTAATACCTCAGTAACTTTAGTTTTTTCCTCTGACGTAATAGCTCTTGTAGTATTATTATCTCTTTTGCTGTAGCTTACTGTTTTATAAATTGTTGCCATATTATTTTATTTATTATGTACTACTTTATTACCTGCTGTATAGTTATGATAAGTATCTACTGTAATATTATAGACTGGTTTGTCTTCTGGGTATTCTACGTTGTCGATAGAGGTAATTTCTATCCAATTATTCTTTTCTGTATCAAAAATCTTATCACCTAGTTTTAATACTCTTGTAAATCCATCAGTTTTATATGGTTCTTGTTCCGGATCAGGGACTAATGATGCCCATCCCATATCTACTTTAAACGGATGTTCAGGAGTAAATTGAAGAGATGTATCTCCATTTAAATAATATGCACTAGGGCCATGTCCTAAAGTTTTACATGCATCGGCATGACTACCAATTGTATGTGAATGATCTATACCGGTAACTTTTCCGGTTACTTTTTGATTATTATCATCAAAAGATAAAACTTCATCCCCTATTACTATTTCTTCTATGTTTTTATATGAACTGTCAGCCATTGTAATTTTAGTTCCTGCAACAAAACATGTAAGAGGTCCTGGTCCTGCTTTATTATGAGCTAAAAAGTCCCATACGAAGAAGTTATGATTTTTAGATACATTAATTAAATTATAGACATCTACAGTTTCATCTATTTTTTCTATTTTGACTATTTCTATCTCTTCTGAGTGAATATTTTTTAATTTATCCCCTATTTTCAATCCTTTTAATGGAATCCAATTTCCTTCTACATACATTGGGTGTTGTGCTGTTCCTCTAAAAGAACCTGTTGATGTAATAATTTTGTATGTAGTATTTGCAGAGGTTTTACTTATAGTTTCTAATTCTTGATCTTCTATAGACCATCCATTAGAAAGGTCTACCGATTTAACTTTATCACCTGGTTTAAGATCTTCTATGTTTACTGTGTCTCCGTTAGCTAAAGTAATTTTTGTACCTGCTACAAAACAGTTGTGAGTCATTAATTTTACTCCTACTCCTGCTTTTATAAAAAAAGTATCTGCCTCCTCCATATCTAAAATATAGGAATTATAATCTCCATCTAGAATTTCAAAATCATTACCTATTATAGAATAATTACTTCCAGAGTCATTTACTAATTTAAATTTATTAGGTTCTAAATCTGCTACACAAGTATATCTTAAACAATCTCTATCCTCATCATAAGCTAATACATGCATTGATGAATCTATTCTAAAGTCTTTTCCTTCTTCTACTGTTACATGATTAATAACATTATCCTTCACACTTAATTCTGTTGTATTAATTATTACAGATGAAGTAGCATACGAACCTTCTGGAAGATTTTCTCCAGGAAAGGACCAATTTGTATATTCATTAACATCATCTGTATCAGGAGAACCTGAAACATAATAAGAGTGTACAATATCACCTACTGAAGCTGATGATAAGCGAAGGGATGAACCGTCTTCTCTTATAATTTCTTCCTCTTCAAACACTCCTCCACTTTTCCATTTAAATGAATTAGTAGCAAATTCGTAATAATGTTTAACATCTAATTTATTAATACTTACAGAAGTATCCCACGCAATAGAAGTAGGTTTTTCTAGTACAGCATCTACTTCATATGCACCTACGTTAACTAAATCTAAATTATCTCCATAAAGTATATTAAATGTTCTAATTGATTTTGCGTGAGTATTATTATCATCGAAATAATATGGCATTATTAAAGATCCAGTAGGAACAGCATTATAGTACTCATTAAAGTTTTCTTCTAAAGTTCCAGAGCCTCCTATTTTATGAAATTCTAATAAAACTCCTGGAGCTGAGCTGGCTGGTTTAACTACTGTATCTGGAATGTTAGCAGAATTTACATTGACTGGAATATTATTATGACTATAATTAGCGGAGTCATATCTGAATTGTACTACTGCATCGTTATCTTCATTATCGTCATATAGTTTTAATAGTTCTACATTATTTGCACAGTAAGTAGAGTCAAATATTGCTGCTTCGTCGTAAGCCTGTCTTAGTATAAATTTATCACCTGAATCTTCTACTGCAGTAGGGTATATAGCATTGGAATCTTCTATTGTTGTCGTAAATGTCGTCACAGAAGGAGCATCTGAAGCTACTGATGCTGAAAATAGGTTTATAAGTCTAGTTCCGCTAGGTTTTAAGATAACGTGAACCTCTGAGATATTACTAGAAGAAATAATTGATGTTATAGGGCTAAAATCTATATGGGGAATTGATGAAGAGATTATACCGGTGTCAGTGTTAAATTCTAATAGTCTTAGATCACCGTTATTATCTTTTACAAAATCTGCTGAAAATATGGTACCTTTCATAATTTTTATTATATTGTTTGAATTCTATAATAAATAGTATGTTAACCAATAAAAATACTACCAAACCTTAGACGCCTCTAGAAGTTTCCATGTATCTATTTGTTCGTCAGAAAGATTAAGAGCATGATAATGATCTAAACAGCTTTGAAGAGCATGTTTCCATTCCGATCTTACTATTGAAATATCGAAAGCAACTTCTTCTTTTCCAAAAGTAATTTGAAATATATCTGCTGATTTTTTGTTTTCCAGCATAGCTTTTTCTATACCCAATACCATTGCATCGGTAACCTTTCTAGTTTTTTGTTTGAATAGTCCTTCAAACTGATCTGCTCTATCGAAATGTAATCTTACCATTATTTAAGAACTTTAAAGTTTTTCTGTTCCCATCCTATTTCTTCGTCGGCCATCATCTCTTCTAAATCAACATACAATGATTCTGGAAATCCTATTAAACTATTGTATTGAACACTAATAACATTTGGATATGGTTCTCTGTTAATATATTCTTCTATAGCTCCAAACAATTGATTAACTGTTTTAGCAAAAGGATAAGACTTAATATTTGGTTCACCATTAATTAATATCTCACCTCCTATAGTCTCATTTATTAACCAAGTATTTGCTTCTGGGTTTTCAAAGTAACAGAAACATAGCACTGTTTGATCCATTCTATACTGTTTAACATCAGCTTTGATCCACTTTGCTTTAGCTTGAGCTAAATCGTGTAATGCTAATTCCTTTGTAGTCATTGTTGATTCCTTACTACATGAGGCAGCTAACATTGCTAAAAAGAAAAGTATTCCTGCCCAAACATAATCACTGAATTTCATTTTATGCTCGTCCATACTATCTAATGATTTCATTTGAATTAAACTTATATACCGGTCCTAAATATTCAGTAGTAACCATTTTAGGAGACCAAACATCTCCTTTAATAATTCTATCTGGAGCTGTTATTCTTCTTGGACCTTTATGCGATCTAAAGTACCTAGTGGTAGTTCTGTACCAATGGTCTTTTATATTGATTTCTAAAACACCTGCAGTGTTATAGTCGTTTATTAGTTTTACTATCTCTCCCTGTTTTTCCATATCTAAATATAAGAACTTTTTATCTAATAATCAAATTAATCCTCTAGAATTTCCCATATTTTCTAAAGAAAGCCATAAAACAGCAGAATACCTTGTCCCTACTGAAGGAGGTAAAGCTTGATGGTAAAATCCGGAATCAAAAATTACTGCATTGCCTAATTCTTTAGAAGCAATAAACTCTTTACCGTCTTTGCCCCAGATTTTTAATTCCCCATCTTCATAGGTATCGTTTAGTTAATACTTAAACTTCTATATCTTTTAGGTCTTTGTGTAGAGGCATCTTTATGTTTCATAAATTCTGCACCTTCACTATACCTAATTATTTTTACATAATTTGGTAAAGACTTAACTCCAAAGGCTTTGAGTTTTTCTAAAAATAACTTCTTTAGCTGTTCTTCGATTACAATTATACACTCATACGAAGTTCTACTTTCACTCACATAGACATCGGAATAAGAATCAATAACTTCACTTCTGTAAAAATCTTTAGCAAAATTTAAAATAAATTCGCAGTCTTTTTTGCTAAATAATACTTGCTCTTCAATCATTTATCAGTTTATCTAATATCCAAATTATAATCAGCAAATCTAACCATGTAAGAAGTCATTTTAGTCCCATTACCATCTTCAAACTCATATCCTTTTCTAAAAAACTTCTTTACATTTCCTGCTCCTCCTAAATGAGCTGCTGCTAATATTCCTGATTCAGTTATATAAATACCGTTAATTACTTTACCTTGATACTTTTGGATCTCTTTTCTAAGAGTTTTTTTATTTCTTTGTAGTAGTTCAGCCATAGCTAACTCCTGTATCGTTGGATCAGATAAAAATTCATAGTTTGTTATATCTTCAAACCCTATAGCGTTTAAAGTCTTTCTACCAAATTGATACTTACCTAAATAACCAAACTGGTTAACGGCTCTATAGTTATTAGATGATTCTCTAAATCCTATATCATCTAAAAACTTATCGTGATTTCTAATTTCTATTTCTATTTCTGGTACTTCTATTTCTATTTCCGGAAGTATAAT
>Ga0070749_10002213_pt1 | contig 13107 bp, 10 predicted proteins | sample VirMetDEL_Nov_18_FD_75180 | JGI IMG/M metagenome (GOLD analysis project Ga0070749, IMG submission 75180) | Aqueous microbial communities from the Delaware River and Bay under freshwater to marine salinity gradient to study organic matter... | ecosystem: Environmental > Aquatic > Marine >...
ACGCTTGGTGTCACGCTTGGCGTGATACTGGTGCTTGGCGTGATGCTGATGCTTGGCGTGATCGAAACGCTTGGTGTCACGCTGATGCTTGGCGTTATACTTGGCGTGATTGACGGTGTAATGCTTGGTTCGACACCGGCACTCGGTGTCACGCTTGGCGTAATGCTGATACTTGGTGTAATAGACACACTTGGTGTAATTGAAATACTTGGTGTTGTACTAGGCGTAATTGAGATACTTGGCGTAGTGCTGATACTAATCGATGGTGTAGTGCTTGGCGTCAATGACGGACTGATACTAATTGACGGAGTAACACTTGGCGTTATTGACGGCGTAATGCTGATGCTTGGTGTGACGCTTGGTGTGGCACTAATGCTTGGTGTGACACTTGGTACGATATCATCGGATAGTGCATTCAACAGTACCATTTCAATGTTGCCTTGTGTAACCCATCGAAGTTGGCATGCCGTGACATATAAACTCCCCGGTGCCCTCGTTGCTGGCGCATCTTGTGGGGCACCCGCAATAACGCGAGTTTGTGCATTATAATCACTATAACACAGATCGGTGTTGCACACCCAAACCGAACCAGCACTCCGTGATGCAATTTCCGTATTCAATTCCCCAATATATGAATAGGAAGTTGCCCCACACGTATATACGAATGAAAGACCAACGATACTAAGTTCAGAAATTATGGCCGGAGACGGTGTTGGTGTAGGCGTTGGGCTCGGTTCTAGTACTGGGGTGACACTGATGCTCGGCGTAATGCTGATGCTTGGTGTGACGCTTGGCGTAATAGAAATACTTGGCGTAATGGAGATACTTGGAGTAACTGATATACTAGGCGTAATACTAATACTAGGTGTCACGCTTGGCGTGATGCTAATACTTGGCGTAACAGAAATACTTGGCGTAATGCTGATGCTCGGCGTGATCGAAATACTTGGCGTCACGCTTGGCGTAATGGAAATACTTGGGGTAATGGAGATACTTGGCGTAATCGAAACGCTTGGTGTCACGCTTGGCGTGATACTGATGCTTGGCGTGATACTGATGCTTGGCGTGATACTGATGCTTGGCGTGATCGAAACGCTCGGTGTCACACTTGGCGTGATACTGATGCTTGGCGTGATCGAAACGCTTGGTGTCACGCTTGGCGTAATGGAGATACTTGGCGTGATAGAAATACTTGGCGTAATCGAAACGCTTGGTGTCACGCTTGGCGTGATGCTGATACTCGGCGTAATACTGATGCTTGGCGTGATCGAAACGCTTGGTGTCTCGCTTGGCGTGATACTGATGGTTGGCGTTACACTAATGGTTGGTGTGACGCTTGGTGTGATCGAAATACTTGGGGTAATGGAGATACTTGGCGTGATGCTGATACTTGGCGTAATACTGATGCTTGGCGTGATCGAAACGCTTGGTGTCTCGCTTGGCGTGATAGAAATACTTGGTGTGACGGAGATGCTTGGCGTGACGGAGATGCTAGGCGTGACACTAATGCTTGGTGTGACGGACGGGGTGACGCTTGGGGTGGGTGATGGTGTAGGCGTTGGTGCAGCACCGACTTCTCTTACTGCAACGGCTACGAATGCTACGTCATCGGTGGCTGCGGTATATCCAATCGTGAAGTCCGATGTGGAAGGTGATGTTTGAATGTCAGCACGTGCGCAATCGTTACCAAAGTCAATAGTATCTCCAGCAGACATTCCCGTTAATAGTGCTAAGTTGGCGGGTGCGCCAAGACCGCTGCCGATGGCACAGAATGCTTGACATTCATAGCCACCATAAATTAACGTGACTTGAGGATTGGCTTGATTTTCTGAAAGTGAGCTGGAGTCCTGAATGGTGAGATCGGCTCCAGTTGTTGACTCCAGTATGTTTGAAACAAACCAGTAATCGTCCGTGGTAGCACTACTGAACGTTACTTCGACGGTCTGAACGCCGGTGGGAACCCCTGATCCCAAGAACCACGCAGATTGGTGAAAGGGTTCACCCGCAGTATCTGCTGCCGTGATTATTTTGGTAAGTGAGACTCCTCCGTATGTGATGCCCGTTATATGATCGGTGGCACTGGTATTGTTGAGTGCAAATATTATTACACCGTTGGGAACGAATCCGTCGGCCGCATCGATCCACGAAAATGGATTGTTGGTACCAGTTCGTTGTGCTTGATTACCACCCAGAAGTGAAACTGACATGCGTTATTTCCTATAGCCCAGATTGCCGTCGAACGGCATTATAAATTTGTGTAATTTTTGTTGCGACAAGAACATCGTTGTATACGTTGTCATCAGTTATTATACAGAATACATTATCTCACAATTGACGCCATGTTCCATTTGGGGGAACAAGGATCGTGTCTTCGTCGATAGAAAATCCTTCAGGAAGTTGTTGTTGAATTTCATCCCATGTAGATACATCAGTTTCTACCACTGTAACTGATGCATCACCATCAACAAATATTGCCCAAATTTGATTGTTTTTTATTTGCAATACTATCTTTTGTATTGATGTTGTCATAATAAAATCTCTATCAATAAAATAAGGTTTTATGTACCATACCAACTAGATACTATTCGATTGCCGGAAAACACGGAATGGACTCGTTCAGGTGGTAAAAACTGATCGGTCGGAAGACGATCACCAAATACCGACCAATTTGTAGTATTGTGTGGGGCCAGCAAAACTCTACCATCGTACATTAAACATGCTGCGGCCCCATTGCCATTGTCAAATCCAGCTGGACCATTTGTCACAGTTCCGGTCACCGGATTAAATATTCGTCCACCACCGCCAATTGTATTATTTGGTATCACATACACTCGTCCATCTCGTAACAACATCGCACCTCGTGAAAAATTCGCTCCTGTCGTCGTTATAAATGCGCGTGTAAATGTATCATTTTGTGGATCATAATAACTACCGGTTCCACCGTCAGCTGGCGTAATCAACACTCGTCCATCTAACATTGTCAGTGCTTGTGCATATTGGTTATTTGCCGTACTTGATAAGGTTGTACTTGCTGTCGTAAACGTATCGTCAGTCGGATTATAAATATATGCAGTTTGATACAATGCAGGTGCACCACCACCTTGTGGAAAACAATATACCCGACCATCGGGAAGTAACGTGGTGACCCACACGCCGCGAGATGGCGCAGACGAAATTACACGTAACGAATCATTTACTGGATTATATACGTACGCACCGTTTCCTTCCGATCCCGACCCAATAACAAATACTTCGCCCGATGCCAATAAACACGCAGTTCGTTGCCCAACATTTGGACTGACTCCTGTTATACTTTCATAGGTAGCACTTGATGTTGTAAAGGTATCGTTGGTTGGATTAAAAATAAACGCTTGAGTTGCTGCCAGTGCGCCTGATGTGTATGGTAAAAAGTATACTCGTCCATCATTTAGTACTGCTCCAGTACGTGCTCTTTGTAATCCATATGACGCAACCGTAATGGTGTTTGTATTCGTATTAAAATATCGAATTGCCGCAGTATTGTTACCTTTTGGCACTAACATTACTCGACCATCAAACAACTGAACGCATCCTCTATAAAGATTAGCGGTTATCGCACTAATTGTTGTATATGCAAGAGTGGTAGTACTGGTATATACCTGATTATTTATTCTGCGTTCCCGTTCCCAGAGTTGCGGGCCAGTTTTACGAATGTCCGGTATCCCACTGACAGATTCATTATGCAATTCAGTGCGGTTTCGTGTACTCTTTGGACGTGACATATGTTATGGCGTAATCCGATTGACATATCCAACAACATTTACTAAATTACTTCCCGCAGGAGAACCGGCGGTTGCTTGTACTTCCAAACGAGTATTTGAACTACCTGATGGAGTCAGTGGTATGCCGGGTAAAATAGGTGTCAATCCTGCGGTATTATACAGTGTTATTACTGATGCAGTTGTTGCCGTTGCATCGACTGCACCAATTGTAACGGTAACATTGACTGACGCGGATACACTACTAAAATTTGATCCCCACAACCACACTTCATCCTCAACTCCTGCCGTTGCCGTTGTTTGGTGAATCATTGTTGATGCAGAGGTCAGTGCAATTGGAATCCCCGCAACGCTTCCTGAAAGTATTTCTTTACTAAATGTTGCCATAGATAAAATCTCCTACTAAGAAAAGATTTGTACTGCTAATATAATTTGATCAGAATCTCCACTACTTACTCCACCACCTGCATTGAGTGCAAATGACGCAGTCACTGCATTCGTTGCCCAACTACTCGTGCCGATCAATTCTCCCGTCAACGATCCGGTGAATGATCCCGTGTATTGGGTCAGATTCGATCCAATACTACCCGACACAATATCGACAGCTTTTGCGACCAATCCAACCGATGCAGTTTGTGCATACGATGCACTGACTACCGATCCCAAGAGCAAGGATGCGGTTGCTGCGTACGATGCAGATACTGGCGTAAACGTAATGGACGTTGCTGCGGATGCCGTGGTGGCGAATGCCGCCGATACGTCACTCAACGCATTGATTTGTGTGGAACTCGACAGAATACCCGTTGGGATGTTGGAAAGTCCCGTATACGATACTTGACCAGAACTAGATACGATTCCTACGGGAACATTACTGAGTCCCGTATACGATACTTGCGATGACGCAGAAACCGTACCCGCAGGAAGAAGTGATGTAACTTGTGTTGAACTGCTGACAATGCCCGTTGGAATATCAGAAAGACCTGTATAACTAACTTGGCTACTGGCCGATACCAGTGTTGGTTTGTTGGTAACATTAGTGTAATCAACGTTGCCCGCAGTAGTTGCATATGACGCAGTTGTGGCGAATGACGCAGACGCTACGGTGCTTGAATTAATCCAACCACCATTATATACCAACACATCATTGGTTTGTGGAGAGGTAATTGTGACATCGGACAATCCTGCTAATGTGATGGTAACAATACTTGCCCCCGATGCTCCCGCGGTATTTCTAAATAATCCCGATTGTACTATTTTATTTTGGGCATCGGTTAAATCTGTTGTGTTGCCTCTAACCACCAAATATCCCAGAAATATAAACGAATCTTTGGTAAAGTCAGATTCCGTAAAATTTGCGGTGGCGATATTTGTTACCGCAGCATCCAATGATGTATATAGATTTTGTCCGTAATAGACATAACATACACCATTTAATGCGTTATAGAATACGCGTTGAATAGTCCATTGATTTGGGAGTACCGATGAAAGAGTGCCCGTGGTAGTATTGTTATATTGTCCTACATCCACCGTTGTATAGTATGACCCGCCATTATCATCAAATACGTGGGTACTGCCTGATTGATATACCCGTGCCATTGATGCAGTTGAAACTGTAGCACTTTGATAATGGGAGATATCAGCTTTATCTTGTGCATAAAATGCGCCTAATGCGTAAGAAGTTCCTGATGCTACCCCAAATGATAATGTGCCACCTTGAGCAGAAATATCCAATCCATTTAATTTTAATGGACCAAATGCTCTAATAAAATCAAATGCCTGATTTGATTGTTCGAACGCTGTATATTTTTGATCGCCTACCGAGGTAATTGCGGTTTGTGTTGCGTGATTAATCTTGCCCAACGGTAAGGCAACGTGTAATTGGTCTAGGGTAAACGTTGAAGTTTGTTGATATGCCGTACCGGTTGCATCCATATACACATAGGTTGCCGCACTTGATGTTACGTAAAGCGCCGATTGTGTAACATCTCCCCATGACACCAATGTGACAGTACTTTGATCGTAGTTGTATACGTCCGATCCGTGATCAACAATAATACCCGATCCAGAGGAAATGTATATCTGGCTCCCGCTGTATGACAGTACTCCACCAAATAATACACCAGTATTTAGTGCCTTGTTTAACCAATCTAGTTGTACCAACTTGGTATTGTTGCGGAAGTATAGATCGTTTCCGAACGCAGAACTACTATGGAACGTGTATACGTAATTTGCGTTAGCACCGGGATCGGTTGTTCCGTATAACCCTTGTGCCCCAGCGATGTTTAACGATCCAGTAATGTGCCCACTACCAGAAACAATCAGGCCTTTTCTCGCTATAAATTCATTTGCCATAGGGTATCCAAATAAAATGTCCAATGGAATGTAAAACTCCACTGGACATCAAGGGGATGTACGTATCTGAATGCTTATGTTGTCGGATACCCACATCCCCTTCATTGTCCGGGGAGTGTGCTACTTGTATAACTATTAGCTTAGATCATGCGAATTGCTGTTTTGACCGTCCACGTGCTGCCATCGCCGGTCAACTTGAGACGAACATTACCATTTAGAAGATCCGCAGAGAACGTTTCGGACAACGTATCGCCAATGTCATTGGTTGACGTATCGGTAAATTCGATGTTGGTTGTACCAGCTTCCCAGATCGTCATGACGGTACCTGTACGGAGATTGGTACTGCTCTTCAAGACGTAATCGAAGTGTGCTGCGTCATAACTACCGGTAGAAATCGTTGCAACCACGGATGCGGCTGGTGCGACAACTGTTGTACTGCCGGAGGTGTGTAGAATACCATGAACGATTGCACCACCAGCAAGTGTGACTTGATCGGTGGTTGTTGCACCCTGTGTGGTAATTTGTGCAAGGGTAATATTACGTGTTCCACCAAGGGTAACCCCAGTGCCGTTGATCGTAATATTGTTGGAGGTAACATTGCCACTACTTACCGTGAAGTTGGTAGCGTCAAACGATGCAATACCCTTGTTAGCGGAGGTTGCGTCTTCACCAGCAATACTGACGGTCTGGCCTGATACGGAGATGTCAACACCTTCACCAGCACTGTAGGTAATTGCTTGGGTCTTGAGGTTGACCGTGCCGGTTGTGACACTTGCACCATCGGACCCCGTAACTGCCAACGTTGACACCACACCAGTAAGGTTACTACCATCGCCCCAGAATCCAACTGAGGAACTAACTGACCCCGTGACATACAAGCCGTTTTCAACATATACCTTACCGTCAGCAAAGTCGATATACAACGAACTGGAGGCTGGATTGGTATCGATGTGATCGTCACCGGTTGCGACAGGAATACGTCCTGCGGTCAATCCTACTTCATCACCCAATGTGCCGGTGTTCTTTGGACCGCCAATAAACATTGCACTGCCGTAATCCAACCCGGCCAGATTTTCATAAATAAACTTATGATTTTGACTGTCCCAGAAGATGGAAGCGGTTGTTGCCGATGAACCAGAATCGTATACGGACAACCCGCCAAATCGCGTTAAGTCGCTGGTGTTGACTGCGATCTTGTTGTCTGCCACTATCAATTGTGACGAAGTAACGTATTGAATTGACGATGATACCGCCGTCAAGAGTCCAAGTACGGTCAATGATCCAGAAATGTTTACGTCTTTTGCGATACCCACGCCACCAGCAACCACCAACGCACCGTCACTGTACACCGTGCTGTTGGTCGTATCATTGATCGTTTGTACACCAGTAAATGTGTTTGATCCTGTGGTAGCGATGGTTGCAATGCCGGTGGTATTTCTTACGTCAACTTGACCTGATGATGACACAATTCCAGCCGGAACGTTACTTAGACCAGTGTAACTGACTTGACCAGACGACGATACGATGCCAGATGGTACACCTGTGATTCCACTGTATTGTACTTGTGCGGAACTACTGAAGACGCCATCTGCGTTAAGTTTGGTCTTGACACCACCGGTAAAGTGAGCCGAACTGGTATCAAGTGTAAGAGTACGTGTTGAAGTAATGTCACCACCGCCACTCAAACCAGATCCAGCAGTGATACTAACGGCACTGTGGTCAATGTGTTCGTTTGCTACGAAGTTTGTGGTTTGATCGTGATCAACTTGACCTGACGATGATACGATACCCGCTGGAACACCCGTTATGTCGGAATATGTTACTTGAGCGGATGAGGAGACTGTGCCTGATGGAATGGAAACCGTGATCGTTTGACCCGATGCGGTTGTAGTAACACCATTCGCACCATTGACGGTTAATGTTTGTGTCTTAAGATCAACGGTGCCTGTGCCACTTGTACCTGCGGTACTTAAGGTGGCTGCAACGCCTGTTAATCCAGAGCCGTCACCAGTAAATGATCCGGTGAACGAACCCGTAAATGGATCGGCAAGTGTACTAAATTGTGTCGAAGATGAAACGATGCCTGCGGGAACATCACTAAGTCCGGTATAGCTGACTTGTGCGGAACTACTGACAACACCATCTGCGTTAAGTTTGGTCTTGACGCCGCCTGTAAAATGTGCGGAACTGGTGTCAAGTGTCAACGTTCTGGTTGCCGTAATGTCACCACCACCACTCAAACCTGAGCCGGCGCTGATGTTGACCGTGCTGTGGTCTATGTGTTCATTCGCAACAAAGTTGGTTGTTGCGTCATGATCAATTTGAGATGACGCAGAAACTAGAGTCGGCTTATTTGCTACATTACTATATTCTACATATGAAGCCGATTCTGCTGTTGCTGTAGTGATTGTAACCGGGAATGTTGATCCATCACCCTTGGTAAAGGTGATCGTACTTCCTGCAGCACTTGCGGTAAGAAGATTTTTTGTAGCCAATGAGGAGGTTGTTGCGTATGATGAACTGACAACGCCCGTAACATTTGCACCATCACCATAAAACGCGGTTGCTGTAATATTACCCGATGCGGTAATATCAGCGCTGAATTGGCTTGACCCGGTGACTTGGACGCCATTCGCTAATACTATCAGTCCTTTTCTTGCTATAAATTCATTGGCCATTCGCTATCTCCAGAATTTGTTTAGATAAATATTACAAAAGATTCGGGAACAGTTTAAACAAACAATGTACAGTCCATGTTCCCGACCCCGAACCCAGACTATACGCTCGTAACAAAATATCGTCACCAGTTTTTATAAAATTAAATGATAAGTCCCACGTTTCTCCGACATCCGTGTTTGATATGTCTGTGTACGTTATGGAACTACCACTCCACGATGCCATCAATACCCCAGAACGAGTTGCTGCTTCTCGTTGTACGGTATATTCAACTGATATTGCCGAATGGCTGACCGCAGGAATCAACGGTTGAATTGTTCTGCTTTCAGCGAATATGTCCGTGGTCAAGGAAGAATTTAATACAATTTCCGTTGAACCATTATTCACTTCCAGTGCAGTTGCTTGAACTGCATTTGATACTTCCAACGAATTCAGTTCTGCGCTTGATCCGGAAACAACGAGTTTTTTCCATGTTGGTGACATTAGTTATTTCCTTCTTTTTCTTTCAATAAGAAATATTCTTCTTGGAGTTTAGCAGTTAGAATATATACAAACTCTAACTGCTCTCCTTTGAACATTGAATTCTTGATTAATCCAAACAGGAATTCATACTCTTGCGTTGTTAATCTATTACTTGGTGTTGATGATACTATCTTAGTTGTTCTGTCAAGTAACCCCATAAAAATATCCTTTAGTTATTATGCCCAGATATAAATGTCTCCATTGTCTATCTTAATGTTACCCATTTGTGAGTATGTAGCAACTGCTGCTGCTTGTGCACCTACTTGCATATCTACCACTTGTGCGGTGTATGCGGTTGGAGCGGCTGAAGCGGCTCCATGTGCTACCGATTCATTAACACCCCAACGTGATGCGTCATTGTCATAGAACAATGCGTGACCAGTACCACTACCTGCATCAACAATCAAACCACCATCTGTACTAGAAACTGATCCAGATGCGACCAAGATAAACTTATCTTCAATCAATAGATTTTGTGTATTGATTGTGGTGGTTGTTCCGTTAACGGTCAAGTCGCCACCGATTGTCACATCACCAGTGAAGCTACCAGTACCTGCGGTTAATGTGCTGGTAACGGTAACGTTGTCTGGTAGTCCAATTGTGTACGATGGGCCACCACCCAACGCTTGTGCGGCAGTACCCGTAATTTCAATTTCATTGCTTGTACCATTGATGGTGATATTGGTATTACCTTGAACTGCGGTACCTGATGTGGAGCCGTAATCAACAGAAAGTGCGGTACCATTGCCACCACTCAAACCTGTGCCAGCAACTGATGCGTTGAGTTCTGTTTCGGTAATTGCACTTGCAGAGACAGATACCGCACCACCTGTGGTGGTGAAGTAAGTTGAACTGAATGATGCAACACCTTTATTGGTGGTTGATGCGTCTTCACCTGAGATACTAACCGTTTGATCGGTTACCGAGATATCAATACCTTCGCCGGCACTGTAGGTAATTGCTTGAGTCTTGAGGTTGACGGTACCAGTTGTGATACTTGCGCCGTCCGAACCTGTGACTGCGAGTGTTGAAACTACACCAGTAAGGTTACTACCGTCACCCCAGAATCCGACTGAGGAACTGACTGATCCGGTAACGTATAATCCACTTTCTACATAGGTTTTTCCATCAGCAAAGTCAATGTACAATGAACTTGATGCTGGGTTAGTATCAATGTGGTCATCACCAGTTGCAACTGGGATACGTCCTGCGGTTAATCCTACTTCATCGCCAAGTGATCCAAGGTTCTTCGGACCACCGATGAACATCGCACTACCGTAATCCAATCCACTAAGGTTTTCGTAAACAAACTTGTGATTTTGGCTGTCCCAATAAATTGAAGCGGTTGTTGCGGACGATCCTGAGTCATATACCGACAATCCACCGAACCGTACTAGGTCCGTGGTATTGACGGCGATTTTATTGTCTGCAACAATAAGTTGGGATGACGTAACGTATTGAATCGAGGATGATACTGCGGACAGGAGTCCAAGTACAGTCAATGATCCTGAGATATTGACATCCTTTGCGACACCTACACCACCTTGTACAACTAACGCACCATCGGCATATGTGGTACTGTTGGTGGTATCTGTAATTGTTTGAACACCAGTGAAACTATTTGATCCGGTTGTTGCAATTGTTGCAATACCAGTAGTATTTCTTACATCAACTTGTGCAGAACTACTGACCACACCTTCGGTGTTAAGTTTGGTCTTAACGCCACCAGTAAAGTGAGCCGAGGCAGTGTCTACCGAGAGAGCGGTACCACTTCCACCAGACAACCCATCTCCTGCCGCGGTACTTGCAATTCGAATGGTGCCCGAATTTGCTTCAAGTCCTGTGCCAGCGAGGGGGCTTGCAAGTTGACTAATAGTGCCGTGGCCATCCGTGCCACCGTCAGAAACAAGAATTACATCAGTACCTACTAATGTATTTCCCGATAGATCGGCGCCAAAGTTGTCCATGTCAAAGCTAAACGTCTCCGCGTTAAAATTACCAGCAAACGAACCGGTGAATGAACCGGAAAGTTTTGTGTCTGTTGCACTGGATGAGATGATTTGTCCTGAACCGAGCGTTATGCCGGAGACTACGTTTAACGAGTTTAGTTCAGCGTCTGACCCAGATACTATTATCTTGCGCCAAGTTGCCATATGCTTCTCTGTAAATGGTTGGTGTTCTGCGGGGTTGAATAACCATTAATTGATACTACAATAAATATCATTATACTTTACTTAAATAGAGGTTCCTATGAATAATTCCCCCGACGAGGAATAGAAAAGTCCTCCACTTACCGCAGGAATCGGGGCAGTGCGGGGAGATAAAATGAGGAGTCCTTCGGTAGAAATCGTGACCGATCCAGAAACCTCAAGGTCACCCTTTTTAAATATTGTTTTTTGTCTATTTTGATAATTGTTGTATATGTTGCCGACCACCAACTCACTATCTGTTGTCTGGTTGGTGTTTAAAGTCGTGAAATTGAGATTAGACCCATCGCCATAAAAAGAACCCGTAAATGACCCCGTGAATGATGTTGCCAATACGGATAGCGGGGTAATTGGTTGATTATTAATATGATTTATAACTTGTTGACTGCTAGAAACAAAATTTGTGGTATCGTTTAACGCAATAACTTGATCACCGTGTCTAGTAAATAATTTACCATCTGCGGTATTAATCGCAAGTTCTCCCGGAAACAATCCACTTGCGGTGGGAATTGCTCCAGATTGAGAACTATGTAGCGGTATAAATCGGTTTATTGCCATGTATTACTCGTTATTCGAATGTATAAATATTGAATAATAACTCATTAATTAACTTACCACGACCACACCGAACAACGTGCCCGGCGCACTTGTAGGATCAACGTAAATATGAATTGAATCAAATTGAGCCAAACTCAATCCAGAGAATGTCCATGTTTGAATACTATGTTGTAATAAGTTTGCCGACGAACTTGCGATTAGTGTTGCTGTTGAGAAATCCGTTCCATTTGCATTTCTTGCCACACCCACAAGTGTAGAATTACTCGAACCAGAGGCTATAGCATTACCCTGCATCAAATATACGTTAACCGTGGTTAATCCAGCGGATTGAATTAAGAATGCGGTATCTTGTTGTGGTGATGTTGAATCCGTTGCCGTTCTTGTATTGGAGTTAAGATAGAACGATGCACCACTATTTTTACCCGTAGTTCCTACTTGTAAACGGATGTTACCGAATTGTGAAATTTGATTACTACTGGATACTACTCCAGAAGGTAATCCTGCCGGTAGTGCGTATGATGCTGTTGTAGCCGTACCAAATAATGATCCTGTGAATTGTGACGCACTCACAACTCCTGATACCGTTAGGTTTCCCGGAATACTAACAGTTGTTCCATCATCGGTAATTTGTGAATCGCCAAGATGTTCATCGTTGATGGACTTCATCACCCGATTAGTTGTTGGGTGTGTTTCGTTGCCTACATTATTATAGGTTTCCGGTCCCATCAATAATATAGATGACGTAATATTTGCTTGATCTTGATGAATAAACAACCATTGATTTTCAACGGAATCAAACAACAGTGAACCAGATACACGAGGAGATGATGCGGAATCAATGACTGCTAATCCACCATATCGTACCGATGGATTTTGTACATTGACCGTTATTATGTTAGTGCCAATGTCCAATGTACTTTGTGAAATATAACTGACCGATGATGATCCAAAAACATGTAAATTATTTGTAATGTATAATGAACCAGTAATAATTTGATCTGCGTCGAATACATTTGACGCGGTTGTTGCAAAGG
>Ga0070749_10002216_pt1 | contig 13097 bp, 19 predicted proteins | sample VirMetDEL_Nov_18_FD_75180 | JGI IMG/M metagenome (GOLD analysis project Ga0070749, IMG submission 75180) | Aqueous microbial communities from the Delaware River and Bay under freshwater to marine salinity gradient to study organic matter... | ecosystem: Environmental > Aquatic > Marine >...
ATAATAGCACTATTTGTAACACTACCATTATATCTATCAATAATGTATTGGAAAAATGAATTGTTCCTACCGTTTAAAACCCAATCCTTAGACTTGTTTTCTACTAGCTGTGGTCTAATATAATTAGACATTGAAAAAACTCTTATATCATTCATAGAAATATAAATCTGTTGTTATCTTGTATTCTTGCGTTTCCTGTGTAGTAGCAATTAACTTACCTCTGTAAATTATATCTACACCATTATCTACCAATTTGAAACTATACTTACTTTTATCTTCTGGCGTTAAATCAAAATTAACTACACCTACGCCATCAGTTAAAGTATATGTGTTTAAAACGCCTGTATAAACCACTTTAGTAGCTTCATTTGTTATTTCCATAGTAACACTAACCGTATCGTTAAAACGTGGTATAATGCTAATAGAATGCGTTGTATCGTTTGGGTCTATAACCTTCATACTATATAAACTATTAATATCCTATTTTGTTATTATATTAAACAAAAAAGACACCTAAATTAATAAGTGCCTTTTAAAACAAACTAAAAACTAAAAACTAAACTAAAGCTAAAAATGCTGTAATTGTTGCACTATCCAACTTCGGACTAAGAGCAACCTCAGTACTAACACCCGTAAGCGTATAACCGTTTGCATCTGTTGAAGCACCACCCGTAGTTGAATCAACCGTAAAATCAATTCCCTCTGAAATACCTACTGCATGATAAACTCCATTTCTATCTCTAATTACTGCCTGTGGCGTACCATAAGCAAGTAAATTCATTTGCACACTTGTAGTAGCATCTAATCCACCTAAAAATATCGTTAATGTCTGCGTATTCACGGTGACGCCCGTGTTGCGATCTGACACCATGTTTTCTACAAAAGTATTTGTATCTCCTAAAATATCATATTCAAAAACGGTCGTCAAAGACACGTTCACAGCAGTCGCCTCACCAGTAGCAGAATCAACTGTAAAAGGGTTTTCCAAGTAATTGAATAGATATAATTTGCTAGTACCACCTAAAAGCTGTTTACACGCCCTTACTCTACCAGCTGTAATATCACAAGCCATATATTTTTTATGTATTATATAAAAAAAGGCAGGTTATTTTACCCACCTTTTTCTATTGATTATTAATTAATTATTATGCTGTTGTAGTAAGCAACCAAACGATTTCATTTCCGTTATAGTAACCCATTCCACCGTTATAAACGATTTTCCCTCTTACATTTCCTGTAAGTAAACCAATTTCATCCTCATCAACTAAAGACACTTGGTTAAAGTCTGCATTCAATCCTGTTGCAAATACTAAGTTTGCTTTTTCAGCACATATAATAGTATTATCTGGCAAACCTTGAATTTCAGTTAAGTTATATTTACCGAATTTCGCAGTTTTATCATCTGCTGTACCATTCCAAGAAATACCCTTAGATATTAAATAAAATACATACGATTGGAATACATTACTAGAAACTAATACTTGTACATCTTTTTTTCTTAATGCTACTGGAATAGCATTTAAAGCTATTTTTAAATTTGCTTCTACGTTTGATTCAGTAGTTGCAGCACCAATAGCAGTAATACCATTATTCGCTTTAATTACATCACCATCAGCAGCAAACTGTACTATAAAACCATCTCCGATTTCACCAGCAGTAGCATTTGCACCATTCCAAATATCATCATCAACCTTAGCAGCTTGACTTGCTAACATTTCAACGGTAATTGCCTCCATAATATCAGAAGGCGAATTTGGATTCCATGCAGAAGCACCCTCTAAAGGCTCTGACCATGTTTGTCTAAAATCTTCTTTACATACATCAAAGTCGTTCTTTACCTTTTTAGGTGTAATAACTTTTTCTGATAGAGTAATAGTACCCGCTGGCGCGTGACCGCAACTGTAGTCCACCGTTCCGTCGGCATAAGCAATCTTGCGAAGATTCATTTTATAATTTACATTCTCTGCTACGGTAAGGACACCCAACGCTAACGTTGAACCCTCTTTGAATGCAGCACCGATGATTTGACCAGCAGCAGTTCCTGCGTAATTACTGGATACATTTGTTGTTGTTGCCATTATTTATTTCTAATTTTATTTAATATTCTACCTTTACTTGATAAAGCAACCTGCTCTATAACCTTTTTAGGTTTATCTGCTGGTTGTTCTGATAATGTTACTACTTGGCTTTTAATACCTTTAATAGTTTCTTGCATTTCTACCATTGCTTTAGCATTTTCTTCTTGATACTTAATCATAATAGATTTAATATCTGCTAGATCTGCTAATGGGTTTGGTGTAGCACTATCTGCGCCTTCACTCATTGGTGTTTCAACTTCTTCTTCTACTACCGCAGCGCCTACAGTTGCTATAATACCTTCTTCTTCTACTGTCATAACCATATCGCCTTCTAGCGTATACTCACCAACAGGAATAGGAACTTTCATTCCATCTTCTGACATCGCCCATACAGCAACACCAGCAACTAATTCTTCACCCTCATATTCAAAAGTCATTGCACCGTCGCTAGTTTTAACAGAACCCATTTTAACTTCAACAGCTTCCACTTCTGTTTCTGCTACGTCTGCAACACCACCAACCCTTGCATCTACTTTTCTAAGTAAAGCTAAGATTTTCTCGTTTATACTCATATCTATTTCACTTTTTAAATTTACTTCCTTTAATTCTAGCATTGCATCAACGCTAAAGCCCTTAACTTTACCAGTCTTTACATAGTTATTCCAAACATCATCGCTATCAACTTTCATAGTGGCTATCCAGCTTCCAACAGGATAACTAAAACCATGTATAGCACTCTTGTCTATTTTACTATTTTCAACTATCCAAGATTCAACAAAGGTTACATCCTCTATTTTATCTTTGTGTTCAATAGTACTATTCTTTTGATTATTCGCCTTGAAGAAATGATAAGATAAATTCTTAATAGTATCTTCATTAAATACTATATTAAATTCTTCACCGTCTTGATTCCTGTATACTGGTTTGTTAGGCTCTAAAACCAAACCCATTAGGATACGTTGTTCCTTATCAATTTCAGTTAGTTTAATATCGTGCTTTACTAACTTTTCATCTTCTGATAAAGCCACAAACAGCCCTTCCATTGCAGGATTGGAAACTAAAGAAATGCCAAAACAGCCCTCAGTTGTTAATTCATTAAATACCGCTTGATACGTTTTCATAAACTATTCTTATTATAATAACTATATAATTAACTTTTTGTTATAAAAATGCAAAATATACTTACAGATTTAAACTAAAAAGAATTATTTGATTACAGCTTTATATGTTAATTAGAAATAAAAACCTTATATTTAAGTTATGAAAAATAATAAAGTAGTTTATTTGCACAGAAGAAAAAATACTGATATATTTTATATTGGTTCTGGTGTTATAAAAAGAGCATACGATATAAAGGGCAGAACAAAGGCTTGGAGAAAAAAAGCTCTTTTAAGAAGAAGTCAGCCTTTACAATTCTCATCAACTTGGGTAAACAAATATTTTATTTGTGATTATTCAATACAAATTATTGCAACTAATTTAAGCAAAGAAAATTCTTTAGAATTAGAACAATTTATTATAAAAGAAGCAAGTGAAAAATATTCTTTAGCAAACAAACATCACATTCTAATATAGTCTATACATTGTTTATTTCATTGTAGGCTGCATCAAATTCTATTTCATAACTAATTAATCTATCTTTTTGTCTTGTCTTGTAAGTTAATGAAGATGTGCCTACATTTAAAGGTATGTATTCTTGACTTGTACCAATTAACCAAACCTGTGAAGATAATAATAGTTGTTTAAATGTATCGTTCATTTCTTCATCTACATAACCACTAACCACTTTAAAAGAAAGTCTACCCGTTACATTAAAATCCACATACTGATGATTGCCTAACGATGGCTGTCCTCGATCACTTTCGTAAGTTTCTTTATCTGTTTTTATTCTATCTTCTTTTGCCTTGAAAAATGTTAAAGTCTGCTGTGCACCCTCTTTATTTATGAAATGAATATCAGTAGGTGTATATCTACATTCCTCTTGCAAATAAATAGTAATGGTTTGTGAATTGTAAACAACCTCTATATACTCATCACCTACAAAATCTAAAGCATCTACTAAAACATATTGTACAACCTCGCTACTTTCTAAAGTATCTGGAGTTGCTATACTAAAATTTGTTGTGCTTGGATAACCTGTTATTTCTACTGCCATTATGCTACCATTGTTATAGGAAAAGTATTACTAACCACATTTGTATTTGATGCTTCATCATATCCGTACATTGTAACATCCCATGAAGAATAAGCAGGTAGTGAAACCGTTTGAGGTGATGTTGTAGTTACAGTATTTGCTAAAGTAACTGCACCTAAAACTTTTTCAATTCTAAATTCTGTATACGTACCAGCGTTTGTAAAAGTTACATCAGCATTAAAAGTTGTGCCATCTTGTACTATACCTGTTATTACTATTTCTGGTGTAGGTGGTACTGTTTCATCTAATTCTATTGGAACTATAAAAACACCACTTTCTGTCATTGTATATTCACCATTACGAATTAATATTTTATTATCAGGTGTATCTGGATTCTCACCACTCAATCCATAGCCATAACCTTTAACAGCTAGTTGCGTATCTCTATGATATATTTCTGGCTGTAAAACATCATCTATATAATATTCAACCTGTGTTCTAACCCACATTTGATTATCACTATTAACCATAGATGTACTTCCTAAAGTTACAGGAACAAACTCTAAATAAGAATTTATTAAACGTGATATGTTTACCTTACTATTACCTGTTGATGCTGTTGGGTTATTTATTGTTATGCTATAAGTAGGATCAGCAGGTACATCAGCTATCTTGCCACCTTGCCAAATTAATATCTCTAAAGTATATTTATTGCATACCTCAGAACCTAAAAGCGTGAAAGGCGTTGTAACATAATATGGTGATAGTGTCTTAATCATATCAAACTCGTTTTAAATAATGTATCTACTTCTAATGAATATGCTTCAACTATATCATCTGGCAATCGCTTGAATGCTCTTTCAAAAGGTGTGGTTAAAAAATTAGTTGTTTTAATACCTGTTAAAAATATACTTCTAGCAATAGCAAATTGTAAACTCTTTCTACTTTGAAACTGTCCTTTTTCATTTCTAGGTGCAAACCCTTTCTTAACAACCCAATTATTAAAAGCCTTTGATGGTGGCATTTTATTTGTGTACTTAAATGGACTGTTAGGTGCTTTTGCTGAACTCTTAGAACCTTTAACACCCTTATCTACAAACTTTCCATAATCTGCCATAGATATATCTAACTGAAAACTATTCTTAGATACATTAATATTATATTCAAGGCTGTTATATAGTCCTTTAGTAGTGTTTTTACCCTCCTTTGTTAAGTTAGTTCTACTCTGTTGGACTACATAACTGCCAAAATCATCTAATGCTTTCTTTACACTCATGGATTAACGCATAAATTTAATACCGTATTGGGAACTTCTACATCAAAAGTCAATATCCATCCATCTAAAAGGTTAGTTCTAGTAAAATATTGTGGGTCTATACTAGGATTTTCTGATGCTTTTATATTGTTTTCTTCAAAATCGGTATACATCTTTAACCACATTCTATTTAATACAGCTAATGTTTCATTCATGTTATCTACTTCATTATCCTGTAACCAAAACTTATCTATTCCTGTTTGATTATTAACCTCGTTGTTAGCATCACGCACAGCAAAACAACCTATCTGTATATTAAACCTTACTACTTGACCGTTAGTGAAATTACCGTTGTTAATTTGCACATGAACTAAAGGGAATATATTACCCTTGTCTAAGTCTAGCCTATCAAATTCACCTTGCGTAACTGTATTAACAAAACTATCTTCCTCTGCAAGTTGTTTAATATAATATAATAATTCTGTATACTGATTCATAATCTCATTACGTTTTTACCACGTCTTAAATCTGCTTTTAACTTTTGCTTATCAAACTTATGTGCTAAATAAGTATGCATCTCATAAACATTACTTTCTAATATTGCTTTTTGTTTCCATAACTTACCCTTAGATAAATCATCTAAAGTTGCATACCATCCCCACTTTGAAAAGTAGTCTGATGCTGAGCCTCCTTCGCTTGTACCTGATTCGTAAATTTCTGGATACTTAGTCTTAATTCCTTCGCTAAACTCGAAAAAAAAACCAAAGCACCATTTACAACATTCATTGGTATTTGCATAAATGCTACCGCTCTATCTTCTGTGCCATCATAACTTTCAATAGTATAATTACCAAAAGCATCTACACCATTTACAGGTCTAAAAAGAATAGCCATTATTCTATTTAAGTTATCATTCATATCTTCATTACACCAGAACGACAAATCAAAGAACTCTTTACTTGTTAGCTTATCAAAGTTTGGTATAAAACCATATTCAGTATCATTAAGCGTAAACTTATTAGTGAACTCTGCATCTTGGTTTATAGCCTTAGATATATCTTCTACTAATGAAACAAAATCTTTAGCATCTACATAGTCCATTTTATGAATAGATATATTACAGAATATACTAACTAATCTTTTATTCAATTCAAACTCACTTAAATCAGTACGCTCTATTAATTTAGTATACTTCATGTATTGATCTAAAGTAATATCTGATATGTTTTCTGGTATCTTAATCTTCATACTATTTAAAACTATTTTTAACCTTTTTTGTTATTTCGTTTGTTTATTAAATATATTTGCTTATATTTGGTTTGTAATGTTTTGCATCATTATAGTGTTTTTGATTAATAGCGAAAAAGGTCTACTGTAAAAGGTAGGCTTTTTTTTATCTTATATCGGAAGCACCACCACTAGCAAGATGATAAAATACATTGTATCTAATAGCATCTATTGCATGATTAAAGTTATCTACATATAGTTTAGCACCCTTATCTGCATACACATAGTTATTCAACTCTTTAGCAATGTTTAAACTATTAGGCTCTACAATTATTTCATAGTCCTGCATTAATGCTATACCTGCTGATATACTCCCAGCACCCTTTCTAGTTGGTATTATCTTACAACCTTGGAAAGACAATTCATTTATAAGTCTAGGCTCTGCACTATCAGCTATTATTAATCGCTCACCAGCACATGAAATGTTTATCTTTGCTATCTCGCTTGTGGTTAGTTTAGGCTTGTATAAATGCTCTTTAACATATATCTTTTTGCGTTTCTTATCTATTGCTACTTCTACCAATGTACTCGGATCTATTGAAAACCCAAAATCCTGTCCGAATGATGTTTGTAAGTCATCAGGGTTAAAATCTCCATAGTTCCAATTAGATAATACAACACCCTCTGCTTTGTCTAACCAGCCTCCGAGAACGACATGATTGTATTTAACAGGGTTTGTATCTCTAATGTATTCAATCTCATCTATAAAAGATTGGTCAAGGTTATCATAGTTATCTAAGTATGTAGAATGAATATAGGTAACATTATTTTTAACACCACAAAAACCCTCTTGAACACCAGCACGTTCAAAGAACCTTTTATAAATCCAATGTTCTTTTGATGCAGGGTTTAATATTAGTATCACTCTATTCTGAACACCCTTTTGTCTTATGCTTAAATTTATCTTGTCAAACGTTTCTTCATCTGTTAGTTCTTCTGCTTCATCTAATATCCATGTAGTAATACCTTGTAAGGACTTCAAATTTGCTGTTTGATCTCCTGATGAAGTCTTTATGCCTTTGAATATTATTTCGCTCTTAGATGAAGTGTTTTCTATTAGTCCACGTTTAACCTCGAAATGTCCGTTAAGTTTTAGTAGGTCTATCTTCTCTTGAAACTCTGGAATGATTGAAAGGTGTGCAGATGTCATTGTCTGACGTGTGAATAGTATTTTGTGGTTATTCTCAAATGATAAAAGGTTAGTAAATCTACCAACCTCAAAAGACTTTCCAGAACCACGACCACCTGTTATAATAAAGAAACGTGTATCATTACCTAATGCCCCCCATTTTTTACTATGTTTTAGAATCATAGAGTTTAGTAATATCGAAGTCGTTAATGGTGTGGGTATTGTTATTGTTTACAGTTTGTGTAGGCTTTCCGTATTTATATTCTAAGAACAATTTAACAGCCCATGACTGATCATCTTCTAAACCGTTTTTAAGTGCTTTAAATGCAACATCGTCTAAAGGAGATAGTTTCTCTATTAACTCTTGCTCTTCTGCTTTAGGTTTACGCCCTGCTGTTTTGTGCCCACCGTTATTTTTTCTTCCATCAGCCATAATTAAAAAAGATTATTAATAATCCTAATATAATAACTATTAATTTAGTCTTTTGTTATTCTTCTTCATCAGCATTATACAAAAGTGTTAGTATTTGCTTTTGTGTTTCATATAATCTAGCTACAACAGTTTCCAATGCTCTTAGTCTTTCTTGTACTGTTCTTTTCTTTGTTCCGTTTGTTATTTTATTACTCATTGCAAACTATTTTAAAGTATGTAAAATCACCTGTATACGTTCTAACTTCTTCTTGACATTGGACTACTTCATCAAATAGTAAAACGTGTTCTATTTGGCTTGTAGGTGTTCCATTGGTATCAAATACAATAGTTGTTTGTATTTCGTATGATTCTTTTACGCATTCACATTCACTATCATCAGTTCTGGAACATGATAATAATGTTGCTAATGTTATACATAATACTATTCCTATTATTGAATAGAAACTTGCTTTGGCACTATATTCGTATTTATTCATAGTTCTATTTGTTTAAGTTATTGCGTTATCTATATCTCCAATATGCTGTCTTAATTGGTTACGTTCCCACACTCCCATATCAACACCGTTAATATAAAGATGGTAGTGGTCTTTCTTATCTGTTGGTTTTACTTCTGTATTCACATTCATTCCTTATAGCTGTTATAAACTAAGTCTAATTCTTCTGTAAGTCTGAAAAGTAGTTTGGCAGATCCTTGACAGCTTCTACATAAATCCCTTGTATGATATTGTGTAGCAAATACTCTAGCGTAACAATCTATAATTAGTTTAATTTCATCCTCAGTCCAACTATTAACACGACGTGTTTTAATATAGTTTCCGTAAGCCTCATATAATTCTGGTGTGAAACATTGTATCGGTTTTCTTCTGCTCTTAAACATACTCAAAAACGATTCAGAAAACTTGTTTAGTTGGTCTTTTCTTTTATCACATCCACAATCTTCATCACCTATGATTTCTTCTACTAATGCTTTTATGCCTGTTGCTTTTGTAAACTTTTCTACTACATCTCCAAGTCCATCAGGCTCTTGATATGTAATATCTTCCTGTAAGGCTTTCCACTCTTTATACTCGGAAGTTCTTTTATCTAATGATTCGTAATACTTTTTATTTTTATTCATAATTATTTATTTATCTAAAATCCATTATTTCATTTAAGTATTCTAAAACATCATCAGGCAGACTGACTGCAATTCTTTTTTGGTATTCTGTTTTTGGTTCTCTCATTTCTTAAAAGGTTTTTTATATTTCATTCTTTTATTATTATATAATTCGTCATAGTCATCGCCTAGTATTTCTTTAGTTGCATCTGTTATAGAACGGTATATAAAACCGTAATTAACATTTAATACATTTGCTATCTCTCTATAACTTCGATCATAGCTTTCATCTATCAACTCTAGTTTCCACCATTCAATATCTTTTAGCTTATCTAATATCTGCTGTTGTTTATCTGTTGGTTCAAATGGTTTATCATGACATTCTAAATAATAAAACTCACTTAGTGATATATCATTAAGCTTTTTAAGATAGTTTAAATAAACACTACTAATTACAAATGCTACATAACCATCAGTAGCAACCTCTTTAGGGTTTCTATTAAACCTCAAATACATTTCCTGTACTATGTCATCTGCTAACATTCTATCCTTACAGATATTAAATGCTATCGCTCTCCATAAGCTATCTTTTTTCGCTAATTCTTCTAACATTTATATAATTATTTACAATAATAACGCTTTTTTTTTAAATAACAAAACATTATATAAATAGTTATTATATTATGATTGTAAAACTTTACATAGGTAATGATAAACTAGACTTGTTTAAAGACGAAAACATTACTATTACTTCAACTATTTCTGATACAGAAGATATATCTAAAAATGTCGGTGATTATAGTAAAACATTTACTGTTCCTGCTAGTGATACAAATAACCGTATATTTCGTGAATGGTATAATGCTGATATAGATAATACATTTGATGCTAGAACTAAAGTAGCTGGTCGCATAACTTTAGACAATCTACCATTTAAAGTAGGTAAGTGGCGTTTATCTAAAGTTAATGTTAAAAGTGGTAATCCATCATCATATACGATTAACTTCTTTGGGCGTTTGGTTTCTTTAAAAAGCCTGTTTAAAAATGATGAACTATCTACATTAGATTTATCTGCTTACGATCATGAGTATACAGCAGCTAATGTATTAACAGGTTTACAATCTGAATTGTTTAGCGGTGCTATTAAATACAATCTACTAACTAAAAAAAGATACTTTTATAACTCAGCATCTTCTGAGGACACCGATACAGCAACTATTTCTAACATTGCTTTCAATGGTCAAACAGTAGGAGTTAGATATACAGACCTGCAACCTAGTATAACTGTTTTATCTATTATAGAAGCTATTGAAACAGAATACGGTATTACTTTTAGTCGTGATTTCTTTGGTCGCTTAGAGTTTACAGAACTTTATATGTGGCTTAATAATACTGATGATGATTCTGTTGTTAACATAACTGAATTAGTAAGTTTTACAGGTGGCTCTGGTTCTTTTGCTAATGTTAGTGCTGTTACAAGTATAGGAACTTTTAATACTTATTACGATGGTTCTCCTAACTTTACTAGAAACAATTGGGTAAATAGATTAGAGGTTACACCAGAAACAGGGTTTGAAGATATTGAATACACTATTACTTATTATTTGAATGATGAACAGTTTTCACAAGAAACATATATAGGAACTCAAACACTAACAGCACCCACACTATTTACAACCGAATTGAATGGCTCTGATGATTGGGAAGTATATTATACAATATCATCACCTTTAGGATTTTCTTATACTGCTGAATGGAGGCAAGTAGAAACAATAAATGAACCATTTGAAACACCTATAACAAATAGCTTCACAACTAATACAACTGTTAATACTATTAATGGTGATTTAGTTATGTCTAGTTTGTTACCTAAGATTAAAATAGTAGACTTTCTAAAAGGTTTGTTTTCGATGTTTAAGTTAATCGTTATTCCTTTAGATGATACTAATGTTTATGTAAATACTTTAAACGATTATTATAGTCAAGGTAGTTTAGTTGATGTTAGTAGATATGTTGACTATGATAGTGTTGATGTTAAACGTGGTAATATATTAAACGATATTAAGTTTAACTTTTCAGAACCACAAACGCTTTTAAACTTAGCATTTAAAAATAATACAGGTTTGGCTTATGGTGATGAAGAATTGTTATTAGCCGATGAAGATGGTGAACCTTTAGATGGTACTGCTTTTACTGTTAAGTTACCATTTGAAAATATGGTTTATGAAAGACTAACCGATGGTTTTGATCCACCATTATCAGCATTACCTAGACTTACTAATATAATGTATGGTGCTGTTATAGATGAAGAAGGTGAAGGTACTAATATAAAACCACATTTATTTTATAACGTCGCACAAAACATAGATGGTAAAACTATTGGATGGTTTGATACAACTACAAGCGTTGTAGAATTATCTGGTAATATAAATACTGCTAGTCATTCAATAGATTTTGATACTAAAGACTATGTAATTAGTTATGCATCTGAGTTTAGTAATTGGGATGGACAATTAATGACAAATACATTATACGCTAATTACTATCAAGATTTTATAAATGCTATATTTAATATCAAACGTAGGAATTGGATTTTTAAATGTAACCTACCATTAAATATTGTTCTTGCTTTAAGTTTAAACGACATCATACAGATTAAAGAAAGATACTACAGAATAAGTAAGTTTGATTTAAACCTAACAACAGGTGAAAGTACATTAGATTTAATTAACTCTTTTGATAATACTATTAATCCTTTCACAGCAGGTCAAACCATTTATATAATTGATAGTAACTCTAGATTAATAAGCAAATACGTTACAGGAACAGACGATTTTACAGTAGATAAAAATGATGCTGGTGATGGTATTGATTGGGTTACTATTACAATAGTTGATAGAAATATATTTATAGCAGTAGATGAAAACAGCTCTACTAATTCAAGAGCGATAGACTTGCTAATTGAAAACACAGCAAAGACAAAACAAATAGACGTATCAATAACACAAACAGAAGGATTACCATCATTTAGGTTTGATTCATCTGACAATTCACAATATTTAAATACAATATTAATAGGTAAATCATAAAGTTATGAGCATAATAGTAAAAGATGGTAATAGTGCAGATAAGTACTACCAAACAATAGAAGCAGGTGATACTACAAATCCATTTCAATCAGTAGTTCCAGATTATAAATTAGCACACGCACAGAATGCTATATTTGAAAGTTTTGGAGATACGGTTTCTATTTGGGAAAAAGCAAAACCTTTAGTAAAATTTGGGCGTAATGAGGATTTAGATACAGGTGTTCGTGAAACTATATGGAACACAGGAGGTGATGAAACACTAAAAACTGCTAATGATATTGATATAGTTGTTAGTACTAACGCAGGTGATACGCAGGAAATTATAATTGAAGGACATACTATTAGTGGAAGTGATTTAACCTTTGTAACACAAACACTAACGTTAAACGGTACTACTAATGTATCATTAACAACGCCTTTAGCACGAGTAACAAGATTATATAATAATGATAGTACAGATTTTGCAGGTGATATAACAGTCGAAGATAACGGAACTTCTGTAAATTTAACGGTTAAAGGTACTAATGGAGAAAACCAATCAAAAAAATGTGCTACATCTATAAGTAGTTCTGATTATTGGATTATAACAGGTATTG
>Ga0070749_10002217_pt1 | contig 13096 bp, 15 predicted proteins | sample VirMetDEL_Nov_18_FD_75180 | JGI IMG/M metagenome (GOLD analysis project Ga0070749, IMG submission 75180) | Aqueous microbial communities from the Delaware River and Bay under freshwater to marine salinity gradient to study organic matter... | ecosystem: Environmental > Aquatic > Marine >...
CAGGCAAAAGAAAAGCCAGCACTAGGAGGAACTGGCTTTACTTCCGCTCCAGATTGATTTAAATTTGGAGCTTCGGTTATGGAGGCCGATCAGAATGAGGGGAAGAAATCCTGTCTCGGGCAACCGATACGGCATTTTCTCTGATCTGAACGCCTCCGTCAATACCGAACTGCGGTAGTGGGATGGTCTGTTATTCGCCCGCCACTATAAATCCGAGGGAACGACCTAAAATCCGCAGGCGTTATGGGTAGTTGCTTAGCGAACTGACTTTGGTTTAATCGCCTACAGTGATACGCAATATAGCAGCGGCATTGAACGCGGGTCGGCGGCGAGCAAGTCGTAATCAGTGCATTGAGAGCTTTGCTCAGTGATCTCAACCAGCTACAGCGACCGAAGTCCGAAGTGGCCGGAAGATACCAAAGCGGTGGTTCGCCATCGCTAGGGTGAGTATTGCCAGCGTGTTGCTCGCTCAGAACCGATTGGCCCAAAGAAAACTAGGAGAAACACAATGATAGAACTTAGACCACACCAAGAAACAGCAATCCAGCAGATAAGACAGTCGTTTGCTGCTGGTAATCGAAAAGTATTACTCGCTGCTCCGTGTGGATTCGGCAAGACACTGACCGCCGCGTGGATAGCCAGGTCGGCTATTGAGAAGGGAAAGCGTGTTACATTCTTTGCCGACAGGATCAAGCTGGTAGACCAGACGCTGATCGCTTTCGATATGCTTGGCATTGATTACGGCGTCATACAAGCTAACCACTGGCTGCAAGATTATTCTAAGCCAGTGCAGATCGCATCCATCCAGACCATCACCAGAAGAAAAGAGATGCCGCACTTTGATCTTGGGATTATTGACGAATGCCACACTGCTTACAAAGGCATGACGAAGCAAATGGAGAAATGGAACAACATCCGCTTCATTGGGTTGTCTGCCACACCATATTCGCGAGGGCTTGGTTGCATTTGGGACGACCTACTTGTTCCGGTCACGACAGAGGAACTTATCGAGCAAGAGTATCTCACTCCTGTTCACTACTACGGCGGCAGGTCTGTCGATGTATCAGCGATCAAAACCAAAGCGCTCGGCACCGGAGGTTCCGATTACGATCCAGATGCACTTGCAAAAGCTATTGAAGATGATGACCAGCTTGTTGGTGATATTGTGAGAAACTGGCTGGAGCATGGCGAGAATTCACAAACGATTGCATTCTGCCCTTCGATCAAGCACAGCAAATATTTGGTTGAGATTTTTAATCAACACGGAATCCGAGCAGAACATATCGACGGCTACACTGAACCAGCCAGGAGAAAAGAACTCTACGAAGGCCATGAGGCTGGTGAGTTCAAAATACTTTCTTGTTCTCGACTGCTTGGCGTTGGCTATGACTCGCCGCAAACTCGATGCTTGATCGACTGCCGACCAACCAAGTCGACCATTGCTTACCAGCAAGCTGCAGGAAGGATTATGCGGATCAGTCCTGGAAAGGATTACTGCATCTACATTGACCACGCTGGCAACGTCCAGAGGCATGGTTTTGCAGAGACAATTGTGCCAGACCAACTGGATAACAAAGAACAAGGCTTCAACGAAAAGAAACAGCTCAAGAAAAAAGAAAAAGAAGAATTATCCGTTAAAGACTGCAAAGAGTGCGGACAGCAGATGATGGGACTCAAGTGCAAGTCTTGTGGGTATGAGATAAAGATAACCGAAGCACTGCAAAGCACTAATGAACTGCTAGTCAGGTTGAAGGACAAGCCGAAGCAGTTTGACAAGACCGTGAAATCCCACTGGTACAGCAACCTCCTGAACTATGCCCGCAGATCAGGTTACAAAGATGGGTGGGCAGCGCACCAGTATCGCCAAAAGTTCGGAGTCTGGCCTCGCCAGTTGGCGGTTGATACCCGCCAGGTCATGCTGCCTGAGGTCGAAAACTACATAAAATCCCGCAAAATAGCGTTTTCACACGCCAAAAAATACTAATAAAAACAAAAACATATAAAAATATATAAAAAAAGATAAAAAAAGTTGTACATTTATAAATATTTTAGTTTATACTGCGCTCATTGATTGGGAATGGCCCGATCCACTAGGAGAAAGAAACATGACAATCACCTGCACCGACCAAATCGAACTTGCGATAATTTGCGCGCAACTTGCTCGCGAAGAAGTTGGCTTCATAGCAGACGCGAAAACTTTAAAAATCACATTGACCGGCAGTTACTAACAGCAAATCAAACTAGGAGAACAAAATGGCAACACGAGCAACTTACCGATTCATCAACAACCTAATGGCACCAGATGTTTGCGTCTACATTCATTGGGACGGGTATCCACGCGGCGCGGCAATTTATCTTGAAAAAGCATTGATCCACGCAACTGATAACAAACGCACTATGCTGGAATCTTTTATAGCTGCAAACGAAAGCGCAGAAATAACTTCTTCTCACGAAGCGCACGGCGATACAGATTATCGTTACGACATCGATGCTAAACTGCTGACAGTTACAGTTTGGCGGCGTGAAGGCCACTGGAACAACGTGACCGAAGAATATACCGAAAGCTGGAATCACGAAGTTACAACTCGACTGGCCAACTTTATCGGAGAAGAGACAGCAGCTTAAAGAGCCAGACTCAAGCTCATTCATTGAGTGGGCTTGCTGGTTGGCTTTTCAAAATTAACCAAACTAGGAGAAACAAAAAAGATGAAAATCAACACAATGAACGACCTCATAGCTGCTGTCTGTCATGCCGTTCACACAAACGACATGGAGGCTTTAGATAGCGCAGAAAGATGTTATGAACAGTGGATAGCTGACAAAGAAACGATGCTAGCCGCAAGAAGGCTTTTTGTTTTAGCGTGGAACTCAATAAAAGACTAGGAGGTAAAATGGAAGATAGCAAAGGAAGAAAACAACTCGTCCTGAACGAAACCGCAACTGCGCTTTTCGAGAAAACGAAAAAGCAGATCAGCGAAGAAATCGGGATTCAACTCAACAACTCACAATTCATTGAAATATTGTGTGGTAGATTTTTAAAACCGTAACTAGGAGAGCATCATGACATACGATAATTATTGGAAAAAAACGCAAGCCATGAAAAGAAAAGTCAGAGCCGTTATTGAGGAAAACATCGACTCGGTTATCCGCTGCGGCGAGTTCGACCCGTCAGAGTCTGTAATCAAAGAGGTCTGTGCTATTCTGGTCGAGTATCATGGTTCCGACATTCTTTATGAGGTCATCGATGGCGACAGAGAAATTGCTGAATTTCTTTGGAATCGCGAATCTCTGGCGGCTGGCGACAGAGTTCACAAGCTGTTTCACAAGTGGGCATTCGAGCATCTTGAAAGGAATCAGGATATGGCTTGGGACTATTGGGAAGAACAGCGCATGGCTCCTGTGGAGGACTACCGATGAAACAATTTGCACCAATAGCTTTTATCCTGGCGCTGTTCGCTGTTCTTGGAATCGCTGGCAATGCTGACTTGGAGGATCAGCAAGCACAGGATCGAGAATACTGCGAGCTTGTAGCTTTGTGGAAAGCAACGCCTGACGGCTACGTTGGAATTCCGCCGTACAGATCAGACATTGATTGTGTGAATATCGAGGGGTCAAAATGATTACGCAAGAAAGATTAAAAGAATTATATTTTCACTGCCCAAAAAGCGGAGAATTTATCAGGAAAAAAACTAGAGCATCAGCAAAGAAAGGAAGCAGTGCTGGGTGGGTAAATTATTATGGGTATATCGAGATGAGTGTTGACATGAAAAGGTATTATGCTCACAGATTGGCTTGGTTATATCATTACGGAGAATTTCCAGAAAAAGGTTTTGTTGTTCACCATATAAATTCCGATGGTGGTGACAATAGAATTGAAAATTTACAGGTTCTAACAAAAAAAGAAAATCTCCGCAAACCATGGTACATTGAAGGAAACCAAAGACCATACAGGCCAAAGCATTATCTGTGCTAAAATTGGTGGATGAAAAAAGTAGACTCAGAGGGCATTCTGCTGATTGAGCATTGCAGCGAATGCCCTTACCACCAAACCGATGATTACAATCCAGCCAGACATTGGTGCCACAACATCAAGTCTGGCTCGGCTGTTGAAGTATCCATAAATTACGAGTTCCCAATTATCTGTCCTCTTGAGTCAGTCTGATGGCCACGCTTAACGATCTGATTCCTGATTCAGACGTCAGTTCAACTGGCGATACTGATTTCAGCGGCAGCAGCACGCTATACCTCAATATTGACAATGAGCCGAATGGCAGTTCAAGCGATTGGGTTGGCAACGGCACATCCGAATCTGATTGCGAATTCGTTTTCGGTCTATCCAATGTCAATTCAGACTTTGACAGCATGACCAGTCTTGGCATTGAGTGGGATGGCGTAGCTAGTGGATTTTCAGATGATACTTGCACAGTCACTGCTGTAATTAAGAATTCGTCAGGAACCGATCTCACTAACACGATCACACTGTTCACCGAATCGACAACAACAAGAACGCAAAGCACTCAAGCCTTTTCAACATATTCAGGCTCCAAGACGGATTGGGATGGCGCAGAGCTATTCCTGAACTGGACTTATTCCAAAAGCAAAGGGCCAGACAATGGCCAGTGCTTGCTATATGGAGTTCGGGCATCTGGAACTTATCAAGTTGCTCTGCAAAATTATTCGCTCACTTGTAACAACAAAGCATTCAGCTTCACTGGTCAGTCTGTCGGCCTAACGGTTAGCAGAACTGTCTCGCTTGATAATAAAACATTCAACTTTACCGGACAGGCAATGGTTCCTGCTCGGCAGAAAACTTTGCTTGCTGGTTTTCTCGGAATTTCTTTTACAGAGCAAGCTGCTGCATTTATTACCAATCGCAATTTGCCGATTGATACTGGAAGCCTGACTTTTACAGGCATTGCAGCAGGATTGGCTTCCGACTTTCTCTTATCTGCTGCTAGTTTTACGTTTGACGGTGCAGGTCAGAATGTTGGCATATCTGTTCAAAGAAATCTCACAGCAGACAATCAGACGTTCAGCTTTGCAGGACAGGCAACCGGACTGACTGTATCCAGATCACTGGCTACTAATGCTGGCTCTTTTGCTTTCACTGGCATTGATGCTGGAATCACCAGAAACAAAACGATTGCGCTAGACCCGAGATATTTTCAATTCTTCGGCAAACCGCTAACACTGACAACAGCCAGGTCATTAACTGCACAAACTAGCACAGCAGCATTCACTGGTCAGGCTGCAATAATTTCTCGATCCAAACAGATCGCAGCGGATACTGGATCGCTAACCTTTGCAGGGCAATCTGCAAACTTTGTCGCGTCAAGGACGCTGACTCTTGATAGCCAATCGATAACTTTATCCGGTCAGGCACTTGGAACAATACGCAGCCGAATCGAAACGCTTGGCTCTGGTTCTTTTGCTTTTACCGGACAGTCTGCAACTCTTGCCAGAGGAAGATTTCTGTCGCTAGACAATCAGGCGTTCACCTTCTCTGGCAAAAATTTAGGGCTTGCTCAATCCAAACTGATTTCACTGTCAACTGGCTCTTTAGCTTTTGCCGGACAGCAAGCAACCTTTAGCAAAGACAAACAACTATCAATAGATAGTGGCTTTCTTGGTTTCGTAGGGCAGTCTGCAAACTTTATCGCGTCAAGGGCACTAGCCCTTCAAAGCCAAACGCTTACCTTTGCAGGGCAAGCCCTAAACACAATACGAAGCAGAATTGAACCGCTTTCCAGTGGGTCTTTTACTTTTACTGGCATAAGTGCAGATTTTGATAAATCAAAAAGGCTTGTTCTCAATGTCAAATCTTTTGACTTGTCCGGTAATCAGGTTGGGCTTGTAACAGCCAGATTGATAACAGCACAAACTGGCACAGCATCACTCTCCGGACAGCCAGCAACAATTATCAAAGGCAAGACAGCGATTCTTGACAGTGGCGCGATCAGTTTTGCTGGACAGCAAATTGGTCTGACCAAATCTTTTCAGCTATTACTGGATAGCAAAACATTTGCTTTCACTGGTCAAACTGCAAACATTCAAAGAAATAGAACAATTGCGCTAGATTCTGGATCGGCAACCTTTGCTGGTCAGTCAGTCAATCTGACTTTTGCCGCAGGGGAAATTCTGACAGCAAATGCTGGCCTTTTTACATTTGCAGGACAGCAGACAGGACTAACAACATCAAGAACACTTCAAGCAGACGCCGGAGCTTATTCGGCAACATTTTTTCCTGCTAATCTTGCCAGAAGCCAAATCGCAACGCTCGGATCGAAGGCGTTTTCGTTTGCGGGCATTGACCTCAACTTTATAATCGGAATATCTGTTGGCCTTTCCGCGAAGCTATACCAGTTTGAAGGCTTTGCAGCTTCTTTTTATAGTAGCAGAGTTGCTACAGCGCAGAGCAAATCATTCGACTTGGCTTTTCAGAATTTCTATTCCTATAGGCCAGTTCCACAATCAAACAGTTCTGTCACTACTGTATCGCTAGACACTGAGAGCATCAGTTTTTCAAAGCCAATATTTACAATATCTCTGGATACTCAAAAGCTCAGCTTTTCAAAACCAACATTTGACCAATTAAATATACCAGCGCCAGTCGCAAACTTTTTGCTTGATGGAAAAACTACCACAACAGCGGCCGGAAGTGATAAAATCAGCGCACAGATTTAATAAATGCGGTAATCGCAATGGGAACTTTGACCAGAAAGCGCGGCGATAGTTTCGCCAACGAGTATGAAATCACATCTGCCGCCACAGGCGCAGTTGTAAACATAACGAGCTATACTTTTGTCATGTCGGTAGACAGTCGACAGAATCCAAGCGATACCAGCACACAAGTTTTCACCGTGAACGGCGTAATCACTGACGCTCCGGCTGGTCTTGTTGAGTTTGCCCCAAGTGCAGCGCAGACAGATGTTACGCCTGGAGTCTACTTTTACGATGCACAACTGACTGATGACGTTGGCAGAATCAGGACTTTTGATTCTGGCAGATACATCATCGAGCAAGACTACAGCAAATAACTGAGGCAATCAGATGGCAACTTTCAACCAAATCAATGACTGGCTTGAAACGGCAGTCGAAGGCGCAAACTGCGGAACAGACCAGTTCGTTGTTGCACTGACCAATACTGCTCCTGGCAGTGAATCAACTCCGCCGACTGGTGATGGTGCTGGCGTACTAGCAAACATCACTCAAGTTGCATATACCAATTTATCGACAAGGAACCTGACCACAAGCTCCAGTTCCCAAACAAGCGGAACTTACAAGCTGGTTATTGCTGACCTCACTTTGACAGCATCAGGCGGCTCTGTCGGCCCGTTTCGATATATCTATGTTTATGACGACACAGTTACGAGTCCTGCGGATCCGCTGGTCGGCTATTATGACTATGGTTCAAGCATTACGCTGAACGATGGCGAAACGCTCCAGCTAGATTTCGATGGCGTGAACGGTTTATTCCAACTGTCCTAATCTCTCTAGACCTTGGTTCTACGGCTGGTTGCTTAATCGCGCCAGCCGACTTTTTAAATAGGGGCGGGTAGGGTAAAAAAGATTCTTCGGGGAAGAATCGCATCGGTACGGGGTACGGATGAAATTTCCAAAGCACAAAACGGTTCCAACAGACAAGCTCATTCCATACGCGCTGAACTCGCGCACGCACTCCGAATCGCAAGTGGCTCAGATAGCCGCCAGCATTAAAGAGTTCGGATTCCTGAACCCAATTATCATTGACGGCGAAAACGGCATTATAGCGGGCCATGGGCGCGTATTAGCCGCGAAAAAGCTCGGCATGACCGAACTGCCAGTGGTAGAAGCAAATCATCTTACAGAGGCTCAGAGAAAGGCATACATCATTGCCGACAATCGACTAGCACTCAATGCCGGATGGGACACCGAAGCACTGAGCGCAGAACTGAGCCATCTTCAAGAATTGGATTTTGATATTGATTTGCTTGGATTCGATGATGAAGAACTAGCCAAGCTGTTGGAGCCAGAGCAAGTCGAAGGTTTGACCGATGAGGATGAAGTTCCCGATGTGCCAGATGTTCCTGTCACTGTGTTGGGTGATGTATGGGTAATGGGCAATCATCGTCTAATGTGTGGTGACAGCACCAACATTGAGCAGATAGAAGAGTTATGCGGCCAACCTGTGGATATGTGGCTAACCGATCCACCATATAATGTCGCTTACGAAGGAAAAACAAAGGATGCTCTAACAATAAAAAATGATTCAATGGGCGATGATCAATTTCGGCAATTCCTGCGTGATTGCTATGTCGCAGCAGATACGGCCATGAAGCCAGGCGCTGTATTTTATATTTGGCATGCTGATTCAGAAGGATACAATTTTAGAGGTGCGGCAAAAGACACTGATTGGCAGATTCGACAATGTTTAATATGGAAAAAACAATCAATGGTTATGGGAAGGCAGGATTACCATTGGCAGCATGAGCCATGCTTATATGGTTGGAAAGATGGCGCTGGACATCTTTGGGCATCAGATAGAAAGCAAACCACTATCCTGGAATTTAATAGGCCATCAAAAAGCGAAAAGCATCCAACGATGAAGCCCGTTGATTTATTTGAATACTGCCTTTTGAATAATACTAAAGGCGGCGATGTTGTTTTAGATAGTTTTGGTGGATCTGGAACGACAATGATTGCTGCAGAGAAAAATGGCCGAATAGCAAGATTAATGGAACTCGATCCAAAATATTGCGATGTGATAATTAATCGATGGCAGGAGTTTACTGGCAAGCAAGCCGTTCTCGAATCCAGCGGCGATTCATATAACGACATGATTGTTAATGGACGAAAAGGGAATCTTGCAGATGCCGGACTCGGTCAATTGAAGGAAGTTCCATGTGAAACGCGGTAACCAGGGTGATGGTGGTGGCAGACCTCTAATAGTGTTTGACGAAGATCAGGTCAAACAAGTGGAGCATCTTGCGTCTGTACTTTCAAAGCACCAACTCGCTGACTACTTCAACATCTCTGAAAACACATTTCGCGAGATAGAAGGCAGACAGCCTGAAGTTTCTGAGGCATATAAAAAAGGGAAAGCAAAAGCCATTGCAGGAATAGGCGCTGGATTGATAAGTCAGGCAAAAAGAGGAAACACAGCTGCGACAATCTTTTACCTGAAAACACAAGCTGGCTGGCGCGAAACAGATGAATCCCAAGCCAATAGAGAACCGATCACCATCAATATCGTTAAGCCAGATGGCGCAGACAATTCTGCTTAATCCGACTGTCCCGCAGTACCAGTACATGGTCAGCACTGCGAGGTTTCCAGCACTGGTCGCTGGATTTGGAGCGGGAAAAACTGAGGCGGCGATTCTGCGTTCAATCTTTGGGATATTGAGACATCCTGGATTAAATCGTGGCTTTTACGAACCAACTTATGACCTGATTCGTATGATTGCGTGGCCAAGATTTGAGCAAACGCTTACAGAACTTGGACTACCATACAAGCTACAGAAGTCACCGCTTAACCAAATAACGATTGAAGGCTACGGACAAATAATATTTCGCAGCATGGAAAATCCAAATCGAATTATTGGATATGAGCATGCAGACGCTGACATTGACGAACTGGACACGCTGAAGAAAGATGATGCAGCGCACGTTTGGCGTCAAGTCGTAGCGAGAAACAGACAGCAGAAAGATAAGGGACAGAACTCTATTGGCGTGACAACAACGCCGGAAGGATTCCGCTTTGTTTACGAGACATGGAAGAAGCATCCACAGCCTGGATATGAAATTATACAAGCTCCGACAAATAGCAATCCATATTTGCCGTCAGGTTATATCGAGAGCTTGCAGGACATTTATCCACAGGCATTGTTATCTGCATATCTTGAGGGCCAGTTTGTTAACCTCTCATTCGGCACAGTCTACGGAAGTTTCGATAGACAGCTGCACTCCAGCAGAGAAGAAATCAGAGGCAACGAACCGCTTTACATTGGATGTGACTTCAACGTCACCAGACAGTGCGCCATTGTTTACGTCAGGCGTGGAGAAGAATGGCACGCAGTAGATGAACTTATTGATATGTACGACACGCCATCGATGATCGACACATTACAAGAGCGATATCATGGTCACGCAATTTATATCTATCCAGACGCAAGCGGCAGAGCCAGGAAAACGGTCAACGCCTCAACCAGCGATATTGCGTTACTGGAACAAGCTGGTTTTCTGGTAAGGGCAAAGAAAGCCAATCCCGCAGTGAAAGATCGTGTAATGGCAACGAATTCTGCATTTGAGCGCGGCGTGTTATACTGCAACCCAAATAAAGTCAGGACACTGATCGAATCGTTTGAGCAACTCGCCTATGACAACAACGGCGAACCAGACAAGAAATCAGGACTTGACCATGCAATTGACGCAGCGACTTATCCGATAGCATATGAGATGCCAATCAAGAGACCAGTCGCACATATACCAGTGAACTTCAGCATTTGAGATTACGCCAATGCCTGTTTCAGACACTAATTCCGAATACCAAAAGAATATAGACAAGTGGGAACTGACTCGCCGCGCAGCAGACGGGCCAACGCAAAAAGAGGCTCGCGAGTATATCCCGCGCAGAACTCACGAAGACGAACATCAATGGCAGATCAGGCTGGAAAAAGCGATCTATACTAACTACACAGGAAGAACACGCGAAGGACTCAAAGGCGCAATATTCAGGCTAGAGCCGCGAATTGAATTGCCTGATGACATGGAGTTTATGATTTATAACGCTGATGGCTCTGGACAGTCACTGACACAAGTAGCAAAGCTCGCAGCTGATGAAGTCATGGTTACAGGTCGATTCGGTATGCTGGCAGATTATCCGTTAGTTGAAGATGGCATGACCGCAGAACAGATCAGGATGCTTGAACTCCAGCCGCATATCGCTACTTACAACGCCGAGTCGATTATCAACTGGCACACGCACGTTATCGGTGGAAAGCAGAAACTCGGAATGCTAGTGCTGAAAGAGCTAAAGCCAGTTCACTATGACGAGTTCACTTGGGAATACGAAGATCAATATCGAGTTCTGCGGCTTGGCGAATATGGCTACACTCAACAACTGTACAACAAAGACGGTGATCCAATCACTGACGAATTAGTAGTTAAGGATTACGCTGGCCAACCTTTTAACTATATTCCTTTCCATTTTATTGGTGCGAATAACAATCTACCGACTGTAGACGAACCGATCTTGTACGACATTGCTAGAGTAAACATCGGCCACTTTCGAAACAGCGCAGACCACGAAAATAATCTGTCAGTTCACGGCGGCGGAACTTTGGTGATTTCAACCGACATGAGTCCAGAGCAATTCATTTCTGCTAATCCTGGCGGAATTACAGTTGGTGAAAATGCTGGCCTGATATTGAGCGAAGGCGGAAAAGCTGAACTTTTACAACTGAGTGCTTCCAGCGCCATCAAAGATGAAATGGAACACAAAGAGACCATGATGGCTCAGATCGGTGCGAAGATTATTCGCCGTCAAGCTGGCGCACAAATGACAGCCGAAGAAGCCAGAATCCAAGCCACTTCTGAAAACTCTATGCTTGATACACTGGTCGGGAATATTAATGAGGCTATTGAGAACGTCTTGTATGATTGCGCCAGGTTTGTTTCGTCAACTGAACCTGAAATCAATTTCGCTCTGAACAACGATTTCTGGCAAGACGATATCAGCCCGCAAGAAATAATGGCAATGATTCAAGGTTACGATGCTGGAGTTATGCCAAAGGTAGATATTGTCCGCAGACTGAAAGATGCTGGATGGATCGAATCCGAATTGCTGCCTGATGAAATACTTGCACAGATTGATGAGCAAAGTCCGCTGTAATGTCATCCAACGACTTTCTTGTTGATGCTGGTGTTCGCCACCAGATATTCGTTCAGCGGTATGCTGGCGGACAGGTTAAAGAGCTTGTCAAATATCTGACCGACATGGCAGACGATCTTGAGCTAAAGGTTGCCCAAGCTGCGACCATGAGCGAAGCAAAGAAACTCGGAACTCAGCTTGAAGAAATCCGGCGAATAATTGATGACGGTCTGGAATCAATGCAAAGCGGTTTGCTTAAATCGTCAGATGAGCTGGCGGAATATGAAGGCGAATTTGCAGTTAGGACAATCACCGCAGCAGCAACGATTGACGCTACGCTGCCGGACAGCGCACTTCTCCGCGCAATCGTGACAGACAAGCCAATGCAACTACAGTCTGGCAAAGCGGTTCAAGAGCTAACCATTGATCGCGCAGTTGGAACATTTAGCAAGAAAAAAGCCACAGAGGTCAAACGAATAATCCAGACAGGATTTATCAACGGAACGCCGACAGGCCAGTTGGTCAGCCAGCTCCGCTCAACAACTGGACGGCTAAAGCGTGAAGCAGAAGCCTTAATCAGAACAACGACTGCTCACATATCCAGCGAAGCAAGGCAAGAGATTCACATGGCAAACGCTGACATTATGGCTGGCGAAAAATTTGTAGCAACTCTGGATAGCCGGACAACAATAGTCTGCGGCCTAAATGACGGCAAAATCTTTCCTGTTGGTAAAGGAACTCCAGCGCCAAGACACTGGCAATGCAGATCAGTCCGTGTTCCTGTATTGAAACCGGAATACCAGATTGCGGGCTTTGAAGGAACTCGCGCAAGCAAAGGGTCAAGTTTCACTGGACAAGTATCTGCCAAGACGACTTATGAAGGCTGGTTAAAACGCCAGAGCGCATCATTTCAAGATGAGGCTTTAGGTCGAGAAAGAGCGCAACTGTTCAGGCGTGGCGGCTTGTCGCTTGACAAGTTTGTTGATGACAGTGGAGTGACTTACACTTTGGAAAGATTAAGAGAATTAGAAAAGCTGGCGTTCGAGCGAGCTGGACTATAAATTGTTGACAGACGTAAAAGTCTGATATACTCGCAACGTGGTTGGGCCACAAAGCAAACTGTACGGGGTACAAGATGCTAGATTACAAAGTAGAAAGTCTTGACGGCTTAGACGAATCCATCCAGCAGCTCTATGAGCAGAGCGGCGATTTCTTCACTTTGAAAGTGGAGGGAATGCCAAAAACTGA